>Ga0209181_10005290_pt1 | contig 18622 bp, 15 predicted proteins | sample MAT05_FD_187208 | JGI IMG/M metagenome (GOLD analysis project Ga0209181, IMG submission 187208) | Freshwater microbial communities from Lake Fryxell liftoff mats and glacier meltwater in Antarctica - MAT-05 (SPAdes) (version 2) | ecosystem: Environmental > Aquatic > Freshwater > Ice > Liftoff...
TGAAAACAGAACCAGAATTGCGCTTATATCGAGTGTCTACCATACCGCTAATTTTAGCGGGTTAGTGGTTAAATGTCAACTATCAAATGAAAGGAGCAAGCCGCATTCCCCTGCCGCCTAAAGGCAACAGGGGAATGCGGATTTTCTTATGGATATTGAAACGTTGATCCGCTCGCGGCGGTCGGTCGGCAGTTTTACCGATCAGCCCGTGCCGTTAGATTTAGTCCAAGAGTTGCTGGAAACAGCCGTGTACGCGCCTAATCATCGCATGACCGAGCCATGGCGCTTTGTCATCATGACGGATAGCGGCGTGCGCGGATATGCCGCCATCCGCCGCGAGATGGCGCTCGACGGCATGAAAAATGATGACCCCGCCGCGCGCGAACGTGCGGGCGACGGCGTGTACCAAAAGTTCGCAACTATACCGATGTTTGTCGCGGTGATCATGACACGAAACAGCAACCCAGAAATCCACGATGAAGATTACGCAGCGTGCGCGGCGCTGATCCAGAATTTTATGCTGCTGGCGTGGGGGCGCGGCTTGGGGTCATGCTGGAAAACTTTCAAGAACGACCCGCGTTTGCGTGACTATTTGCGGCTGACACCCGACGATCAGGTCATCGGCGTCGTCCATGCCGGCTATCCTGCGGAATCACCTGCATCCGGCAAGCGTCAGTCGGCGCGCGAACGCACGCTGATTTTGGGTGATTAACTCACCTTACGCAGATTGCCCTCGTTTTCAGCCCTTATCCCTGCCCCTTCGCCATAAGGGCAAGGGGTGAAAAACCTTCGCGGCAGAGGGGAAATCCTTCTCCTTGAAGGAGAAGGATTTAGGACGAGGCTGCGTCAGGGACTTACTCCGACTCGTTTTTCGGCGCGGTCTCCTGGATCAACAATGCGACCAAGCCCGTCCATCCGGTTTGATGGCTCGCGCCTAAGCCCGCCCCGTTATCGCCGTGAAAATACTCGTAAAACAGCACGTAATCGCGCCAGTGCGGATCCATCTGCATGAGGTCGTCGCCGCCAAAAACAGCGCGCCGCCCGTCGGCGTCACGCTCGAAAATGCGCGTCAAGCGGCGGCTCAGGTCGTCGGCGATTTCTTCCAGCGTCAGCATATGACCCGACCCGGTGGGGTGTTCGATCTTGAGCGTATCGCGGTAATAACGGTCATATTTCCGCAGCGCTTCGATGATCAAATAGTTGATCGGAAACCAGATCGGTCCGCGCCAGTTCGAATTACCGCCGTAAATCGCGCTCTCCGATTCAGCCGGTTCGTAGCCAATGGTGAACGATACCCACTCCACACGCGCGCTGTACGGCTCGCGCTCGTGCGCTTTCGACAGCGAGCGAATGCCATACGGCGACAAAAATTCGTTTTCGTCCAACATGCGCCGTAAGACTTGGATCAACCGTTCGCGCGTCGGGATTGCATACAGAAACGCATCGCCATACCCGGCGACATCGGTGACGGCGAGATTGCCCGTCAAATGCGGGCGATGTTTCATCATCCAGCCAATACTGCGCTCAAAATCGGGCAGTTGATCGAGCGTCGGCTGCCCGACCGTTTCAACCGCCAATAAGGGAATCAAGCCGACGAGCGAGCGTACTTTGAGCGGTATAATCTGACCTTCGGGCATGTGCAGCACATCGTAGAAAAAGTCGTCGGCGTCGTCGAACAAACCGACGCCATGACGTGCGAAGCCGCTCATGGCGACAGCGATTCCCAAAAAGTGTTCGTAGAATTTAATCGCCATATCTTCATAAACCGAATCCTCTTTTGCCAATTCGAGCGCGATGTTGAGCATGGTCAAACAATAAAATCCCATCCACGCGGTGCCATCCGATTGGTTGATGATGCTGCCATCCGGCAAATTGGCGCTGCGGTCGAACAGGCTGATATTGTCCAAGCCTAGAAAGCCGCCCTGAAAAATATTCTTGCCGCTCGCGTCTTTGCGGTTGACCCACCAGTTGAAGTTGAACAGCATTTTGTGAAAGATACGGCGCAAAAACGCGATATCGCCGTGTCCGCTTTTTTCAACTTCCATACGATACACACGCATCGCCGCCCATGCGTGTACAGGCGGGTTGACATCGCCAAACCCCCACTCATAGGCGGGCATCTGCCCGTTGGGGTGCATATACCACTCGCGCGTCATGATCAACAACTGTTCTTTGGCGAACGCGACATCGACCAGCGCCAACGGCAAACTGTGAAACGCCAAATCCCATGCCGCATACCATGGATACTCCCACGTATCCGGCATCGACAAAATATCGAAGTTGTTGAGGTGATGCCAATCGCTGTTGCGCGCTGCTTTACGCGACTCCGGCGGCGCAGACGTGCCGGGATCACCGCCGAGCCATTGTGAGATGTCGAAATAATACACCTGCTTCGACCACAACATCCCCGCCAGCGCTTGACGCTGGATCAGCCGTTGATCGGTGCTCAAGCCGCGCGCGTGGATCGTTTCGTAAAATTCGTCGGCATCGGCGCGGCGCTGATCAACGACGCCATCGAAGGCTTCAAATGGTTTGGCGTGCGCGCCTTTTGAAAGACGCAGCCGAATCACCCAGGTCTCGCCCGCCTCGAGCGTGCGCGTATACACCGCCGCCGCTTTCGTACCTTCCAGCTTCGGGTTGACCGCGCCAGTTTCGTCGTTGATCAGATAGCGGTGAAAGGCATCTTTGACGAATGGCGACGGATTCGCAGCGCCATACAGCCGTTTTTTATTGGTCTCGTTTTCGGTGAACAAAAAGGTGGGCGCGCCGTCGACGTATAAGTAAGTGTCGGTCAATACCGGGTGAAACGCCTGTACAATCGCATGTGACGACTCGCGGAAACTCTCGCGCAGCGTCGGCTTGCGCGGCGTATCACCCATCGCGCCATCGTCGTAGCCCCACCCCCACGTATTGCGAAACCACAGCGTTGGCAGCACCGTCAACGCCGCCGACTCCGACGCGCGGTTGATCACAGTGATCTGAATCAGAATGTCATCGGGGTTGGCTTTGGCATATTCGATGAAAATATCGAAATAACGGTCGTCGGCAAAAATACCTGTATCGACCAGTTCATACTCGAAATCGTGGCGCCCACGCCGAGCGTTCTCTGCGATCAAATCAGCATAGGGGAACTCGGCGTGTGGATATTTGTACAGCATTTTCATGTAGCTGTGCGTCGGCGTATTATCGAGAAAATAATATACCTCTTTGACATCTTCGCCATGATTGCCTTCGGGGCCCGTCAACCCAAAAAGACGCTCTTTCAAAATCGGATCGTGTCCGTTCCAGAACGCGGGCGCGAAGCACAAATATTGCAGGTCATCACTGATGCCGCCGAGTCCGTCCTCGTTCCAGCGATACGCACGGCTGCGCGCATGATCGTGCGGGAAATATCCCCATGCATCGCCATCCGCGCTGTAATCTTCGCGCACTGTCCCCCATGCGCGTTCGCTCAGGTACGATCCCCATTGTTTCCACTTGATTTTGCCGCGCTCGTTTTCGTCCAGCCGCGCTTGTTCCGCCGACATGATCGTGTCCTTTTGATTGCGTGAGTGGCGCTGTCTTATTTATACGCCGAATCGTGACGTAGAGGTTACGTTAGGGTACATCATAGCGATTTTTTGGCGGCGGCGGTTGGGTGGGTTGGGGGATTAGGGCAAACGCATCAAAATTTCTGGGCGTTCATCAAGCGTCAACCATGCGAGCGTCGTCTCGTTGAGCTGCACCGTCGCTGGGACGCCGCCGAGCTGGATCGTGCCGATAGCGGGCAGCGTCGGCGTCGCGGTGGGGGTACGGGTTGGGGTTCACGTTGGGGTGGGGGTTGGTGTCGGTGTAAGCGCTGGAGTCGCTGGTACTGCGGCTGGGTTATAAATATCGAGGTAAATTAAACCGCCGCCAATAAAATCTAAATCCACCGTACTTGGGACGGCGCTGCCAGTGTTTGCGCCGATCTCTTGTATCGATACAACGGTAGGGACATACAGCAGTGTATCGTTATCAATCCAGTCGAAAGGTGCAGATTCAGAGTCAAAAGTGACTTCTGTCGCGCTTGAACTGGTCAATGCTTGCGTGTAAATATACGCACCTAAATCGGTTGAACCGACACCTGCAAAAGCTAATCGCTCTCCATCTGGCGACCATTTCGGCTCGCCCAAATCTGCACTTCCCAGAAGCTCACCAGTTACCACATTCGTGATGGGGCCGAGAAAATAGATGCCAAACGTGTCGCTTCTATTCGAGGAAAAGGCGATGCTGTTGCCATCAGGCGATCAGGCTGGATCATAGTCTTGTGCAGGGTGATTGGTGATATTTCTGCGAGTGCCTGTGGCAACATCGAGAATATATATATCCAGTCTGCCATGTAAAACTTCGCTGCTGGCAAACGCGAGTTGCGCGCCATCCGGCGACCAACTCGGCTGATAATCGACAAATGAGTTCGTCGTCAAGCGCTGTTGGTCACTTCCATCCGCGTTCATGACATAAATTTCTGGATTACCGTCTCGCTCGGAGACATAGGCAATCCGTGATCCATCCGGCGACCACACAGGCTGCGTCCCATCATCCGTCAGCTCCTGCCAGTTGGAACCGTCCGAATTGACGGAGAAAATGCTGCGTTCCGCGCCGGGACCTTCAAACGTATAAACGACGGTATAGACGGCTAGTGCCTGTGCCTGTAACATGCTGCTGAATGACAGGAGAATGCACAACATGATAACGGACAGCATAGGCAGGATAGCCGTGCTAATGATTTTCATCGGGTTTCCTCAGTTCGAACACGTCGCATTGGGACCAGTCACATCGATGCGACCTTCGGTCGTGGCGATCTGAAAACTGTAGCTGCATCGTGGGTTTTGTGTCGTGCGGGGTAACGTGATTTCGCTATCAAACGTGATCGCGTTTATACCGGTATAGGTATAAATGATGAAGTATTGAAAGCGTTCGGCGCTGGGCGGTAATGCAGTCGCTCCGGTTGGAATGACCTCCGCATTCCCCCAAATCGAGGGGCGAGAACCGGATAGTCCCGTTCCCCAGCCATAAATTCCATTCGGAGTGGTCAGCAGATAAGTTGGAGTCAGCTTTGATCGTATTTCGCCATCGTAACTGAATATTCCGCTAAGTGCCTCTTCGCAGGGCAATCGCGTTCTAAAACAATGCGGCTCTAAAAATCCATAATGACCATTGCTAACATTGTTTTGTGTGTCACAATGGACTAGAAGAGCTCATTTTCGTCAGGGATTGCTAGAACGCGACTGCCCTGCGCCTTGTATCCCCATGCCTGAAGGCAGGGGTTTTACGGCGCTTTTCAGATAAACAGCGTCTATATCGAATGTTTTGCCATCATCCACCCTCGTTTTTGACCTAACCGCGCCGCCAAAATCAAGATCGTGTCCGCCGCCCCATTTCCATACGGAAAGGAGCGTTTGGACAAAACGAAATCGATTTGGCGTAAACCGAGTGAAACTATTTGCTCAGCGATTCGCGTGCATCATCGACCACATCTTCGACCTTGTTCTTCAAATCGTGTTCAGCTTCTTTAACATCCTGAACGAACGCTTCTGGTTCTTCACGGACGATTTCGACCGTTACACGCGCTACCAATGCCGCTAACGCGCCGACTGCCGCGATCACCGGGTACAGGAACAGCAGCGCGCCGCCTGCTACCGCGCCAACCGTCAGCGGAATCTCGAGCAAAATACGCCCTTCCGGGTTACGGATAATCACGCGGCGCACATTGCCTTCTTCGAAGATATCTTTGACGCGATCGACAAGTTGTCCACCCGCCACTTCGAATTGTTCAAACGTACGGGTGGTCTTGCCGTTGGTGTCTTCGGATTCCGAATTGGGGTTCGTGTTCATGTCAGACATGGAAATTCTCCTTAAAAGATTGTAGGGGCGTGTTTAACGCCGATCAACATCGTCACAATAGTATACGCTTACCCTACGATAAAGTTGCACCCCTCACTAGCCCAGCTATGGGGGGGTCAAATGGGGGAGTCGTTCATTTTGCGTGTTCACGGTATAATCAAGTCACTTTTGTAGCTTATGATGCGGAGGCAGGCATGTCTCGACGACTAATCCCCGTTTTCACCAGCGTTTTGGCGCTGGTCGGCTTGGTAGTGCTGGCGCTATCGCTTTCTGGCGTAGCCGACGTACAGGCGCAAGCGCAGTTTGGCACGGGCTGGACTGGACAGTTTTTTAATACGACCGATCTTTCTGGCGCGGTCGTCTATTCACAGTCATATCCGTCGGGCATCAATCAGAACTGGGGGACAAGCAGCCCCGCGCCCGGTGTTGTCTTTAATGATAACTGGTCGGCACGTTTCGAGTCGGTGCAGTTGTTCAATGAAGGCACCTATGAATTCGTCGTCGCCAGTGATGACGGTGTGCGCGTATTTATCGACAACATTCTGGTGCTGGATCGGTTCATTGGGCGCGTGTTGACGACCGATCGCTTTCAGCAAACGCTGACGGCGGGCACGCACACGATTCGCGTCGAGTTCGTCGAATTTATCGATCAAGCGGCGCTGCAATTCCAATGGTTCCAAATCGCGGGTGGCGCACCTACACCGCTCCCGCCGGGCTTCGACCCAAATACACTGCTCACGCCGAGCGCGCTGCCAGCGTGTTCGACGACGTGCGCGACCGTGACAGGTGCGCGCGGCTTGGCATTACGCACAGGTCCGTATCTCGGTGCGAGTTTCGTCACCACGCTGATCGGCGGCTCAACCTACACCGTCGTCGCGCGCAACCGTGACGAAGGCATTTACAACTGGTATTTGCTTCAACTCTCCGATGGTCGTCGTGGCTGGTCGTCCGGGCGTTACCTGACGCTCAACGTCGATATCAACCTGATCCAGTTTCAAGGCAGCGTCTTTGACGAGATCGATGGCGCATCGGAATACGGCGTCGTCGCCAGTCCGCGCGCCGTCATGAACATGCGCCGCCGACCGAGCCAGCGTACCGACCGTGTTGGCAGTGTGCCCTGGGGGCAGCCCGTCGAAGTGATCGGGCGGACGATTCAGGCGGGCATTCCGAAATGGTATCAAATTCGCTATAACGGCGTCGTCGGCTGGGTCGATGCACGCTGGGTCGGCGTACGCGGTGAAATCAACGCCGTACCCATTCGCTAAAACCGAACTCTGTAGGGGCGGGTCTGAGAAGCTGTAAAAAGGTTGTGTTTTAGAACTTCGCCTTACGCAGATTGCCTTCATCCTAAATCCTTCTCCCTTAGGGCATAGGTCACAAATTAAGGAAACAGAAGCAAAATCAAGGGTGAAAGTGAAGCGTCTGAATATGTAAAATAAGGGAATGGATGAAAATCAGACGCCTCAAACGAAGAAAAAAGGAAGTTCGGTTCGTCATACACGAGCCATTCAAAGAGATCGCAGTAAACGACCGCTGGTGAGTCCGCCGGACGATCAAGTGGAACGTCATCTGTACGATATTGTGCATCCGGCAACCATGCGACAAGTCGCGCATTTCCATGAACAAGGGTTGCGAGAGCGGACGTTAACGCTGCCGGTCATGGTGGCGCTGCTGTTAAGCATGGTGTGGCGTCAAATTGGCGGGGTGAGTGAATTAGCGCGTGTGGTAAAGACCGAAAGTATGCTCTGGGCAGCGTCGGTGACAGTGAGCTAACAAGCGCTCTCGCAGCGGTTGAACAGTTTACCAGCAGCGCTGTTGGCGGCAATTATCGGGGAAGTACTGCCGGTGTTACAGCAACGCTGGAAGCAGCGTCAGCGTCCGTTAGCGCCAGAATTGAAGTGGGCGCAGCGCCATTACCAGCAGGTGTTGAGCGTGGATGGTTCAACGCTGGATGCCTTAATCCGCAAAATTGGATTGTTAAAAGACCTGCCCCAACATCCGCTTGCCGGTAAAATCACGGCGCTGTTAGATGTGTGCAGTCGTCTACCGGTGAACATCTGGTATGAAAGCAACCCGCAAGCACACGATCAGAGTTTCTACCCCCACATCCAGTCGGTTTTAGAGCGTGGGATGCTGCTGATCATGGATCTGGGCTATCTCAACTTTGCCGTCTTTAACCAACTGACCCAGCAGGCGGTAACGTTTCTGACCCGGACCAAAATCAACCTCAGTTATGCGGTCGTGAAAGTGCTGCACCGCAGTGCTGCCGTTCATGATCGCCTTGTCTGGATTGGAAAAGAGGATACGCGACAGCAAATCCGTTTGATTGAGGTGCTTTATAAAGGCACTTGGTATCGCTATCTCACCAATGAACTTGATCCGCTCGTTCTGCCCACCGCTTATGCCGGTGCGCTTTACTGGCAGCGCTGGCGCATCGAAGATGCTTTTAATATCGTCAAGCGACTGCTGGGATTAGCTTACTTTTGCAGTGGGTCGCAAAACGCGGTTGAACTGCAATTGTGGTCGACTTGGCTCCTGTACGGTGCATTAGTTGATCTCACCGATCAGGTTGCGGATGTCCTTGTGAAACCTTTTGCCGCGCTTTCTTTAGAAATGGTCTACCGCAGCTTGTACTTTTTCACTCAAGCTTATCATCGCGGTCAAACCGATGATCTTGTTTCTTATTTGGCTCAGAATACCCAACTGTTGGGCATTGTTAAGCGCAAGCCTACACCCAGTAAATTCTCTGAACTTTTGGGCTTGACTTCCGCTTCTGACCCTTAACTTGTGACCTATGCCCTAAGGGAGAAGGATTTCCCCTACCGCGATGGTTTTTCACCCCTCAGCCCTGAGGGCTAGGGGCAGGGGGTGAGGGCTGAAAACGAGCGGCTTGCGTAAGGTGTTTTAGAACTTGCCCCGCCCAGAATTTACCAACGGTTTACCCGTGCATCGCATTTCGATTGCATTTATCACCCACGATCAGACTCATGAAGTGAATATACAGGGAGTAAACGCGATGAATCTTCGTATGTTATTCGTGATCTTCGGCGCGGCGCTGGCATTGGTCGGCTGCGGTGGAAGGATTAATGTTGAACGCGACGGCGACGGCGGCTTGAACATCAGTGTGGCGCTGACCGAAGCCGACGTGAACGCGCTGATCACCGATGCGATCAATAATCAACCGGATCGCTTGCTGCGTGATGTCAGCGCTGATTTGCAGAATGGGCAAATTGTGGTGACGGGCGTATACGACCGCGCAGGCGGCGAGAGCACCAACGGCTCGATTACACTGGCAGCAAGCGTCACCGAGGGACTGCTGGATGTTGAAGTACGGGATATCGATATTGAAGGGTATGACGCCGACGATGCGCGCCTCGCGGATTTGAACGCGCGCATCGTCGACGGGCTGAACAATCGTGCCAACCGCGATAACAACGTCACCATTCAGGCGATCAGCATCACCGATGATGAACTGAACCTGACCGTCAACGTGCGGCGGCAGTAAACCAACCCCGCCCCGCTTCGATTGCAAGCGGGGCGGGGTTCAAGCTGATTTATGGGCGATTACTCGACCTTTCTGTCACGTATAGCGTGCCGCTGATGTTTGCGCCCTGAACAAACGTACCGATCCACACATCGTAGCGTCCGCTTGTAGGCGTGTTGAAATCGACGGTCGGGTTATTCGTGCTGAACGAGTCGTCGTTGCAGAAGTAGCTTCGGGAGGGCGAGTTGACCACCATCGTCGTATCACCACTGCCGATGAAGTAAAAGCGCAGCAGCGTGAACGAACCGCTCGTATAGGTGACGCTAAAGCTCGGCGCAGAGGTGGCGTTTCCGGCGCAACCACTGCCAAGATAACCCACATTAGCCGGACCGCCCGCCGTGATGCCGACTGTGAACGGATCAGGCAAGAAGCCCGAGATAAGCGCTGTCGAGCCAAATACAGGCGGCAAGCTGAAATTGAGCGTTGCCACAGGTGATGGTGATGTTGGCGTTGGCGTTGACGTTGGGGTCGCCGTCGTCAGCGTTCCTGTCGAAGTCGGTGTCAAGGTTGCGCCGATGGTCGCAGTCGCAGTCGGGACAATGTTCGGCACGGTATCGCACGGACCGCCGAAGCGAATCACCGAGCGCGACATCCAGCCAGTGACGCCGCCGACATTGACCAAATACCACGAATTATCGGGGAGTTTGCCCAACACGTTGGCAATCGTCGTACTGTTGACTTGTGTGACAACCGGGAATGTCGTCGCAGGACCCTGACGGACGTTGACCACTTGCCCGGTTGCAGACGCAGCGATACACACATTCGACGGCGGCAGCGGCGCTAAGAACGTCGGCGCGAGCGTCGGCACAACCGCTTCGGTCGCCACGACGACAGATTGCGGTGCGCCACCCACTTCGAGCGGGCACGTTTGCGGCGCGGTGTCGCTGGCAAGACAGATGACGTACGGCTCGGTATTTGCCAGCCCGCCATACGTGATTTCGACCAGATAATTGGCGATTCCCGCCGGAATTTGATAACGTGCCCCGCGTAAGCGCGCGCTGCTCGTCGCCAACGTCTCATCGGTGTCCGCATCTTTCAAGACGATGTTGGGACCGCCGATCGTCAAACTGCTTTGCACCACCAGAATCAGCCCGTTTCCTCCTGCTCCGCTAAACGCATACGCGCGACGCGCTGCGCCCGCGCTGACTTCGCCAGTGACAGGCGTACCGCCGGGCAATGCTTGCGGCGGCGCGAGTTCTGCCGCTTCTACGTTGACGAGGTAATCGCCAAGCACACCGTTAGCGCTGCTAACTTCGATTTGATACACGCCGACTTCGACGCTGAGCGGCGCAGTTTGTACCGCCGTCGCGTTGGCGCCATTATTCGCTTCGATCAGCAGCGCACCACCAATATCCAGCACACGTACCGTCGGCGCTAGACCAGGCGTAATCGCAAATACACGCGCCGAAATCACACTCGGCGTATCAATCAACAACGCATAACGAATCGTTGGCGCGGCAGTGCTCAACGTGCCAGTTTGATTTTCATCCAATTGCAGCGGTTCGGGTGCGGTTTGCGCGCTGACCGATAACACGCCAAAAGCAACCAGTATAAACAACAAACAGATCAAGCGGATCGATGATCGACGCATGACGATTTTCCCTTTCTTAAGGACGATTGACTCTCTCCGAGTGTAGGCAAAAGCGAAAAATGTGCCAGTGCCACCCATGAACAGGACATTCCCTGTCCCTACGACCAAAAATATATTTTGACTTTGATCAGCCGACGACGAGTGCGATTTTCGGCTTTTTCGCGCTGATACTGATCCCCAGACTCAACCCGGCAGCCACCACCCCCAAAACCGCAAATGGATACAGATGCTTGACCGTTTTTGCCATTTTTCAAAAATTTGATCCGCTGTGCGGCGTGGTAGCGGTCAGTAACGGCGCATCCGTGTTCGTCGGCGTATAGGTCAGCGTTGGGGTATCCCCGCCTGCCTGAACCACTTGCCCGGTCGTCGCGGTGGCGGCGGGGGTTGCAGATGGGTTGATCAGCGGTGGCAAGATCACGCCGATCACGACCGCCAAAATTCCCAATAGTCCGGTCAGCGCCGCGCCGATAATCGTTGCCCGTGCGCCGGTGCGACCGCCTATGGGTGCTGGAACTTTCACCTCCAACGTGGGTGTTTCCACATCACGCCGTGACGAATCACCTGCCTCTTCATGGGTGGGGACGACTGGCATCGGGGTGAGTGGTGTCCACAGGGCACGACGCTTTTTTGGCAGTGCTGCCTGTTCGTTGATGGCGCGGATCAAGCGGGCGAGCGTATCGGCGTTCATGCCGCGCTTCATATCAACATACTGTATTTCGCTGAGATCGTCTGACATCCGCGTCTCATCACGGATTTGCGCAGTCACAATTGGTTTTTGCAGGCGTTTGGCTTCGGTAAATTCGGCTTTGCAGTACGGTGAGGTCACCGATTCGTTGCTCAACAGGTAAATGAAAACATCGCATTCGGCAATCTGAGTCGTAATCGCCTGCCACCAGCGCACCCCGCCGTGCAGTTCATCGTCATACCATACATTCGGCAGCCCATACACCCGACGCAGGTGTTCAACCAAGCGTTCAGTAAATTCAAGATCAACACGGCTGTAACTCACAAATAACTGGGGCATGTTTACCTGCGGCGATGGTCTAAATCTTATTTAGAGATTATACGCATTCCCCTTTACTAATACCATCAATCGTCTCATTTTCCCGCAATCCCTCCCAATTTGTAATATGACATTGGCATACTACTCTCAAAACCATAATCCAATCGCCTACCAACCTGCATTTTGGAAAAACCTCAAAATTAGGAAGTATTAGGAAGCATTTATACTGCCGTTCCTACCTACGCGCACAAACCTTCGCGCCCCCGTTTTTGCAAACCCTATACGCAAGTGACAGAATAAAGGCTTACTCACTTGTGTAGGGCGCACACCTGAGTAACGTACACGGGCGATAAACCCTATGCGCTAAATAATCAGACGTCCCACTAAATTTCACTTAAGGATATTAGAACAATGCGACCACTCAGCCCTACCGAAGACATCTTAATTTACATCGTGCTGGCGATTGCCTTCGCCGGACTCATCTACGCGGGGTTACTGGCGCGTCAAATCCTTGCGGAAAGCAAGGGCAGTGCCAAAATGCAAGAAATGTGGGGGTACATCCGCACGGGTGCGAATGCTTATTTAAGCTCGCAGTTTCGCATCATCGCCGCGTTGATCGTCATCCTCGTTTTTGTCCTGTTCTTCAGTGTGTATGTCGTCAACCCGACTCCCTATGCTATCGAGCGTTTTTGCCCCGAACTGGTTGAAGCTGCGACCGCGACCGTCAATGCGGATGCGATCACCCAGAACATCCGCGCGCGCAATACCGACGTGACGACGGGCATCTTGCTCATCACCGAAAACGAATTGACGCTGCTCACGTCCAACGCGGTTGTCTACGCCGAAGAAAGCGCGATCGTCAATGCGGGCATCGGTCAGATTGAGGGCATCCCCGCCTGTGATACCGCCCGCATCACGACCGCGATCGGGCGTGCAGGCGCGTTCTTGATGGGCGCGGTCTTTAGTGGACTGGTCGGCTTCATCGGCATGAATATGGCGGTGCAGGGCAGCATTCGCACGGCGGCGGCGGCGGTCGATCTCACACGCGGCTATTCGGCGGCGCTGCGAATCGCGTACCGTTCCGGCACGATCACGGGCATGTTGACCGATGGTCTGGGCTTGTTTGGCGGCACGATCATCTTCATCCTGTTCGGCATCGCCAGCCCGGATGCGCTGCTCGGCTTTGGCTTCGGCGGTACGCTGCTGGCGTTCTTCATGCGTGTCGGCGGCGGCATCTTCACCAAAGCGGCGGACGTAGGCGCAGACCTGGTGGGTAAGGTCGAAAGCGGTCTGCCCGAAGACGATCCCCGCAACGCTGCCGTCATCGCTGACCTGGTCGGTGATAACGTGGGTGACTGCGCGGGTATGGCGGCGGATATCTTCGAAAGCTACGAAGTCACGATTGTCTCCGCCTTGATTTTAGGTTTAGCGTTGGCGACCGTCACCCGCAGCCCCATCTGGATCATCTTCCCGCTCGTGGTGCGCGGTATCGGCGTTTTGAGTTCGATTATCAGCACGTATCTCGTGCGGACTACGCCGAGCGAGACCGGCGGCAAAGCTGCGCTCGCGGCGATCACACGCGGCTTTTACAGCGCGGCGTTGATCAGCGGCGTCATGTTCACCATTTTCACCTTGTTCTACATGCGTGACGACAATATCAACAGTGGCGGGGTTGTCTGGCAGCCGCTCGTTGCTGTAATCATCGGCGTACTGTTGGCGATTGTCATCGACCGTGTGACCGCATACTTCACCGATACCGAACATCCACCCGTCAGAGAGATCGCGCGGAATACGCAAACCGGACCCGCGACGACTGTCTTGAGCGGATTATCGAGCGGTATGGAGAGCAGCACATGGGCGGTCTTGGTGATCGCAGGTAGTATCCTCTCCAGCGTCATCATCTTTACGTTGTTCCCGATCACCAACGGCGCGGGCGTGCAAATCGTCGATTCGTTCACGGCGATTTTGTACGGCGTGGCGATGACGGGTATTGGCATGTTGACACTCACAGGTAATAACGTCTCGATGGATGCTTTTGGTCCAATCAGCGATAACGCACAAGGCATCGCCGAACTCGCCGGCGAGAGCGGCGGCGAAGGCGGCAGAACGCTCGAAGCGCTCGACGGCGTGGGCAACACGACCAAAGCCATCACCAAAGGCGTCGCTATCGGTTCAGCCGTCATCGCGGCGGTATCGCTGTTCGGGTCATTCCTTACCGATACGCGCGTCGTTCAGTTAGGCTTAGGCGTTCCGCTCGAACGTACCGTTTATGGGACAGGTATCAATATCGCAGACCCGATTGTGTTTATCGGCTTCCTGATTGGTGGCGGCTTGATCTTCCTGTTCAGCGCGCTCCTGATCCGCTCGGTCAACCGCGCCGCGTTCAAGATGATCAACGTGGTACGCCGTCAGTTGAAAATTCCGGGCATCATGGAAGGCACGCGCACCCCCGATTATGCCGAAGCAGTCAGCGTCAGCACGCAAGCGGCGCAGCGCGAACTACTGCCACTTGGCATCATCGCCGTGTTGACACCGATCGTGGTTGGGTTCTTGCTCGGCGCGACCGCGCTTGGTGGGTTCCTGGCGGGGATCATCCTGGCGGGTCAGCTCATGGCAGTCTTTATGAGCAACGCGGGCGGCGCATGGGATAACGCCAAGAAATACATCGAAGAAGGTCATTACGGTGGCAAACGCAGCGAGGCGCACAAAGCCGCCGTTGTCGGTGACACCATCGGTGATCCGTTCAAAGATACCGCGGGTCCTGCGCTCAACCCGATGATCAAAGTCGTCAATTTGGTCAGTCTGTTGGTCGCGCCGCTCGTCGTCACGGTCGCCGCGCAGCCCGATACCAATTGGGCGGTCATCATCGGCAATATGGTGCTGCTGGTCATCATCGTGCTGGCGATCTTGCGCTCCAAGCGCGAGGACGAAGAAAGTAAAGCGGCGGTCGAAGCGGTTGTACAAGCGACAGGCGCGGGTGATTAGTCGCGTTCCCGCAGCATGAATTTGTAAGGGCGACTCGTTGGGTCGCCCGCGATACGCAGTCGGAAGGCGATCCGCAAGGGTCGCCTTTTTATTGGGTGATCGGTGAACTCAAGCATGTTATTCCGAACGCGCATCCGTACTAATCCGCATAAATTCTCCGTAAGAAATCGTCATGTGCTGTTGACACGACTCCCCCAGCATCATACCCTATAAGATAGAACGCAAATTCAATCCTCAAGGGGGGCAGCAATACATAAATGCCCAAAAATTACTACGAGACGCTCGGCGTGCCGAAAACTGCCGACGAAAAAGACATTAAAAAGGCGTATCGACGCCTTGCCAAGAAATATCACCCCGACGCCAACCCAGATGATCCCGGCGCTAAAGCAAAGTTCCAGGAAGTCAGCGAAGCCTACGAAGTCTTAAGCGACGCGGACAAGAAATCAGTGTACGACCGTTTCGGGACGACCACGCCGCCGCAGGGTTTTCCTGGTGGCGCGCCGGGTGGACAATACCCGTACACCCAGGACGGCGACGGTTTCGATTTTGGTGAATTATTCCAGACGATGTTTGGCGGGCGCGACGCGCAAAATCCGCAGCAAGGCGGGCGGCGACCCGGTATCGGCTTTAAGCCGTTCGGCGCGCAAAACACCGCCGGGCAGGATATCGAGCAGCCCGTAACGATTTCGCTGCGCGAAGCGTATCAGGGCGCGACGCGCCTGGTCACCAAAGGCGATCGCACCCTGCGAGTCAACATCCCGGCAGGCGCATCGACGGGCACAAAAGTCCGTATGGCTGGTGAAGGTGACCCAGGCGGCGGCAAACCAGGCGATCTGTATCTGGTCGTCAATGTCGATACCGACCCGCAGTTCGAGCGTGACGGCGACCACCTGACGACCGATATCAAAGTCGATGTGTTCACGGCGATGCTCGGCGGCGAAGTCGAAGTCCCGACGCTTGCACGCGCGATCAAGATGAAGATTCCAGCGGGAATGCAGAGCGGACGACGCCTGCGTATTCCCGGCAAAGGAATGCCGATGATGCGTCAGGCAGATAAGTTCGGTGATTTGTACGCGCGCGTCTTGATCACCGTACCAGAAAATCTCAACGACGAACAGCGCGCGCTGGTCGAACAACTCCGCAGCACCTTCTAAGTCAATCTCAGGCAAAACTCCAGTAAACTTGTAAGGGCGTAATCAATTACGTCCTTGTGTTTTTTCAATCGGATTGTGAATGAGGATTATCGTGATTTTTCGACGCACAGGCTTTTTAGCGGTGGTGGTACTCATGATCACCGCCTGTCAAGGCAATAATCCCCCGCAAAATGCGGTCGCAAGCACACCCGCCCGCGATCTGCCGATGGCGGTCGCGCTGCAAAATCAAGCACTGCCGACGGCAGTTCCGCAAGAGATCATCACTGCGGCGGACGCTGAATACCTGCTGCTGACGAACTTGTACGAACGCCTGACGCCATCGGTCGTCAATATCGACGTGACTATCCGCGAGGTGAGCGCCGAAAGCTTGCAGTTAGATGCCGCCAGTGGGTCGGGCTGGGTATTCGATGACGAGGGGCATATCGTGACCAACGCGCATGTCGTCAACGACGCCGACGAGATTTTTGTCACCTTCAACGATGGTAAAGTCGAGGAAGCCCGCTTGATCGGCTTCGACCTGTACAGCGATCTGGCAGTGATCCGCGTGGACATGGACGCCGACGCCTTGTACCCGTTGACGTTGGGTGATTCGGACGCGGTGCGGGTTGGGCAGCGCGCGATTGCGATTGGCAACCCGTTCGGGCTGGCAAGCTCGATGACGGTCGGTGTGGTGAGCGCACTCGGTCGCCAACTGCCATCGGCAGAGATGATCGACATCAACATGGCGGGCTTTCAAAACCCGTCGATCATCCAGGTCGATACCAATATCAATCCCGGTAACTCCGGCGGACCACTGCTCAATTCAAATGGCGAGGTCATCGGCGTCAACACGGCGATCCGCACCGAGTCGGGGACGTTTCAGGGCGTTGGCTTCGCTGTGCCAAGCGCGACCGTGCGGCGTGTGATCCCCGAACTGATCAGCCGTCAGGAAGTCGCGTACTCGTGGTTGGGGATCAGTAGTTTGCCTGTGGAAGGCGGCTACGGGGTGGCGGGCTTAGCGGAACAACTCGAACTGCCCGTAGACAGCGGCGTGCTGCTGGATACCGTGACGCCGGACAGCCCGGCAGCGAAGGCGGGGCTGCGCGGGGGGAATACACTGACGCCAGTACGTGGGCGCGATGTGTGCGCGGGCGGTGACATCATCGTCGCAGTCAATGGGGAGTACCTGTCGTCGATGGACGAGCTGGTGTACTACCTGGTGGTCAATACGCGACCAGGCGACGAGGTGACGATGCTGGTGGTGCGTGGCGAAGAGACGTTTGAAGTCCCGGTGCTGCTGGAGAACCGCCCCGACGATGCGCGGTCAGCGCCACCATGTGGACAGTAGGGCTAGGGCAAGTGATAAGGGATAAGTAAGGGCTGCCCTCACCCCGTAACCGAAAGGGCGTAAAAGCCTTACAGTCGGCAAATAGTGCTCCTTTTGCCGACTACGAGAATCTATTAATAGGAGGCAACTATGACTTACATTCCGCAGAATGCGAAATGGTACTTAGCAGATATCGTACTGGAAATTACCGTTCAAGATGATCGTGAGAATATCGTCCATGTTAATCTCACTTTAATCCGCGCTAACGCGCCTTAGGAAGCATATGACCGAGCAATTGAGGTTGGAAAACGAAGTGAAACCATCTATAAGAACACAGAAGGGGAAACCGTCAAAGTAACTTTTCGCGGTTTGAGAGATTTAAACGTTATTCACGACGAGTTGGAACATGGCAGCGAACTCATATATGAAGAACTGGCAGGTTTAAGTGAGGAACAACTCACTAACCTAGTTCATTCAAAGCAAGCGCTAACTGTGTTTCGCCTGTCTCGCTGACCCATTATTTGCTTGGGTTGTCGAAGTTCGCCGTGTCCGTTTGCCGCTTTAGCACCACACGAAAAATCACTTATGGATTGGGCACGGTAAAAGAGTAAGCTAAGTACAAGCAAGAAGAAAGGTCAGGATGTAAAATGAGGTAGGCGGATGACATGAAAGCGATACAGTTACAGCCTCAAACCCCTGAGCAACGTCAAGCCTTAGCGGAGATGTACCGCACGACGAAAGATGTGCGTTTACGCAGTCGGGCGCACATGATCCTGCTGGCGGCTGAAAAGGGATGGACAGCCAGCCTCATCCGTGAAGTGGTGCGCTGCGATGAAAATACGGTGCGTTTATGGCTCAAACGATCCATCGCTGAGGGGATCGAAGGCTTGAAGGATGAACCCCGTCCGGGGATTACGCCGAAAGTCACACCTGCCTATGTGGTTTCCATGACCCCGCGGCTGTACCAGGCACCACCGCCCAGGCAACAGGCAGCGCGCACCCGCTGACCAGCACACTGATACTCAAAACCGTGAAGGTCTGCCGTAAGGTCGTCGCATCGACCGCCAAAAACAAGACCCGGTCGTCGCTCTGCCACAGACTCAGCACCCAGCGCAACAGTGGCGCAAAGCACGCTTCAACAGCCACGTCCCGACGCTGTAAACCACGTTTGTCG
>Ga0209181_10005291_pt1 | contig 18621 bp, 13 predicted proteins | sample MAT05_FD_187208 | JGI IMG/M metagenome (GOLD analysis project Ga0209181, IMG submission 187208) | Freshwater microbial communities from Lake Fryxell liftoff mats and glacier meltwater in Antarctica - MAT-05 (SPAdes) (version 2) | ecosystem: Environmental > Aquatic > Freshwater > Ice > Liftoff...
ACCATTTTTTCATCAGACAACACTATTTTTCTGCGAATAGTGGGGCTATTTAAAGAAAAATAGCGGCCGTATGATGGAACAAAGGGTGGCATCAAATGACTAAGTTATTGGTGCCGCGTTCCTAAACGACCTCGTAGGGTGTAAAGAAGTTTCAAACTCCTGCCAACGGCGCCTACACGAGTACCCGCGACTCGAAGGCTCAAAACGATCGCCTTTACCACAACAATGCACTAGTTGTAAGCGATTTGAAGCAGCGGGTGTGGTGGGATGCTGCGTAAGGATTAGACCATTGGAGGAGTGAAAAAAGCAGTTGTTTCCAGCACATGGAAATAACCGCTTTTTTTTCTGACCCAATGACGGGTATTTATTGAAGGCACAAGTTTTTTATATCTCCCTTGAAGATTCACTTCATTTTTATTTTTTTAAAAACAAACACCCAACCGCCATTTCGCCCGAATTTGGCATCTCCAAATGAGTTTGAAGTTCGATGTTCGAAGTTCGAAGTTGGCTTCGGGCTTAGGATTCCTGGAAGGGAACTTCAATCTTTTCATCTTTGCGAATCTCAAGCCCGAAGCCAACTTCAAACTTCAAACTTCGAACTTCAAACTTAAAATGGCTATCACCGACGATCGCATCCGTAACCGCCGCGCCTTTCGCAACCCGATATTGATTGTCGGGAGTGTGATGACTTTTTTTTACCTCTGCCTGGGCACTGCACTGCTGGCTTTTCCCAACTTTCTCCCTAACATCCCGACTGATTTTCGAACCATATTTGCCGGGATGCTCATGGTCTACGGCGCCTACCGGGGCTGGCGCGTGTATGTGGACTATTTCAAAAAAAGTAACCCCTCAACTTAAAACTTTCAAACTTCAAACCCTCAAACAGTCCTCCCAAATCTCAAGCGCGAAGCCCAACTTCAAACTTCGAACCTCGAACTTCAAACTCTAAAACTATTTTTATGCGATATATTTTTTTCTGCCTGACCGCCTGTATCTTCTTCCTGGCTTGCGAACAACCCAAGGACAAAAAGGGGAAAGTGCTTGATACGCCTACCACCGGTACTTTGAAACTCATGATTGACGAAGGGTACCGGCCCATCCTCGAAACCTCAATGGATGTGTTCGACAGTATTTATTCATTGGCCAAATTCGAACCAGTTTACACCTCTGAAGGCGAAGCGATGACCGCTTTGTTGCGTGATTCCGTACAAGTTGTCGTCGTCACCCGAAAGCTCACCGAAGAGGAACTCAAATATTTCAATTCGCGCGGGTTTACTCCCAAAATAACCCCGATCGCACATGATGCAGTCGCCTTCGTCGTCCACCCGGCCAATCTCGATACGGTGTTTACAATCGCTCAAATTCGCGACCTTCTGACCGGAAAGATCACCAAATGGTCGCAGATCAACCCCAAATCACCGCCTGGCGACATCCAGTTGGTGTTCGACAATCCACTTTCCGGTACCGTCCGCTATGCAAAAGATTCGATTGCAGGAGGTGCACCGCTGTCCTCCACCGCTTCTGCGCTGAAAACCAATGAAGAAGTGATCAATTATGTGTCGAAAAACAAAAATGCGGTCGGCATTATCGCTGCCAACTGGATTTCAGACACCGATGACAAGGGCGTACAAAAATTCCTGAAAGAGATCAAAATTGCCGACATCGCCCCGGAAGCAGGCGCCGAAGGCTACGGCCCTTACCAGGCCTACCTGGCCCTGGGCAAGTACCCCTTCAAACGCACGGTGTATATCATCAATGCCCAGGCGCGAAGTGGACTCGGACTCGGGCTGGCTTCCTACCTGGCAGGGAGCGATGGCCAGCGCATTGTTTTGAAAGACGGGCTGCTGCCAGCACAGATCCCACCGCGTGTCATGCGGCCGAGCCGCAAGTGAGTATTCAGTCACTCCATCTAAAGCCTGATTCGAAGGTGATACAGGCCTGTTTGCTCATTCTTTGCAGCAGATTCAGTATGTTTCACGTTAAACTTGTATTAATCCCTGCGGTCTTTCCTTCTTTTGACGAAACTGCGTGTGGATTTTGTGTTTTAAAAGCGTCTAAAAAACGGAACTTCGCCGCTCAAAGAAAACAAGTGCAAGGAGAGCCAGTCATGAGGGCGGACAATGTGGGCTTAGCGACTATAATTGTCCAATCGTCCATCTCTGCCCATCGGCACAAGCAGTGTTTAACAAAAAATTTTCCGAACAATGACAACTTACGCAAAAAAAATCCTCCTCATCCTGACTGTGTTGTGCACTGCTCAGTTTGCTTTCGCACAAACCCATGCAGACGGTCTTACGGCCATGCAAACCGAAAATTGGGACAAGGCAATTGAAATTTACACGGCTCTTACCAAAGCCAATTCCACCGACCAGACCGCCTTTCTCACGATGGGCAATGCCTGGCTTGCCAAAGGGGATAAAGACAAGGCAAAGGCTAACTTTGAAGCAGCGTTCAATGCCAAACCTGAAGGTCCGCTCGCATTCATCGCCAACGGGCGGGTGCTCTTGCTTCAGAACAATATGGCAGAAGCAGACAAGCAGTTTGCCAAGGCCGCCAAAAACGGTAAAAAAGATGTGAATGCCCTGCGCCAGATCGGTGAGTCGTATCTCTACACTGTGCCAGGTGTGAAACCTAATTTCACCCGCGCCGAAGAACTGCTCAAATCTGCCGTGGATGTAGGATCGAAAGACTTTACAGCGATCATGACGCTGGGCTATGCGTATAAAGAAATGCCCAACGGCGGCCTGGCTGCCCAGCAATACGAACTGGCTGAAGCACTGGAACCCAAAAACCCGCTTGCCAAATACATGCTTGCTGTTGTGTACAAGGCGGCAAAATTGCCCGAAAAATTCCTGGCCTACGCGGACAAGGCGATCGCAGTGGTGCCCAACTACACACTGGCATTGCGGGCTAAAGCCGAGTTTTACTATTATGGCCGCAAATGGGAGAAAGCAACAGAGGCCTATAAAGCCCTGGTTGCCAACGGCGCAGATGTAAAAATAGAAGATGAGATGCAATTGGCTAACTGCCTGTTCATTTCCAAAGACTATAAAGGCTGTTCGGAACTGGTAGAGCGGATCATTAAAAAGGACGGCTCTAAAAACTACCTCCGTCGCTTGCTGGCTTATTGTTACTATGAAACCGGTGAGTATGCCAAAGCGATGACCATTTTTAATGAATACTTCAAAATGGTCACACCTGATAAGGTCATCAGTACGGACTATCTCTACTTCGGCCGTACGCAGGTGAAGACCAAAGGCGACACGTTGGCTGCAATCGGCAACCTGAAAAAAGGCATCGTGATGGACTCCTCTGCCTGGGCCGTGTACAAGGAGATCGGTGAGCTCTACTATACAAAAAAGCAAACCTGTGATGCTGCGGCTTCTTACCTGATGTACCTGGATTCTGTTCCGAAACCGGAGCCGACCGAAATCTACAAACTCGGCCTGGCACAGTACTACTGCAAAGAGGATACCCTCCGTTATGTAAACGCTGAAAAAACGTTTGTGCAGCTCTCGGAAGTTATGCCCCAAGCGACACTCGGCTGGCAGTGGGCGGCTAAATCCGCCGTGAAACAAGATCCGGATGTGGAAAAACACCCCGAACTGGTGGCAGAATTTGGCAAGGCCAAGACCTATTTTGAGAAATATATTGAAGTAGCGTCGGCTGACAAAGAGAAAAACAAAAAGGGCCTGGTAGAGGCGTACGAGTACGTCACCTACTACTATTACAACAAAGCCGATGTGGAGAATGTAAAGGTGAACGCGGCAAAACTGCTCGAACTTGATCCTGTCAACCCAACCGGTACAGAATTGCTGAAAGCAGCCGAAAGCGGCAACATCGTGCCCGGCGTACCTGCTACTCCGACCACGCCCGTCGGCACTCCGCCGACTGGTGGCGGTAAAGGCAAATAGTGCTTATCCTCAACAAGAGGCTGTCTTATAAGGTGTAAATTCAGACAGGATGGACAGGATTTTACAGGATTTGACTTGAAAAAGGCGTAAATCCTGTAAAATCCTGTCCATCCTGTCAAAAAAAATTACTTGTGGGACGGCCTCTTGTCTTTGTTTATCCCGACAGACAACTTTTTCCGGGAAAATCCTGTTTCATTGCTCAGACGTAACTATCCAGCCGCTCCTAGATACTTATGATTTCCGACCCTCGGAGAGGTCAAAGGTTTGTAGAAATGCATCGGGTTGACATTAATTCCCGACCTCGGAGAGGTCGAACGTTTGTTTCAACGCTATTTTCTACAAACCTTCGACCTCTCCGAGGTCAGGAAAACATTGAAATGCTACATTTCTACAAACCTCTGACCTCTCCGAGGTCGTATGGCAAAAAGCATTTCAAAGCGGCTGGATAGTTACGCTCAGACGATGCTTTCAATGCATCGTTTTTTAAATTAAATTTTTCATTTTCAATTCATTATCTCCGTGAAACCTCTAGTACTTTGCGCTTTAATGCGCCCCGTTCGGCTCTCCGCCGAACCCCCAAAGAGGCTTCACCTTCAATCTTAACATGACCAAAATTAAAAAAAGTGGTGGCAAAAAGTTGACCGCCCAAGACCTGCAAATCCAAATCCTGAAATTCCTGCTCTCCCATCCCAAAAAGCAATTCGCACCGCGACAGATTACCGATCAACTCCGCGTGGAGAACAATAGAGACTCCGCCGAACATGCCCTGCGCCAGTTGGTGGACTTGGGCTCTGTGATGGAATTTTCGGAAAATAAATTTGGCCTCGCCCTGCAACGCTTCATCGTGGAAGATGCAGAACCTGTATCTGCCCCTACAGAAAATCGCGAAAAGGTAAAACGCCCCAAAACTGAACCCCGTGAAGGCATTGAAGCCGAAAAACCCAGAAGCAGCCGACCTGAAAGACCCCAGTCTATAAAAGGCGAACGTCCTCAGTCCTCAGTCCAACGTCCAACGTCCAACACCCGCAAATTCATCGAAGGCCGGGTGGATATGACCCGCACCGGCGCGGCTTACATCGTCAGCGAATTGCTCGACTCCGATGTGTACATCCCCATGAAATACGTCAACGGTGCGCTCAACGGCGACATCGTTCGGGTGTTGATGTTTCCCACACCGCCCGCACAACGCGGTCGCCGCAGCGGTGCACCGCAACGAAAACCGGAAGGCGAGATCGTATCTGTAATGAAACGCGCCAACGAGTTCTTCATCGGTACCCTCCAAAAAAGTCGCAAATACGCCCTGTTCCTGCCCGACAACCCCGCTGTGCTGACCGATATCTACGTGCCGCTCGAAGCCTGTGGCGATGCGCGCGACGGTGATAAAGTGGTGGTGCGCATCACCGACTGGCAGGAAGGCAAAGGCCGGGTGCCGATCGGCAAAGTCACCCAGACCCTGGGCGAGATCGGTGGCAACGAGTTCGAGATGAAAAAAATCCTGATCAACCAGGGTTTTGAACTCTCGCACTCTGAAGAAGCGGAAGATGAAGCAAAACGTATTCCGGAGCAAATTCCTGCACAGGAAATTGAACGCCGCAGGGATTTCCGCGACATCCTGACCTTTACCATTGACCCGGAAGACGCCAAGGACTTCGACGACGCGCTCAGCATCCGCCAGTTGGAAGACGGTACTATCGAAGTCGGGGTACACATTGCCGACGTGACGCATTACCTCACGCCTGATTCGGCTATGGACCGCGAAGCCTACCAGCGCAGCACCTCGGTGTATCTGGTGGACCGCGTATCTCCCATGCTGCCGGAGCAACTGTCCAACAACCTTTGTTCGCTGGTGCCGCACCAGGATCGTTTGACGTTCTCGGCTGTGTTTGTTTTTGACCAAAAAGATAAAATTATCTCGCGGTGGTTTGGGAAAACCGTGATCCACTCCGCCCATCGCTTCGCCTACGAACAAGCGCAGACGGTGCTGGAGAACAAGCCGACCGAAGAGTTGACCGGTCTGGTAATTTACCCACAACTCGACTGGGCGTTGAAGCACCTCAGCCGCATCGCCCTTAAAATGCGCAAGGAACGTGAAAAGAACGGGGCCATCGGCTTCGAGACCGACGAAGTACGCTTCCGGCTGGCAGACGATGGTACTCCCATCGAAGCCTACGTCAAAGAGCGCAAGGAAGCGCATTTGCTCATCGAGGACTTCATGCTGCTGGCGAACAAGGAAGTAGCGATTTTTATTGATAAAAAAGGCGAAGCTGCTCAGGAGGTGCCGTTTGTGTACCGCGTCCACGATTTGCCCAATATGGATAAAGTGGCCGACTTCTCGCGTTTTGCTGCCGAAATGGGCGTAAAAATGCAGGTAGATACGCCGAAGCAGATCGCACAGTCCTTCAATGCCCTGATGAAACTCTCCCGCAAAGACGACCGCCTGAAACTCCTCGAACCGCTCGCCATCCGCACGATGGCCAAGGCCATTTACACCACGACCAACATCGGCCACTACGGCCTGGGCTTCTCGCACTACACCCACTTCACCTCGCCCATCCGCCGCTATTCCGACGTGTTGGCGCACCGCATCCTGGGGCGCAACCTCGAAGGCCGCACCGATCGTGTGGACAAGGACAAACTCGAAGTACAGTGCAAACACGTCAGTGCGCAAGAGCGCAAAGCCGCCGATGCCGAGCGCGAAAGCATCAAGTATAAACAAGTCGAACTGATCCGTTCCCATATCGGTGAAGAGTTCGACGGGGTGATCAGCGGCATGATCGAGCGCGGCTTCTTCGTCGAACTGCCCGGCTCCAAAGCCGAAGGCCTGATCGAATTCAGGCATCTGGACGACACCTTCACACTCGAAGAAGGCAACCTCCGCGCCGTCGGTCGCCGCTACAAACGCCAGATCAAAATGGGCGATCGGGTACGGGTGCGCATTTTGTCGGTAGATATGGCGAAGCGGCAGATTGAGATGGAGGAAGTTGAGAAAGTTTGAAGTTCGAGGAGTTCGAAGCTATTTAAAGAAAAATAGCGGCCGTATGATGGAACAAAGGGTGGCATCAAATGACTAAGTTATTGGTGCCGCGTTCCTAACTATCCAGCCGCCCCTAAATACTTTTTATCATACGACCTCGGAGAGGTCAAAGGTTTGTAGAAATGCATCGGGTTGACATTAATTCCCGACCTCGGAGAGGTCGAACGTTTGTTTCAATGCTATTTTCTGCAAACCTTCGACCTCTCCGAGGTCAGGAAAACATTGAAATGCTACATTTCTACAAACCTCTGACCTCTCCGAGGTCGTATGGCAAAAAGCATTTCAAAGCGGCTGGATAGTTACGTTTGCAGGGGGTAGATGTCCAAAGTCCAAAATCTATTGCAAATTCGAGGTTATGGGGGATATGCCGCTCGTGTATGCTGCTTTTGTCATTCTGTCGGAATGACAAAATCGGTGTGATTAAACTTTGCGATGCGTCCGCATAAGTTTACGCCCTTCCCCTATTTTTGCCCAACCAAATATCGCTTTTGCCCGCTCACCCTTTCACACCGCTTATATTCCTATGTCCACAAAAAAAGTCAGCAAAGCCTCCTTCTCCTACGGCGGCGAGATCGTCAGCCTTACTAAAAGCAAAACGCAGGCAGCCGTGCGCTACACGCCTGGCATGAAGCCAAAAGCCACCGGCAGAAAAAATAAAAACGCCCCGGAGCAAATCCGCGATTTCGAAATGGTGAATGTCACGCGGGGCGTTGACCAAAAACTGGATGAACTTCGCGCCCAGCCGGAAGTGTCGGTCGGCACCCACGTGTGGTACCTCAACGATGAGGACGACGCGGCATTTATCCCGACCGGTTACCTGTATGTGGAATTCAAACCCGGCACCGACGACACCAAGCAGCGCGACCTGATGGATGAACTCAAACTCAATATCCGCGAGATGCTGGGCCCAGATGCGTACCGCGTCAATACCACGCCGGAGTCGCCCAACCCGATCAAATGCGCCATGGTGCTCCAAAAAAATCGCATTATAGCGGTGGCTGAGCCGGAGTTTGTGACCAAGCCGGTCGCAGGCGCATTCTCGCAGCCGCTGGGTCAGTTCATTAATTCGCAATGGCACCTGGAAAATTCAGGTGGGCAAATTCCCATCATTGACATTCCGAATGCAGTGTTCGGCACGGCTCATTTCAAGCGGGGAGCGGATGCAAAAGTGAAAGAAGCCTGGGCGTTTTTGGAAGGTTTAGGCTCTAAAGAGATCAAGATCGCGGTGATTGATACCGGATTTGACACGGATCATCCGCAGTTGCGCGGCGACGGCACTAAAATCCGCAACACCTTCAATGCAGCCAACCGCAGCGCCGACGTGTCGCCCTGGTTTCAGGCATCTGATGGTTCGAGAGGCGTGTTCAACCACGGCACCTCGTGTGCGGCAGTAGCCGCCGGTGCCTGGGATGGTAAAGGAGTGTTGGGTGCAGCACCCAATTCCCGAATCATCCCGATCAAACTGGATATCCTGAGCGATGATGCCATCGTCAAGGCCTTTGAACATGCACTGCTCAACGGTGCTGACATCATTTCGTGCAGCCTCGGGTTCCCCAAGCCGGTGCCGCTCTCTACATGGGTGTCCAATACCATCCGAAAAGTCGCTACGACCGGACGCGGCGGACGCGGGGTGCCCATTTTTGTTGCTGCGGGCAATGCCAATCCTGCGTCCAACAACCAGCCCCGCGCTATCAGCGACTTCGCAGCGCATCCCGATGTGATCTGTGTGACGGCTTCCAACAGCCTCGATGAACCGTCGAGTTATTCATTCTTTGGCCCCAACGCATTTATGTGCGCTCCTACCAACGGCAACAATGGCGTGGGCATCACCACCGCAACCGTTGAAATCGGGTCGGATGGACGCTCGCTTCAACATGCCTACACCAGTGGTTTTGGCGGTACGAGCAGTGCGGCACCACTTTCTGCGGGCGTTTGCGCCCTCATGCTCACTGCCAATCCGAATCTCTCTCTGGAGCAAATTAAAAGCATCCTGCGCTCCTCCACCGACAAAATAGGCACCGGCTATGATGCAAACGGCCGCTCTCAACGCCTTGGCTATGGCCGCATCAACGGCAGCAAAGCGGTCAAGGCTGCGCAACAACTGGCAGGCGGCATCGCACCCATCAACACAGGCGGGAATACGGGAGGGACGAACACTGGCACCCCGACCCCGCCGCCTGCTACGTCAACGCTCAAAGGCAAAGTCACGTCTAAATTCCTGAACGTGCGCTCCGGACCTGCGACCAGCCATCCCAAAGTGGCCGAACTTAAGGTCGGAGCGGTGGTCAATTTGTTGCAAAAAGTAGGAGGTTTTTGGCAGATTGCTGCCGGGCAGTTCGTCAGTGCAGATTATATTCAGGTACTGGCGGCGACCACTACGGCTATCAAGCCGCCCGCTACGCGAAAAGGTAAAGTCACCTCGTCGTTTCTGAACGTGCGTTCCGGTCCGGGGACAACCAACGCCAAAGTAGCCGAACTAAAACAGGGCGCTATGGTCTCGATCTTCGAGACGAGCAGCAACGGCTGGCATCGTATCGGTGCCGGGCAGTGGGTGATTGGAAGTAATATTCAGGAAATCTAACGTCCTTGTACCGGCTGCTTTATCTGCCGGATGCCGCTCGCGACATCCGGCAGATAAAGCAGCCGGTACCATTACAGCACCATCGGCACTTCCATCAACAAAATCTCCAGGTTGCTGTCCGCTTTCAGCGAAATTTTCTCTACATCCCAGATGCCCAACCCGTCGCGGGTAGCCAGTGCCTGATCCTGCACAGTCGCCGAACCGCTCAACACAAACGCATATACCCCGTTCCCTTTCTTTTTTACGTTGTACTCGACGGTTTGGCCCTGCTCAAGCTGTCCCAGGTGGAACCACGCATCCTGGTGAATCCACACGCCCGCATCGTCGGCGTTGGGCGAGAGGATTTGCTGGAGTTTGTTCTTACGATCTTCGGCTTTCAGCGTGATCTGATCGTAGCGCGGTGCGACGTTGCGTTTGTTGGGAAACACCCATATTTGCAGAAATTTGACCGCTTTATCTGGGTTCTTGTTGTATTCCGAGTGCTGGATCCCTGTTCCCGCGCTCATCACCTGCACGTCGCCATTGCGAATGACGGTGGTATTCCCCATACTGTCCTTGTGCTCCAGGTCGCCCTCCAGCGGAATGCTGATGATTTCCATGTTGTCGTGCGGGTGGGTGCCGAAGCCCCTGCCGGCTGAAACGGTGTCGTCGTTGAGCACACGAAGCACGCCAAAGTGCATCCGCTCCGGGTTGTGGTAGTTGGCGAAACTGAAGGTGTGATAACTGTCGAGCCAGCCGTGGTTGGCGTGGCCGCGTGTGCCGGCTTTATGCAAAACGGTATTTGCCATGATTTTTGAATTTGTGTTGGGTAAGTGGTTAAAACCGAGGACTTCAAGTGGATGAAGTTCGTCAATATCGTTTTTCAGGACATTGCCCATGGCGGCGGTGGCGGCGAAAATACCCGTGCCCACGAGGCCTTTTTTCAGAAATTCTTTCCGTTCCATAATGTTGTTGATTTGTTTGATGATACAAAGTTCGGGCAAGTCGTTATACATTTGCAAGCAGTATGCACAATGCAAACTAATACCCTTTAGGATACCTACAAGACAATCAATGATTTAAAAATGAATAAGCAAACAGAAATCAGCGAAGTCCGCCCCGTATTGGATGCATTGGAGATCATCGGCGGTAAATGGAAGTTCCCGATCCTGTCCAGCCTGTTCCAAAGCAAAAAGCGGTTCAAGGAGTTGGAGCGCGACCTCTGTGGCATCACACCCAAAATGCTCTCCAAGGAACTGAAAGACCTGGAGATGAACGGTCTAGTGACCCGCGAAGTGTTCGCGACCGTCCCCGTGACGGTGGAGTACACCATCACAGATTGCGGCCGCTCGCTGGAGCCGGTATTGCGGTCTATTCAGGATTGGGGACGTACGCACCGGGCGACGATCATTCGGAAGGAGAAGTGAAGAATTTAGAATTGAGGATGATCATCGGCGGTACAGGGCAAACGCATCAAAATCCAATATCCGCAGTGGGGCGAAATATTTGTAGAAAATAAGGCCAAAGCACCTTGAGGAGGTGCAGCGCACCGAAATATACCGGTGCGCTGCACCTCCTCCCATTTTTATGAACTGTTCCTACAAATCTTTCGGTGCTACGCACCTGCTTTTGCCTGTAAGGAACGGTGCTGGAATAAATGAAAACCTTTGAAATTTTGAGAAAGTCCTATTTTCCCCCCACAAAAACGTCCTTGAGTTTGAAGTTGGAGGTTGGAGGTTTGAAGTTCACCTGAATCCCGTGAGCTTGAGCCAACTTCCAACTTCGAACTTCGAACTTCCAACTTCTCACTACAACGCCGCCCTATGTCCTTTCTCAACTCCCTTTTTCGCAAAAAATCCGTTCAGGATGCGATCAATACTGCCAACCAGGAACAAGTCCACGGCTCCGGCGGCCTGGATAAAAACCTCCGCCTGTTCGACCTCACTGCGTTGGGCATCGCGGCCATCATCGGCGCGGGCATCTTCAGCACCATCGGCAAAGCCAGTTATGCGGGCGGACCGGGGGTGGTGTTCCTGTTCATTTTTACAGCGGTCGCTTGCGGGTTCGCGGCATTCGCGTATGCCGAATTTGCCTCGCTGCTGCCGGTGTCCGGTAGTGCCTATACGTATTCGTATGTCGCCTTCGGTGAACTGATTGCCTGGATTATTGGCTGGGCACTGGTGATGGAATATGCGGTCGGCAACATCACCGTAGCCGTTTCGTGGTCGAGTTATTTCACCAGTTTATGCGACAGTGGGGGTTGGCATATCCCTGCCTGGGCGCAAATAGACTATGTCAGTGCCCGCGATGGTTTCAATACGGTCAGCGCCTTGCTCAAAGGCGGCGCGATAGAGACCAGCCTCACGGACGCACAGCGCGAAGCCCTGAACGCCTGGCAATACGCTCCGCAGATCGGCGGCTTCCGGACCATCCTCGACATCCCTGCGATTGTAATGTCCATCCTGATGACGGCGCTGGTCTATGTGGGCATGAAAGAATCCAAAAACACTAGCAACGTGATGGTTGTGCTGAAAATGATCGTCGTCATCCTGGTGATTATTGTAGGCGTGGGTTATGTGGATACTGCCAACTGGCATCCGTTCGTGCCCAATGGATTTGGCGGCGTGATGGCCGGTGTGTCGTCCGTGTTCTTTGCCTACATCGGTTTCGATGCGCTTTCCACCACCGCGGAGGAATGCAAAAACCCCCAGCGCGACCTGCCCCGGGCCATGGTATATTCCATTATCATTTGTACGGTGCTTTATGTCCTGATCGCGCTGGTGCTGACCGGCATGGTGAATTACAAAAAACTCGACGTGACCGATCCGTTGGCTTATGTGTTTGAACAGATCAACCTGAAATGGTTTTCCGGCATCATCGCGGTGAGTGCTGTGGTAGCCATGGCGGGCGTATTCCTCGTATTCCAACTGGGCCAGCCGCGCATCTGGATGACGATGAGTCGCGACGGACTGATGCCCAAACGGTTCTCCTACATCCACCCGCGCTTCCGGACGCCGAGTTTTGCCACCATCATCACAGGTGTGTTCGTGGTCGTGCCGATGCTGTTCATTCCCAGCGATACCGTGCTGGATTTGTGCAGCATGGGTACCCTGTTCGCCTTCGTGCTTGTGTGCGGTGGCGTGCTGAAAATGCAGGTAACGCCCAATGCTCCGCGCGGCAAATTCCGGACGCCCTACGTGAACGGGAAATGGGTTTTCCCTGCGGCCTTGCTGGCAGCTGCCTTGTTTTTGTTCAGTTCGTACAAGCAGGATACCGTCGATTGGCTGACCAATGCGCGGCAGGCCAACGATGCGGAAACGCTGGTCGGTAAATTGTCTGAAGAAGAAGTGGCGAACGCCAAAATCTATTTCATCCTGGACGACATAAAGGGTTTTGCCGCCGCCGACGGCAATCTGGTGGATTATCTCGGCAGTTTGGATGGCGCGGCCTATACGGAGGCGGTGAAAAAAATACCTGCTACCGATGCCCAGAAATTCGAGTCCGGCTGGCATCTTTTCAAGCACAAGATTCCCATGTGGCTGTTCGTGTTGACCACGCTCGTGCTGGCCGTCCTGGCTTTCCAGCACAATCTCTCGCTGATCCCGATGCTGGGCCTGATCTCGTGTTTCTACATGATGGCCCAGATACCGGCCAAAAGTTGGCTGGGCTTTTTCATCTGGCTGCTGGCCGGGTTGGTGATTTATTTCAGTTACGGGTATAAGAACAGCAAGTTGGCGAATCGGATATGAAGAAAAAGAAAGTTGTCGTCCTGACGGGCGCAGGCATCAGCGCGGAGAGCGGCATCCGCACCTTCCGCGATTCTGACGGGTTGTGGGAGAACCACCGCATCGAAGACGTCGCCACGCCCGAAGCCTGGCGGCGCAATCCTGCGCTGGTGCTTGATTTTTACAACCAGCGCCGCGCCCAATTGCTCGAAGTGGAGCCCAACGCCGGACACCGCGCCCTGGTAGACCTGGAAAAAAACTACGATGTCCACATCGTCACCCAGAATGTAGACGACCTGCATGAAAGCGCCGGCAGTTCACAAGTGCTTCACCTCCATGGCGAACTGCGCAAGGTGCGCTCCGACCGCTATGAAAACCTGGTGTATCCCTGGGACAAAGACGTTCGGCTCGACGAAGACCGCTGCGAACGCGGCGCACAACTGCGCCCGCATATCGTGTGGTTTGGAGAAGCCGTTCCGATGCTGGAACAAGCGGCTGAACTGGCATCAGAAGCCGACATCTTCATCATCGTCGGCACCTCGCTCCAGGTGTATCCGGCTGCCAGCCTGATGATCTATGCGCCGCGGCATATTCCGTTCTACTACGTGGATCCGAAGCCGCAGGTCAACTGGGAATTGCAGCAGATGCCGGGGTTGGTGGTGATTGCAGAGGCGGCTTCGACGGGGGTGGGGAAGGTGGTGGAGATGTTGGGGGGATGAGATCGCAAACCTTTTTCAGCAAGTGAACGTGGAAAAAATCCTTCAACTAGCCGTCCTCGAAGGTGTTGCAGGGCGGGCCGCTGGATGCAAGCGACAAATACAGTTTCGACTATCCTCCCATCGGGTCTGAGGAAGACTGGCAAAACTTGCTGGATAAAATCTGGAGAGATGCGTAAAACTTTGCGGTGCTGATCGAACAGTTGCCTGAAAGTCAACTGTGGGTGACCTTTTCACAGGAGAAATACGGGAACTACTATAGAAATCTTCATGGAATTATAGAACATATCCATTACCACCTGGGGCAAATTGTCCTGATTAAAAAGATCATCTTGCAGAAAGAGGCGAATTGATCACACCTTAAAATCCGTCAGGAACTGCTTGACATCTTCCTGAAACGCGGCTTCATCCTCGTCGCAGAATTCTACTTCTATCGGTAATACGAACACAGGGAGGTTATTTTTCCAGAAAAAATCCTGGTGCAATTCGAGGCGGGTCGCGTCTTTTTCAGTGGTCAGGATGATCTTGTTGCGGCTTGGCAATGCCTCAAACCGTTTGACCAGATTGCGCAGGTCCTCTTCTTCGAAGTAATGATGGTCCTCAAATTCGAGCGTATGGGCGGAGTGGAGTGCCGTACCCAGGTGGGCCAACAGGTAGTCCGTATTAGCGATGGCGCTGATGAGCAGGGCATCGGTCTCAAGGTCTAGCGGGCGGCGTACTTCAGGACGCATCAGTTCGTAAGGAGTGCCGTAGCGGTACCGGGAAAAGTACACCCGCTGCCGGTGGTAGGGATCTATTTCAATCAGCATCTCGCGGCGCTGGTGGGCGGTCATGTCGGGTGGACATTTGGTGACCACAATGATATCCGCCCGGCGGTATCCGATGCGCCACTCCCGCAACCGGCCGGCCGGCAGGAGCCAGTCGCGGGTAAACGGTCGGCCATATTCGGTCAGCAGGATATTCAGTCCCGGCATCACCGCCAAATGCTGAAACGCGTCGTCGAGTAATACGCAGTGCGTATCCGGATTGCGTTTCACCAGTTCCGGCACACCCAGTGCGCGGCTTTCGCTGACACTGATCGGCACTTCCGGAAATTTTCGCTTGAACTGTACCGGCTCATCACCTGACTCGATCGCCGTATCAATCACCGTCACAGGCCGGAATCCGTGGGTCTTGCGGCCGTAGCCCCGGCTCAGTACAGCCACGTTGACATACTGGTGGAGCCAACCCAGCAAATACTCGATGTGCGGCGATTTGCCGGTGCCACCGACAGAAATATTGCCGACCGAGATGACCGGCAGGTCGAAGCGCACACTGCGGAGCACGCCGATGCGGTACAACAGATTGCGGATGCCCACGCTGATGCCATACAATAAAGCAAGCGGCAGCAACAGGATGCGGACAATGATGTCTTCTGACATGATGCGGTGGATGGAGAATTTGGGATGCGCAACAAAAACAAAATCCCGAAGGTTTTGCAACCAACGGGATTTAGGAGTGGTACCTCCCGGAATCGAACCGGGGACACATGGATTTTCAGTCCATTGCTCTACCAGCTGAGCTAAGGCACCAAGCCTGGTGTAAAAGCGGCGGCAAAGATAGAAGTGTTCTTCACAAAAAACGAAACGCAGACGGCGGTTTTTTTCAAAAAATAAAATACTCGGAAAACCTTACGGCTTTTAGGTGGTCATTTGTCGTCATTTGTGGTCGGCATTGAGTCATTTCATCATTGGGGTGTCATTGGTCATTTTTATGACTCATAACATCAAAGAATAACCCCTTATGACGAATCATGACCCCACAATGACGAAACCACCACCACCATGTTCGCCAATCGTATAGTCGCTCCTTTAATTCTGATCGCGATGCTTTTTCTCTACCTCGCCTGGAAGGTAGATGAGTCGTGGTCACTGTGGATCATTCCATTTTTGGTGATCGCTGCGGTCGTATTCATCTTCAGTCAAGAGATCAACTGGTGGTGGTACAACCGCAAGGCACCCGCGCTGGGTGCCGGGCTGACAAAATTGTTGGTGCGGTTTTGCGGGTTTTACCAGCGGCTGGATACAGCAGGTCAACAAAAATTTCGCGATCGTGTAGCACTCTTTCGCCTGGGCACCGAGTGGACGCCGATGGGCTGGCCGGAAGAAATGGAGAAATTGCCCGCCGACATCGAACTCGCCCTGGCCGCTCAGGCCGTCATGCTGACTTTTCACAAGCCGCGCTTCTTATTCGAGAAATTTGAAAAAGTCATCGTCTATCCGGTCCCGTTTCCTTCCCCCGAACATCCATATCCCCACACCTCAGAACTGTACGAGGAAGATGGATGCCTGATTTTTTCTGCGGAACAAGTGATGTGTGGCTTTACGCAACCTGGCACCTGGTATCAGGTAGGGTTGCATGAGTATGCCCGCGCTTATGTGCTCACTTATCCGGAAGAAACTTACCCGACTTTTCAAGAGCCGGATATTTGGGAAAAACTGGAAGCAGTCAGCGGCATATCCCGCCAATACGTCGAGTCGGTAATCGGTATCCCCGGAGTGAGTGTGCTGCCCGTCGCGATCCACCACTTTTTCACGTTTCCTGATCCGTTTCGGGAGGTGCTGCCGGAGGGATGGGCAGCGTTCAGCAAGCAGTTTTCGGGAGGGGATGCTTTGGGAGAAATGGATGGAACACAGCGGCACAGAGACACAGCGGCTGGATAAGGAGGATTCCTGGCCCACCCTCCGGGCCGCTGTGTTCCACCTCAGCCTGTCACCATTTTTCCAACCGGATCATGATCTCCCCGCCCGCCGCATTTAATTCAAATTTGGCCTCTGCCCAATTGGGCGCCCGGAATTTGGGTCGGGCGTTGTTGGAAAACCCATACGGCTCGGTTGGAATGCCCATCCAGTTCTTATCTAGTTGACCATTGCCATTCACATCATGAAAGCAACTGATGGCATAAGTGCCCGGTGGCAAGTCAGTGAAGCTGATATTGACCCTGCCAACTTGGGAGACAGGTACAATCTGCTGCGCGCGCATTTTTTCAGTGTTCAAAAAGTATTCCTGCCGGTCAAATACAGCAACATAGATACTGCCTTTCGCTTCGGCAATGTTGGTGCAAACAAGTTGCAGGATCGGGGGGATGAGGGGGAGTAAGGACATATTTTGTGGTTGTTGACTTATGTGAAGCCGGGTCGGCCATCATGCTAAAACGTTTCAAACATCGTTTTTGAGGTGAAATTATAATTTCGCCGCAATATTGAGTCAACATGGACATTTACGCCCGCAAATCGCATTGGAAATGGTACTTGGCAGCCGCTGGGATTGCCATCATCATCGTTTCCCTGCTCTACACAAAATATTTGGCCGACCGGCTGTCAGAGCGCGAAGTGCAACAGGCCACCTTGTGGACGGAGGCGCAGCGCTCGCTGCACAAGGTCGAGACCGATACCTTCCAGTTCTTTCATTGCGACCTGACGCTGGAAGCACGGGTGCTGGAACTAAACAAAACAATCCCGGTCATTTTGGTCAACCAGGCGGGCCAAATCGTGGATGCCATCAATGTGCCGGGCAGTGAGGGGGACATGATTGACGCGGTGCGCGTGGAGCAGGAACTCGCCAACATGCTCAAAACGGAAACGGCCGATTCCATCAATGCGTTCATTCCGCCCGATGTGCGGTATAAAGTCTATTTCTCGCACTCCAAATTGCTGGACCTGCTGCGCTGGTATCCGTTCGTACAACTCTTCCTGATCTCGATTTTTATCGCTTTCGGCTACCTGGGGTTCAGTGCCGCGCGGCGGGCGGAGGAGAATCAGGTGTGGCTCGGTATGGCGAAAGAAACGGCGCACCAACTCGGCACTCCGATTACAGCCATCCTCGGCTGGGTGGAGACGCTGAAGGCTGTCAACGAAGATCGTCCTGACAACCAGGAAATGCTCGATGAACTCCTCAACGATGTAACCCGGCTCGAACTGGTTGCCGATCGCTTCTCCAAAATTGGCGCAGTGCCCGAACTCAAACCCACCAACATCTACGACCAGTTGGAAAAATGCCGTGCTTATATGCAGCGCCGTGCGCCACGCAAGGTCACTTTTGACTTTCCAAGCCCTGTGGAGTACGAACCTTTGCTGGCAGGCATCAATCCGCCGCTGTTCGACTGGGTGTTCGAAAACCTGCTGCGCAACGCGATTGATGCCATGGAAGGTGGTGTGGGCAATATCACCGCTCAGGTCTATTCAGAAGGCCGGTATATTTGTGTGGATGTGACAGACACCGGCAAGGGGATCCCGCCCGGCAAGTTAAAAACAGTGTTCAAACCCGGTTACTCCACCAAGACACGCGGCTGGGGACTGGGGCTTTCGCTTTCCAAGCGCATCGTTAAGGAGTATCACAAAGGCAAAATTTTTGTGAAACATTCCGAAATTGGCAAAGGCACTACGTTTACGGTGAAATTGCCTAAAATGTAAATCCGTGTCCCATCCGTTCGATCCCTGTATATTGCAACACGGATCGAACGGATGGGACACGGCTCCCCAGAACTGTTAGGAACGCGGCACCAATCACTTAGTCATTTGATGCCACCCTTTGTTCCATCATACGGCCCCTATTTTTCTTTAAATAGCCCCACTATTCGCAGAAAAATAGTGTTGTCTGATGAAAAAATGGTTGACCTAAAATGACTAAGTTA
>Ga0209181_10005297_pt1 | contig 18614 bp, 13 predicted proteins | sample MAT05_FD_187208 | JGI IMG/M metagenome (GOLD analysis project Ga0209181, IMG submission 187208) | Freshwater microbial communities from Lake Fryxell liftoff mats and glacier meltwater in Antarctica - MAT-05 (SPAdes) (version 2) | ecosystem: Environmental > Aquatic > Freshwater > Ice > Liftoff...
CCATGCGTAAGCCCAGGAGTTGTTTTCTCTGGCTTTCGTGGCGCGGAATTTTTCCAGCAAATAGGTTTGCGCCATAGGATCGGGAGTCAAGCTTTTGATACAGTTTTCGCGCACAAAATCCTCAAAGCCATCGAGGTCTAGCGACATTTTTGCCCATGCCCTGCGCCAACTTGCCCAGCCCCAAACGAAACTGAATTGGGAAAAAAAATAACTCGTCGGCAAGGATCTCGTAAGCTGCTCAGCCAAGTTGGAGCCTCCGATGTGCATGACCTGTTCGTCCGAGGCGTAGCGCTGCAGCATGGCTTCGCAAAAAGGGAAAAATGAGAGGTCGGGCATACAGTCGTCTTCCAAAACAATGCCTTGTTCTACAGCCTCGAAAAACCAGTTCAGCGCCCCCGATACCCCAGCGCGCAACCCTGCGTTTTCGGTGCGGAATAAAGTTTTAATCTCGCAGGGCCAGTCCACTTTTTCTACGAGCGCGCGCACGGCAGCCACCTTTACGGCCTCCCCATCAACAAGATCACGGGGCCCATCGCAATGCACGAATATTCGGGTGGGACGCACCTCGCGAAGCCGTCCCAATACTGCTTCGGTATGTTTTGGGCGATTGAAAAGTAACAGCAATATGGGGGTGGTGCAACGGTAGTCCATGGAGCGTAAACGCCTTGTGCCTAATTTGAAACGAATTGATAAACCTTGAGATGTTTGGCAGCACTTTGTTCCCAGGTAAAATGTTTGGCCTGTTCAAGGCCACGTTCGACCATGATTTTCCGAAAAACATCGTCCTTCAAAACACGCCGGACTGCCGCGTCTAAACTGCCCGGAATTTCTTCATCAAAATAAGATGCCGCTTCACCCCCAACTTCGGGCAGTGAACTTGCCCGATTCAGCACTGCCGGACACCCACAAGCAAAAGCTTCTAATACCGGGATGCCAAATCCTTCATACTGCGAAGGGAAAATGAAGCAGGCCGCTTGTTGGTACATTCCAGCCAGTTCGGCATCAGAATCAACGGTCAGGTAGTGGACCCTCTGGGCAATTCCAAGCCCTGCCAATTGGGTAGATTCAACTTTGTCAAAAGCCGAACCGCCCACACAAACCAAATGCAAATCTTTTTCAGAACGCAACAAATCAGCAATTTGCGCTACCATCCAGGCAAAGTTTTTGTAGGCTTTTCGTTGACCCACGAATAGTAGATATGGGGTAGTGATAGTCTTTCTTGGAGTGAAACGATCACTTGGAAAAATTGAATTACCATGATGGATAACGTGGACTTTACCCGGATCAATCTGGGGGCAAAAGCGCAGTAAATCTAGTCGAGTGTTTTCCGAAACGGCAATAACAGCAGTGGCTTTTTCTGCCAGAATCCTTTTGTTTTCAATGACTTGCGCGTCTAAGGAAAAAAAACTTTGACTGCCGTGACCGTATATTTCATGGATCATGTCGTGTACGGTGAGCACAAAGGGAATGCTCCGATTTTCCAGGGTCCTCAGAAAATAGGGATCAAAATAAGTGGGGTGAAAAACGTCTGGCTTTTTCTCACGAATGGCTTTTAGTGATGCTCGGCGTCCCAGAACATTTTGCAGCATTTTTTTTCCTTTGAACGAAAATGAAGTGAGGCTTTTGCGCTGAAAAGCTGGAGACTCCCTCAAGTAAACGTTTTCAGAAAAAAAGCGCTCTGGCAGAAAAACTTCTTGACCAAGGGCGTGCAGGCCGCGCATTTGTTCGGCAAAGTAGCGAGAAATGCCACCGTAAGTCTGCCAGGAAAAAACTTGGTGGTCGAAAAGGATGCGCATTGTAGGCTAAAACTTCCAGGTAAATCCAAAACGGTACTCGATCGGGTTTCTGTAAGTATCAATGTCATTGGCAATTTTAAAATTGTAAAGCACACTGATCTCGGAGCCGACGCCACCAGGTTCGCCAAAGTTCCAGCCTAAACCAAGGCGTTGGTTGGCACGGTTGTCGTTGTATTTTTCCCCACTGAAATAGTCGAGGTCTTGATACCATTCATTGGAGAGTTCTGCTTGCGCGAACAAACCACGGAAAATACGACAGCGCACAAAAGCACCTACGTCAAAACTGTGGAGACTTATGGATTTGAATCCGCGTTGCTTGAGCGAATTGAAATCATAAGCGATGCGCGGCCCTGCCGAAAGAGGTCCAATAATTTTGTAGCCAATCATGGGCGATACGCCAAAATTGAAACTGGTGAAGCCATTCAAGCCTCCAAAGCCAATGTTGACTCCACCACCGTACCAAAGTCGCGCAGCGAAACCCTTGGGCGTTTCTTTCTCTTCTTTTTTGTTGCGCACTTTTTCACGATTACGTTCTCTGTCACGTTCACGTTCTCTGTCGCGGCGTTGAGCAGAAACCGTTTGAGAAATGAAAATCAAGAGGGTAAAAGCAAGCAGTGTAGCAATGTGTTTGTTAAATCGCATGGGTTACAAATTGTTCGTTTCAGGCTAAGCCCGTGCAAAAGTAAGAAGCCCTGTTGAAAAGTCGGTTTTTTGACCAAACTCACTTTTTTTGCTACACCTGAAAGTACTTATTTGAGATAAGTGCTACATTCGCCCGCCGATTATTTTGGCCAAGGCAAATACTGAGGTCAATTTTTGTGCTGGCAATGTCTTATGCCGCATATTTAAGCGAAAGCAATCTTCAAATCATTTGGTCTCCCCTTATACCCGATTGCAGTTCATCGTCGTACTTCCTTACTATCACGTTAAACACATTCCTAATTTTATGGCTAAGTTTCAACGCCTGTTTTGTTGCCTTCTGGCAATTTTTCTTCTTCAAACTCCTGTTTTTCAACTTGACGCTCAATCGTTTACGGCCTCCATGGAGCCGCATACCTCGCCAGCGTTGGCACAAAATTTTAGCCAATACCAGGTTTTTCAATTGGATGCAACCCTGCTGGATGCCCATGTGAAATCAAACCTGACTTCGCCTGTGACAATGCAGATCGGGACGCATCATTGGCAGCTCAATTTGACGCCAAGCCGGGTTGTTTCAGAAAATTATTCTTTGCAAGTACAAACCCCTCAAGGCATCATAACCACCTATCCGAAGCGTAATATCGCTTTCAAAGGTTATGAAGCGATTGGTGGTGGAAATCTTCGCCTTACCATCAACGGTGAATTCCTTTACGGCTTTGTAGAAGAAGGCTCCGAGCGGTATTACATCGAGCCGCTCTGGTATTACGAGCCGGGCGCCGCGCACGACCTTTTCGTGTTTTACCATCAAAGTGCCGCCAATACCCTTGCCCCAGATGCATGTGGGATGACTGAAGAGCACGAAGAACATGAACATTTGGAGGAGATGGGCAAATCTAAAAGCGAAGGAGCAGAGAACTCGGCATGCTACGAACTTGAAATAGCCATTGCTTCTGACCGCTCCATGTTTGACAAATATGGGTCAGTTGCCGCCGTAGAAGATCATAATATTGGAGTTCTCAACGATGTTCAAGGAGACTACACCGGCAATTTCAACCATGACATCGAATATATTATCGTCACGCAGCTTGTTATTACAGGCAGTGATCCTTGGACTCCCAGTTTAGATGCAGGCATCCTGCTCGCAAGCTTTCGCAACTGGGGCAATGGCGGCGGTTTTGGGGTAAACTACGACAACGCTGAACTCTGGACTAATCGAGATTTTACTGGCAGTACCGTGGGCATCGCTTACCTGAATGGCATTTGCAATAGCAACAAATATCACTGTTTGCAAGACTACACGGGTAACGCAAACAGTTTGCGCGTGCTGACATCTCACGAATTGGGACACAACTGGAGCAGTGGGCACGATGCTAATTGTCCGCCGCCACAATTCATCATGTGTCCTTCCGTTTCGCAAGGCACCTCATGGAGTGACCAATCTGTAGACGCAATTAGTGCCTATATTACGAGTAAAATCAATAGCGGATGCCTTCAAACATGTGGGCCACCGCCACCGCCGCTCGTGGCCGGTTTTGACTGGGCCCCTAACCCTGGCTGTCAAAATCAACCCGTCACTTTTACCGATCTCTCTACGGGCAACATAACAAACTGGGCTTGGATTTTCCAAGGAGGAACCCCGGCAAGTTCTAACCAGCAAAACCCGACGGTGACTTGGAATACATCAGGGTTTAAAAATGTGACCCTTACCATCACAGGGCAGGGCGGCTCCAATGCTATAACGCAAGTTGTTGAAATTAAGCCCCTCCCAGTGGCTAATTTCACCCACGCAGTCAATGGGCGGGAGGTTACTTTTACCAATACATCCACCAATGCCACATCCTATGAGTGGAATTTTGGCGATGGCGGGGCAAGTTTTGATGAAAACCCGGTGTATGAATATATTGACGCAGGCACTTATGTGGTGGTTTTGACTGCAATCAACTCTTGTGGCACATCTACAAAATCGATCACGGTCAATACAGCACCCACGGCTAATTTTGAGGCCAACCCAACAACCGGTTGTGCAGCCCTGGTTGTAGTGATGGACAACCAGTCCTCCTCAAATGCTACTTCATACATTTGGACTTTCCCGGGTGGAGCACCTTCGTCTTCCAATCAGGTCAACCCGACCGTTTTATACGCTGTTGCTGGCACCTATTCCATTACACTAAAGGCTACCAACGCCTCTGGTTCGAATACCTTTACGCGTACAGACTACATAACGGTAAAGACTATACCAACGGCGAACTTCAACTTTACAGTAAATGGTTCGACCGCCACTTTTACCAACACTTCGCTGGGCAACGCAACTTCTTACCTTTGGAATTTTGGCGACGGTAATACGAGCTCGCAGGTCAATCCAGTGCACGTCTATGCTGACCCTGGCAATTACGATGTGGTACTTACTGCCACGAATGATTGTGGTAACAGCACAAAACTCAAGAGCGTTGTAATTATTTCTTCGGGGCCTCCAACGGCGGCCTTCACGGCCAATCCGTCAAGCGGCTGCGCTCCATTGACGGTTAACTTTACAAATAGTTCCACAGGAGCTGTATCCTACAGTTGGGATTTTCCAGGTGGAAACCCTGCAACTTCGACGGCGGCCAATCCAACCGTAGTATACAGTACCCCAGGCATTTACACCGTGACTTTGACGGCTACCAACGCCAACGGAAGCAGTACCGCCACAACCACCATTACGGTAAATACGGTTCCTATTGCAGGATTCAACTTCTCTGTAAGCAACGACACTATGGTAACGTTCACCAACATCTCCGCAGGTGCGACCGCTTACCTTTGGACCTTTGGCGACGGCGATAGCAGCATTGTGGAACATCCGATACACCACTATCCTGCACACGACAGTATCTATGTATATCAGGTTATTTTGCGCTCGACCAATGACTGTGGCACGGTCAACGATACCCAATTGGTGACGATTATTACCGACCCGACGGCGAACTTTACTGCAACACCCACCAGTGGTTGCGCACCGCTTACTGTGCAGTTTAAGAATACCTCTACGCCGAATGCCATTTCTTTCTTGTGGCGTTTCCCTGGAGGAACACCGGATACTTCGATTGTGAAAAACCCGGCGGTTGTTTATTCTACCCCTGGAACGTATTTGGTGACCCTGATTGCGATCAACCCTTCAGGGCGCGACACATTCATCCGCGCCAATTACATTGTGGTGAATACCACGCCAACAACAGGATTTACCAGCGCGGCAAACAGTTTGACAGTCACCTTTACCAATACCACTATTGGTGCAACTTCTTACGCATGGGAATTTGGGGATGGCGGCATCAGTTCGGATACCAACCCTGTGCATAATTATGCTACGGATGGGACTTATACCGTCACCTTAAGTGCCACCAATGCATGTGGTACAACCACAAAAACACAGAGTGTGACGGTAACAACTTCACCAAATGCCAGCTTTACAGTCTCTGAAACTTCCGGCTGTGCACCGCTTACGGTTCAATTTACCAATACTTCGAGTGCCAATGCAACCGCTTACAACTGGCAGTTCCCAGGCGGCAATCCATCGAGTTCTACCGCGCAGAATCCACCCAGCGTCGAGTATGCCTTGCAGGGCACTTACACAGTTACGTTGACGGTTTCAAATGCCGCTGGAAGCAGCACGGCCACGCAAATTATCGTTGTAAATGGTGGCCCAACGGCTAATTTCTCTTCCACGGTCTCCGTTTTGACCGCCACCTTTACCAACGCTTCCATCAATAGCCTCTCCTATAATTGGGACTTTGGCGATGGTGAAAGCAGCAGCGACCCCAACCCAAACCATGATTACGCCTCGGATGGCACTTACACGGTGGTGCTGACCGCTTCCAACAATTGTGGCACCAGTACCTTTACGCAGAATGTGATCATCAACACAGAGCCTGGGGCAGGTTTTTCGGTGAGTACATCGAGTGGTTGTGCCGTATTGACCGTCAATTTCTCGGATATATCATCGGGCAACCCAGTTGGTTGGGAGTGGGATTTTCCTGGAGGCACCCCAGGCAGTTCCACAGACCAAAACCCAACAGTGCAGTATTTCACCCCGGGCGTGTATGATGTGACCCTTGTGGTTACCTCCGTTGGTGGCAGCACCAGCTCTTTCACACAGATGGATATCATCACAGTGAATGGAGCGCCTGGTGCTGGATTTACCTCTAGTGTGAACGGTTTGACGACCGCTTTCACAAATACCTCCACCAATGCTACCTCCTTCATTTGGAATTTTGGAGACGCAAGCAACAGCACGGCATCGGACCCATCGCACACTTACGCCAACGATGGCGTTTATACTGTGACACTCACGGCTACAAACAATTGTGGCAGCACCATTTTTGAGCAAACGGTTACCATCGTAACGCCGCCCACTGCAAACTTTACAACAAGCGCCTCTTCAGGTTGCACCCCGTTTACGGTACAGTTTACCAATGCCTCCAGCAGCAATGCTACCTCCTATGCTTGGGAATTCTCTGGGGGCACACCGGCTACTTCTACCCAAGAAAACCCGATTGCAACTTGGAACACGGCAGGTGTTTACGTCGTAACACTCACAGCCTCCAATAGTGCAGGCAGCAGTACCAGCACAACAACAATTACGGTAGGTTCAGCACCTGTTGCTGGTTTCACCTACCAGATTGGTGGCCTGACAGCGGTGTTTGCCAATATTTCCACCAACGGAAGTTCCTATTCCTGGGATTTTGGCGATGGAAGCATCCCGAGTTTAGAGTCTAACCCAAGCCATACGTATGCGCAAGTTGGATCCTACACAGTAACGCTCAGTGTTACCAATGAATGTGGTACCGTAACATTCACACAGACGGTCGTGGTTCAAGGTTCTCCCCCCGTCGCGGCGATCAGTGCCAACAACGAGAGTGGTTGTTTGCCATTTTCGGTACAGTTTACCGACGAATCAGCCGGTGAACCAATCGCTTGGACTTGGACATTCCAAGGTGGAACGCCAGTCATTAGTACCGATGAAAACCCCTTGGTCAGTTATAGCGCTCCTGGCACCTACGATGTCGTATTGGAGGTGACCAATATTTTTGGTTCGTCCACACAGTTGTTCCCGGCTTACATCACGGTACAATCTGCTCCCACCGCAGGCTATACATTTGTGGCCAATCAAACGACGGTTGCATTTACGAGCACCTCGCAGAATGCAACTTCTTACGCATGGATTTTTGGGGATGGCAATACCAGTGCGGAGGAAAACCCTATTCACACATACGCTGCTCCAGGCACATACAATGTTTCTTTGGCTGCCTCAAACAATTGTGGCACAACCATTTATGAACAAACTGTTGTCATTACTTCTGGCACTGGCGAAGCGGCTTGGATTCAAGGCTTCCTCCTTTTCCCCAACCCGAACACGGGATTCTTCAACGTAGAAATGGATGGTTTGCCCCAAGATGAAGTTGAGTTCATCCTCTTCAATGCGCTCGGGCAGCAGATCAAGCGCGAAACGGCTGATTTTGGCACCGGGTCCATGCTTCGTTCATTTGACTATGGCGATCTGGCTGCTGGGGTGTACACCCTTCGAGTTCAAGCGGATGGCCAAGCCATGTTCGTAAAAGTAACCGTGGGCCGATAATCTTAATACGATATCTGTTTCGCAAACAATACCCGGCGAGCCGTTTCCCAATTATTCGGGAGACGGCTCGCTTTTTTAGTGTCGGGGCATTTATATCTTCGCACTCAATTTTTACCAAACCATAACCTATGCGCCAGCAAATTGTAGCCGGAAACTGGAAAATGAACAAAACCCTCGAAGAGGGCATTGATCTCACCAAAGCCATTTTAGAAAAAGTAGAAAAGCCGAACGGGCTTGTAGTCATAGCACCGCCTTATCCCTATTTGCGTGAGCTGGGCAAAATGCTCAAAGTGCGAAAACACTTTCACCTTGCTGCACAAAACTGCCATGAAGAAGAAAAAGGTGCATACACAGGGGAAGTATCGGCAGATATGCTTGCTTCGGTGGGCTGTGAGTTTGTCATCATAGGCCATTCGGAGCGGCGGCAATATTTCAAGGAAAAGAATGATGTTCTGGCTGCCAAGGTGAATGTGAGCCTGGCACGTGGAATGCGCCCGATTTTTTGCTGCGGCGAACCGCTACATATCCGGGAGGCAGATACCCACGTCGGCTATGTGGCGAAACAACTGAAAGCCAGCCTTTTTCACCTCAAGGAGGAAGATTTCAGGAAGGTTGTCATCGCCTATGAACCTATTTGGGCTATAGGGACGGGGAGAACGGCTACCAGCCTGCAAGCGCAGGAGATGCACCAGGCCATCCGTGTCCTCGTATCAAAGAAATATGGCAAAATCGTGGCCGACGAAACCCCAATTCTATACGGAGGCTCTTGCAACGCCCAAAATGCTGCCGAACTTTTTGCACAACCTGATGTAGACGGCGGACTTATCGGTGGCGCATCCCTCAAAGCCGACGATTTTGCGACCATTGTGGCTGCACTCAAGTAGGGCGAAATTTATTTCGCTTTAAAATTTTGGGCAACTATATCGCTGTTTGTTGTGCTTTCGGTTTTTCATTTTCAACCCACTCTTTTTAGTCGGTTTTTTGCCCGATTTGTGTGCTTTTGCCGATTTTCCAGTGCTTGAGGTTTTTGCTTTTGCCCTGGTTTCGGAACTTGTGTTTACGGGTGCGGCCTCTACTTTCTGACCCTGAACAGGCGCAACATTTTTAGCTTGCTCTGGCACGACCTCTGTTGTTTTCGTTGCCACTACAGGTTTCAGCGCGACCGTTTTGGATGCGATGGGCGTTGGTTTCGGCGAAATTGGGATCGTATTGACAACCGTTTTGGGCACAGGATTTATTTTGGCGGATGCCTTCAGGTTGTCAGAGGTTTTGGCAGAAGTGGGCATCCATTCATTTTCACCTTTTCTATGGTCTGCATACACAGGTTCTGAAGCCGCGATCGGTGTAGGCGGAGGGGCGAGCGTGACCCGCACAACATCCCCAATGCTGAAGCTGTTTTCAAGCGAGGAAAGCACGTCTTTATCCGTAGCAGCGGTGTTTTTGTACACCACGGTAGTGTATGCATACTTTTCGTCAACGTGGGTAGATTCCACCGGGCTTTGTGCCAGGGCATTGGAATGGGCTGCCAACACAAAGGCCGCTGGGATTGCAAAATGTTTGCTGAAATTCAAGAGAGAGTTCATGATGTAAAAGATTATGGATTAATGATTTTGATTGAAGTACAATGGACGTTGGACAATGGAGGTCAAGTCCAATGTTTAAGATCATTTAGAGTGATTGCTCAGTTTTTTTTGCTGCTTTTCTTGCTCTATGATTTTTTTGTAAAGGTTTTTGTCCTCGATTATTTCCTTCAGCGACCTGCGCCAGAGTGGGTCTTGGTCGAGGATACCCGTAATTTTTATTTCGGTGCGACGGTTCAACTGGTGCTCGGTATCAGAACAGGATTGACCGTCATCGCAACGGTTTGTCAATTGAGTTTCGCCATACCCTTTTGAGGTAATTTTTTCAAAATCAATGCTTTGTGAAGCCACGAGGTAATCCACGGCTGATTTTGCACGCTTGTCTGAAAGCGAAAGGTTGTAATCGTCGCTACCACGAGCGTCCGTATGCGAGCCGAGCTCGACCGTAATGCCGGGGTTGTCCTTCAGGAATACCGCCAACTTGTCAAGTACATTGGCTGCTTCTGGACGAATAGCCCATTTGGCGAAGTCATAGTAGATGTTATTCAACTGAAAGCGCTTTCCAACCTGAATCGAATCGAGGTCAACCGTGCCCAGAAAATGTCCAATCTCGTTGTCGTGGGTCATAATCTGCACCACATCGGGTTCTTTGATACCCATGCCGTCTACGCAAAGGATACAGCCATTTACATTTACATATACCTCCACACGGCGGTTTAGGTAGCCCGGTTTGCGTACGAGCATCGTGTAGTGGTTGCCTTCAGCGAATGAAAAGTTGAACGCCGATTTAGGCAGGCGTTCGATGGTCAGTTCTTGCTGTTGCGTGGTGTTGTTGTAAATTTCTATTTTGCAATCACGCAAAGTGTTGATCGGGTTGTGTTCATACGCTTTGTCAAAAATAGTGATGTCGAACACATAGCCAGGTTTTCTGCTCATGCCCAAATCGGCGCTCAAGATGCCATTGAGGTGAGTAATCACCACATCTTGGTCAAAATAGGTGGGTTTCTCCGCCAGCACTTGGTAGCGGGATACTTTTGGCACCGTCAAAGTGTAAGCACCCTCAGCATCGGTTTCGGTTTGTGCAAGCGAGGCAATCATCATATCGTCGAAGACAGTGACAAGGGCCTGATTCAGTGGAGTGCCTGAAATCTGGTCATATACTTTGCCTGATACCGTAATGGTTTCAGGGGCTTTCAGGTTTTTCATGGAAATCTGAGCCGACAAGAACATCGGGATACAGAGCTGCAGTAGTGTGAGATAGATGGTAGTACGCATGGTATGAATCAGTTTTTGAGTTTTGAGAAGTTGGTTGCAAAATGTTCAGATGAAGTAGAGACGTGCTAATGCTGTGCCAGTCTTGTTAAAGTTTTTCGTTTAACAAGATTTTAATGCTTTTTTGCTACCTACCGTTAACCCTTTTTTAGTAATTAAGCCCAGCGGGTGTGACTTATCAGCCACCGCGCAGTCGTGTTTGCAAAATCCTTCCTTTGATATTGAAATTCAATGCTTTATCCAATGGATTGGACATGTCTTTTTATAGTGTGAAGCTTTGGGCCCTTGACACGAAAACTGCTACAAAATCTTAGATATTAGTTGAATAGTTACTTTAAAGCGGTGTTTTTGCTGCCAAAACACGTTTTTCCACCACCCAGCCGAGTGCTGAGAGGATTGATACATTCAAAAAAAATATTTTTTGATAAAAAAATTTCACACGCCCTTCCTTTTTTGTGGAATTTTCCAAAACAGCAGGTGGGAAAATCCAGTGGGCGCCCCAATGTTGCGAAGGAAGGATGGGGCAAAGCATAAGCCCGGCCATTCGCTAATGGCAAGCAAGCGATTACTCGCCTTCCCCCCAACGGTACGTTGGCAGATCAAATCCGGCCAAATCAAGCACACGATCTACCACAGTAGCCGCAATGGCTTCGGCCCCTACCGGATTGGAGTAAAACGACGGGCAAGCAGGGCAGATGATACCCCCCGATTCGGTCACGGTCTTCATATTATTGATGTGGATGAGGCTGAGCGGGGTGTCGCGGCTAACCAAGATTAGTCGGCGGCGCTCTTTCAGCACCACATCGGCGGCTCGGGTAACAAGGTCATTGCTTACTCCGGTGGCGATCCGTGCAAGGGTACCCATAGAGCAAGGGCACACGATCATGGTTCCGTATTTGGCGGAACCAGATGCAAAGGGTGCAAAAAAATCGTTTTTCTTGTAGAAATCAAATTTCTGGTAAGCAGAAAAGTCAGGTGTGCCGATTTCGAGTTCCCAGTTTACGAGGGCATTGTCGGAGAGGACGATGCCGACTTTTTCCCACTGGTTCTCCAGCAGCAAGAGTCGGTCGAGCAGGACTTTGGCGTAAATGGCCCCGGAGGAGCCTGTGATGGCGAGGACGAGTTTCATGGCCTCATTAACAAGAAAGAGGGCTGCGTTGTTTGGATTTTTATTGCACTAAAACAAGGTCCCCTCCTTTCTGGGCGGCACCGCCCCAATATGCTTATACGCCTTCTCCGTGGCTGTGCGCCCACGCGGAGTACGTTGGATAAATCCTTCCATAATTAGAAACGGCTCGTGCACCTCTTCAATCGTGCCGGCTTCCTCGCCCACTGCGGTAGAGATGGTGGTCAGCCCTACTGGCCCGCCTTTGAATTTATGGATAATCGTATTAAGGATGCGAATGTCCATATCGTCCAGTCCCGATTCATCCACATCGAGGGCGGCTAGCCCGTAGCGGGCAATTTCCACATTCACAGAGCCGTCCCCTTTGATTTGGGCGAAATCGCGAATCCGTCGCAGCAGCGCGTTGGCAATACGGGGTGTGCCACGGCTCCGACGGGCAATCTCATGAGCGCCTTCATCCGCAATTGGGATTTCAAGAATGGCTGCAGAGCGGTGCAAGATGCGTTCGAGCGTGGGCACATCGTAATAATCGAGGTGGCAAGTGATGCCGAATCGAGCGCGAAGGGGCGAGGTAAGCAGCCCCATACGCGTTGTTGCGCCTATGAGTGTGAACGGGTTGAGCGTTATTTGAATGCTTCGGGCATTGGGCCCAGAGTCAATCATGAGGTCAATCCGATAATCTTCCATGGCAGAGTATAGATACTCTTCTACTACGGTGTTGAGACGGTGAATTTCATCTATAAAAAGCACATCGCCCGGCTCAAGATTTGTGAGCAGACCTGCCAGGTCACCCGGTTTTTCGAGTACCGGGCCAGAGGTTAATTTAAGGCTTGCCCCTATTTCATTGGTAATAATATGCGATAAGGTGGTTTTTCCCAGTCCCGGCGGACCATGCAGCAGGACGTGGTCCAGTGCATCGCCTCGCTTTTTGGCGGCTTGTATGAAGACCTGAAGGTTGTCTACAATCTTGCGCTGGCCACTGAACTCTTCCAGGAGTTTGGGGCGCAGGGCTTTTTCGACGACTTTATCTTCGTTGCCGACGGGTTCGTTTGCGAGTGTTTTTGACAAGGCGGTGTGTTGGTTTTGAAACAAATAGACGCATAGGGCACCTAATAAACGACTATGTGCCCTAGGAGCCTATGTGTTTAATTCAAGTCCTATGTGTTTAATTAGAGATCCTTTCATGTTGTCCTCCAAGGTATTTAATCTCCGCAAAATTCAAATATTTTGTTTTGAAATAAAAATAAATCTGCTTAAAACAAGACCCAGCGATAAAAAATCCATTCGGGAGGCCAATCACCAACCACTTGTCAACCCATCACCGCCTTATCTTTGCGCCATGGAAGTTCTACCTACTGCCAATTTTCAACCCGACATCATAGTGGGCGGCCTGCGCATCGGCGAGCCCGTGATTGCATTAACAGCGCTCTTATCTACCATAGTTTGTTTTTATGCTTGGATTCGGCTTGGTAAGGAGGCTGAACGGGAAGACACACTTCGCCTCTCTCGCATTTTTTTCTTGCTCATGGGACTCTCCACGCTTATTGGCGCCTTGGTAGGGCACTGTTTTATATATTGTCTGCCTTTTGTGTTCAAAGCTCCGGGTTGGGTACTCGGTATGGTTGCGGTGTCTGCCTTGGAGCAGGCATCCATCGTTCGGGCAAAGCCGTATATCGGAGCAGGGTGGGGTAGGGCACTCACTTGGTTGAACCTAGTGGAACTGACTCTGGCACTCTGGTTTGTGACCGCTACACTCTGGTTTCCAGGAGTAGAAATACATTCGGCATTTGGATTCTTATGCATCATTGCGCCCCTGGAATTGTGGTTGTTTTTCAACAAAAAACGACCTGGAAGTCGCTACATTTTGCTTGGAATATTATTTCTAATTGGGGCCGTAGCCATACATATTTCGAAAATTTCGTTGGGAGTTTGGTTTACTTTTTTCGACATCGGGCATTTATTGATGTGCGCCGCATTTTGGTTTTTCATGTTGGGCGTAGAAGCAGAACAAAAGGAAACAAATCTGGTAAACAGTCGCTTGTAGACTTGTTGCGGTAGCTTGCAAGCTTTTAAAACAGAAAAGGCTAAAGTTTTAGGAACTGTGTTCCTGGAGCGTGTTGCACATCCAATATTTGGGCAATGGTCTCAAAAGCGGATGCGTCACCTTGAAAATCTGCATCGCCCAGCTCAAGTATGAGCACGGGCGTTTCGGTTTCAGCTTTCAAATAATCAAAGTAAGCATCCTGAATTTCTGTCAAATAGGCGGGAGAAATATGCTGTTCAATATCCCTGCCGCGTTTTTTGATTTGTTCCAACAACACTTCCACCGGGCGGTGTAAGTAAAGCAGTAGATCGGGTTTGGGGAAGGTGGCGTTCAGTACCAAAAAGAGCCGTTGAAACAATCGGAATTCCTCCTCGCTCAGGTTGTTTTTTGCAAAAAGAAGGGTTTTTACAAAAAAATAATCCGCTACGGTGAAAGAACGAAACAGGTCGGGTTGTGAAAAATGTTCCAGCAACTGCTTGTGTCGCTCGGTCATAAAAAAGAGTTCAACCGGGAAGGCGTAGCGTTCTGGCTGCTCATAAAACGGCGGCAAAAAAGGGTTGTCGGTAAACTGCTCCAACACCAAATCGCAGCCAAAACGCTCGGCCAACTGATGGCAGAGCGTTGTCTTGCCCGCACCAATATTGCCTTCAATGGCTATGAAATTGTAGTGGGGCCTCGGCGGTTGAGTGTTTTTCACCTTTACACGTTGCGATTAATAGTTCAGCATAACCACCTCAGAGCCGTCCTCGCAGTCCATGTAAAGTTCATCTATCTGTTTTTCGAGTACAGGATGCTCAAATTCTGGGGCGATCTCCATCATGGGCACCAAAACGAAAGCGCGTTTGTGCAGATCAGGGTGGGGGATTTCCAGTCCCTTGTCGCGAATTAAACGCTTGCCGTAAAAAAGGATGTCAATGTCAATGACCCTTGGGCCCCACTTTTCTTTTTTTTCGCGGCCCAGTTCGCGCTCGATTCGGCTTATTTTATCAAGTATGTCACGCGGGTCGAGGGTCGTATTGACCATGAGTACCTGATTGTAGAACGGATCCTGATTGGGTTCTCCCCAAGGTTGGGTCTCATAAACATGGCTCTTTTTAGCAACTTTGCCGATGTTTTTTTCAATCAGGCCAACGGCCGAGTGAAGATTGGACCCCCGATTCCCAACGTTGCTTCCTAACCCGAGGAAAACGTTGATGTATTTTTTTGTTGTAAATGTCTGCATAAGTCACAAAGGTAGCAAAAGACTTTTGGGAGGATGAAATTCGCGAAGAACCTACCTTCACGCCAACAATAAATTTAGGATATGAAAGAAAAGATCCTCCAGGCGAATACTCGCTATGCTGCTCAAGTGGAATCTCTCTTGAACGAACTCGTCCCGCTCGGCGACGAACGCCTCAACCGAAAGCCTGCCAACGGCGGCTGGTCCGCCATACAGACGCTGCACCATTTAATTTTGGTGGAAGAAAATTCCATGCTGTATATCCACAAAAAGTTGAGTTACAACCCCCAACTAGAGAAAGCTGGTCTGGGCTCTTGGTGGCGGAGTCTATTGCTACGCGCAATACTTCGGATGCCCTACAAATTCAAAGCCCCAAAATCGGCGGGCAACGAACGCATTCCTGAGCTGGACACTTTACAAGAAGTGGAGGCCCGTTGGCAAAAAATCCGGGCCGAATGGACCGTTTTTTTTGAAAAAATGCCTCCAGATCTCTCAGAAAAAGCCGCTTACAAACACCCCCGTGCCGGGCGACTCAACTGGCTGCAAATGCTCGCTTTTTTCAGTTCACACTTTGAAAGGCATCGGCAACAAGTGCTCAGGGCAGTTTCGTAAGATGATTGTGCTGTTGTTTGACGAAATTAAATACTTTGCGCCCGGAAGTATCAAGAACACCCGCCGTGTTCCTCATTCACAAAACCAACTCAAACCAACTTATGCGACCATTCTTTCTGCTCCTCTTCACCTGGCTTTCCTTTAGCCTTTCGGCTCAAAAGATCTACAACCCCGATTGGGAATCACTCGATGCTCGCCCAACGCCCGATTGGTGGGCAGATGCGAAATTTGGTATTTCTATCCATTGGGGCGTGTATTCTGTGCCTGCTTTCACAACCAAAGGCAACGTTGCAGCATGGTATCAGCATTCGTTGGAAACCAACGCCCTCAAAGGGAAAGTTCGGGCGTACCATGAAGTCAATTTTGGTGACCGAACCTACAATGAACTTGCGGACGACTTTCACGCAGAACTTTACAACCCTGATGAATGGGCCAAACTTTTTGAGCGCGCCGGCGCAAAATATGCGGTGCTGACTTCCAAACACCATGATGGCTTTTGCCTTTGGCCAAACGAACAGGCCAACCGCGCTTGGGATTTTCCCTGGAACTCCGAAGTCCGCGGGCCTGGGCGTGATTTGCTCGGCGAATTTTTTACGGCACTCAACAAAACCAAAGTCAAGCCCGGCCTTTATTTCTCTTTGTACGAATGGTATAACCCAATTTGGATGATTGACCATGCCCAATATGCCACGGAGCATGCGATGCCGCAGCTTTATGAATTGGTTGAACGATATGAGCCATGGGTCGTTTGGGCTGATGGCGAATGGGAGGCCACCGCTGATGTGTGGCAATCTCCTCAGTTTCTCAGTTGGCTCTATTCAGAAAGCGCCGTGCGCGATCGGGTAGTGGTCAACGACCGCTGGGGTAGCGATACGCGGTTTACCCATGGTGGGGTTTATACTCCTGAATATCAGCCTGATATGGATTTTGAAGATCATGCTTGGGAAGAAAGCCGGGGCATGAGCGCCTCGTTCGGCTACAACCGTGCCGAGGATGCTTGGGATTACAATTCTTCCCAATCGCTGGTGCTGCATCTAGTGGACAAGGTGTCTCGTGGCGGCAATTTCTTGCTTGACATTGGACCGGATGCGCATGGGAAAATACCGCCCATCATGCAAGAGCGTTTGCTCGACATTGGCAAGTGGTTGGGCTTGAATGGGGAAGCGATCTACAACACCCGTCGTTGGCGTGCCCAGGTGCAATGGAGTGCAGGTCGGCGAGATTGGAAGCCGGGTGTTGAGGGCACCAAAACGACTGGAGACCCCTTGTTGAAGCAAACAGTAGACCCTGATCCGGGTTTTGCCGTGAAAGAGGTTTTTTACACCTGGAATCCAAAGACCAAGTCGGTGTATGCTATTTTTCCGAGGTATCCGAATGACAGAAAATTGGTTTTGAAAGGTTTGCAATTGCCCTTGACGGGAGCAGAAGTTACCTTTTTGGCCACAAAAGATAAATTAAAAGCGGAAAACCTGAGCGGAAACGTGGTCATAACCTTACCCGAGTACAATCCGAACAAGATCAAGTCAGCGCATGCCTTTGCGGTGAAAATCAGTGGTTTTGGCGACTTCGTTTCCAAGCCTCGGTTAGAGGTCAGCTATGACGCTAAGACGGTAAAACCCGTGGTGAAAATCGCGACCAAAACCCTTGGCGCTACCATTCGATACACTACAAACGGCACAGAACCTTCCGAAACTTCTTCGACTTATACCGTGCCTTTTACGCCATCGGCCAACTGCACGATCCGGGCTAAGGCCTTCAAGGCTGGACTTATTTCGAGCAATAGCGACTCCGCGCAAGTGAAAGTGTTAAGACAACTTCCTGCGCAAAATCTACTCCGGGAGCCTGCCGCAGGCCTCCGCGCCGAACTCCGTACGGTGGACGGCGACGCGTATAGTATAGACAAAGTAATTCGTGGCTATTTGGAAAAGGCAGAGGACGTGACCATCATTGAACCCGATCCCTTCTGCGCTGAAAATAAATGCGGGATGGTTTGGAAAGGCTACCTTGATATCCCCACCTCCGGCGGCTACCGATTCTGGACCGAATCAGATGACGGCTCGGTGCTTTCCATTGACGGTGAAATGGTGGTGAACAACGACGGAGAACACGGCCTGACCGAAAAAACTGGGATCGCCAACCTACAAAGGGGGTGGCATTCGATTCGGATTGTTTATTTCAACACAGGCGGTGATTTTGGCCTGAAAGTACGCTATGCGCCGCTAGGAGAAGAGCAGCGGGAATTTGAAGAGGCGATGCTGGCGCATTGAACGCCATTTGCCGACGACTTTAGCCGCAGGAATCTCGGGATAAATTTTGAACTTTAACCGCAGCATTCCTGCGACTAAAGTCGCCGGTACAGCATTTACCTCACCACAAACTTCAACACCACATTCCCCTTTTCCGTCCGAAAATACAAGCTGTACAAACCCGAAGGCAATGCGCCCAACTCAATCGGAACCGCATTCCTGCCTTCCATTGCTTGCACATTTTCAGCATAAACCTCCACCCCAAGCGCATTCAAAACCGACCATCGCGCCCCAGTATTTTCAGGCGAAACAATGCTCAAATTAAACCGCCCATCGTTCGGATTGGGCGAAAGTGCAAATTGCCAGCCATTCACCTCAAGATTTTTATCTCCGACAATAACCACCGTCACGGTATTAAGCACGGCAGTGGTTTCGCAGGCATTGGAAACCGTCAGTAAGATGGTGTAAACGC
>Ga0209181_10005299_pt1 | contig 18605 bp, 16 predicted proteins | sample MAT05_FD_187208 | JGI IMG/M metagenome (GOLD analysis project Ga0209181, IMG submission 187208) | Freshwater microbial communities from Lake Fryxell liftoff mats and glacier meltwater in Antarctica - MAT-05 (SPAdes) (version 2) | ecosystem: Environmental > Aquatic > Freshwater > Ice > Liftoff...
GGCGTGGAAGTCGAATACTGAGCCAAGTCTCGCAGCAGTGTTTTTCCAAAAAGCCGGCAGTTCTCTGCCGGCTTTTTGTTTTTTTGGAGGCTCATTTTCGGTAGGGAAGCCGCGCCGCGGGTTCCCACCTATCGGTAGGGAAGCCGCGCCGCGGGTTCCCACGTCCCTCGCCGCCGCGGAACCCGCGGCGCGGCTTCCCTACCGCGATTTTCGCTCACCGCTGCTTTTCCGGTGGCGCCGCGCGGGTGCGGCGGGTGAAGGTCGCTCCCTCCCCGAGGCGGGCCAGTCGCTGCTGTGCCGCCGATTCCGGATGCCGCCGGAGCGCGCCACTTTCCATGCACCACATCACCTTTCTCCAAGACCTCGCGATCGTCATGATCGTGGCCGCGGTCGTGACCGTGCTTTTCCGGCAGTTCAAGCAGCCCGTGGTGCTCGGCTACATCCTCGCCGGCGTGATCATCGGGCCGCACACGCCGCCGTTCCCGCTCATCGCGGACAAGGGCGCAATCGAGACGCTCTCCGAGCTCGGCGTCATTTTCCTCATGTTTTCGCTCGGGCTCGAATTCAGTCTGCGCAAGCTCGGGCGGGTCGGGGCGACGGCCGTCATCGCGGCAACGCTGGAGATTTTCCTGATGGTCTTCGTCGGCTACGAACTCGGCCGCCTCTTCGGCTGGAAGCAGATGGACTGCATCTTCCTCGGTGCGATCCTCGCCATTTCCTCCACCACCATCATCGTCAAGGCGCTCGAGGAACTGGGAAAGACGAAGGAGAAGTTCGCCAGCCTCATCTTTGGCATCCTCGTCGTAGAGGACATCCTGGCGATCGTGATGATCGCGCTGCTCTCCGGCTTCGCGACCACCGGCTCGCTCGCCGTGGCCGACATCGGTCGCACCGTGTTGCAGCTCAGCGCCTTCCTCGGCGTGCTGCTTGTCGGCGGGCTCATTGCCGTGCCGCGGCTGCTGAACTACGTCGCAAAATTCAAGAGCAACGAGATGCTGCTCGTCACCGTCATCGGCCTCTGTTTCGGCGTCTCGCTGCTTGCGGTAAAGCTCGGCTACAGCGTCGCGCTCGGCGCCTTCCTCATCGGCGCGATCATCGCCGAAGCGCGACAGATCGCGAAAATCGAAGCGCTCACCCATCCTGTGCGCGACCTCTTCAGCGCCGTCTTCTTCGTCTCCATCGGCCTGCTCATCGACCCGCGCATCCTGGTGCAATACGCCGGCCCGATTCTGCTCATCAGCGCGGCCGTGATCATTGGTAAAGTGCTCACCTGCGCGCTCGGCACCTTCCTCGCCGGGCACGACCAGCGCACCTCGCTCCGCGTCGGCATGGGCCTCGCGCAGATCGGCGAATTCTCTTTCATCATCGCCGCCCTCGGCCTCTCGCTGAATGTGACCAGCAGCTTCCTTTACCCCATCGCCGTCGCCGTCTCCGCGGTGACCACGCTCTGCACGCCGTATCTCATTCGCTCGTCCGATTTCCTCGTCGGCTGGTTCGACCGCGTCTCCCCGCGACCGCTCGTCGGTGCATTGGAAGCCTACACCCGCTGGGTCGGCCAGGCCGCGCACAAGCAGCCCGCCCGCGCCGGAGTTTTCCTCAGAAAATGGGCGTGGCAGATCGCGCTCAACCTCCTGCTCATCGCCGCCATCTTCATCACCGCCGCCTCGCTGCGCGGACGCTTCTTCGCCTGGTGGCCCACCGTGCCCGGCGGCTTGGAGGGATTAAAAGCGCTGCTCTGGCTCGCCGTCATGCTGCTCAGCCTGCCGCTCTTCATCGCCACTGTGCGCAAGCTCCAGGCGATGGGCATGCTCATCTCCGAGATCAGCGTCAGCCGTGCCGCCGCTGGGGCGCACACCGACGCCTTCCGCGCCATCGTCAGCAACACCATCCTCATCGCCGGCTGCGTCGGGTTGCTGCCCTTTGTCCTCGTCCTTAGCTCCGCGATCCTGCCCTCCAAGAATGTCCTCATCGTCCTTGCCCTCATCGTCGCCGCTGCCGTCGTCCTCTTGCGTCGCAATTTTATCCGCCTCTACTCCCGTGCCCAAGCCGCCCTGCACGAGACCCTCAATACGCCCCCGGCTCCGCATTCAGAACCCGTGCCGGTGCTTCCGTCGCTGATGCGCGAAGCCGAGCTCCGCCTCGTTCACATCGCCCCGCCTTCGCCCGCCGCCGGCCGGCTCATTGGCGAAATCGGCCTGCGCACCGCCACCGGCGCTAGCATCGTCGGCATCGAGCGCGCCGGCGAAAACATCGTCAACCCCGGCCCGGATGAAGAAATCCGCGCTGAAGACCGAGTTCTCCTGATCGGCAGCAACACCCAGCTCAACTCCGCGCAAGCCGCCCTCGCCGGAACCGCCTGAGGCAATGTCTCGAAGGTGGCGGCGCCGTTTAAGAAAAATCGCGGTAGGGAAGCCGCGCCGCGGGTTCCCACGCCGCGGGTTCCTGAGCCGGTGAACCGCCGACCACGGAACCCGCGGCGCGGCTTCCCTACCGCGGAACCCGCCGACCACGGAACCCGCGGCGCGGCTTCCCTACCGGCTGCGGCCCGAGCCGCTGAAAAAACGCTTTGACACGGTTTGGGAGACCGATACTTTGCGCGCCCCGCTTTCCTCTGGAGAACGGGCCAACATTAACCCGCAGGAGAGTCCGGCACCAAAGGCCGGGTTCGCCAGCACTGCAAACTCATATGCCCAGCAAACGTAGCAAACGGTATCGTTCCGCCGCCGAAAAGGTGGACGTCAAGAAGGCCTACTCGCTCAGCGAGGCGGTCACGCTTCTCAAGGGCCTTCCGGCCCCGAAGTTCGACCAGACGGTCACGCTTTCCTTCCGCCTCGGAGTCGATCCGAAGCAATCCGACCAGATGGTCCGCGGCACCACGCCGCTGCCTCATGGCTCGGGCAAATCCGTTCGCGTTCTCGTCTTCGCTGAAGGCAACGCCGCAACAGCAGCCCGCGAGGCGGGTGCGGAGTTCGTGGGTTACAAGGACATGATCGAGAAGTGCGTCGGCGGCTTCCAAGACTTCGATGTGGCGATCGCTACTCCGGCTGCGATGGCTGAAGTGCGCAAGCTCGGCAAGGTCCTCGGACCACGCGGCCTCATGCCGAATCCGAAGACGGGCACCGTGACCGACGACACCGCCAAGGCGGTAAAGGAAGTCAAAGCGGGCCGCGTCGAGTTCAAGCTCGATAAGAACGGCAACATCGCCGTCCCCGTCGGCAAGTTTTCCTTCGAGCCGCAGGCTCTGATCGAGAATGGCTCCACGGTCATCGAAGCCGTGGTGAAAGCGCGCCCGGCCACGGCCAAGGGCGTCTTCGTCGAGAACGTCACCCTCAGCGCCACGATGTCGCCCGGCCTCAAGGTCGACGCGTCGTCCTTCATCAAGAACTAACCGGACTTTTTCTCATGCATCCCGCTAAAGAATCCATCGTGATCGATCTTCAGTCGAAGCTGAACGCTTCGCCGTTCCTTTTCGTCGCCGACTACACCGGCCTGAAGGTCTCCCAATTCGCCGAACTCCGGAACCGCCTTTGGGCGACTGGCGCTCGCTGCCACGTCGTCAAGAACACCTTCCTGCGCCGTGCGGCGAAGGAAGCCGGCCTGCCGGACCTCGGCGATCTCCGCGGCCAGACCGCGATCGTCGTCGGTGACAAAGACGTTGCCGCCGCGGCCAAGGTCCTCAAAAATTTCACTGCTGAATTCAAGAAGCCGGAAGTGAAGACCGGCGTCGTGGACCGGCTCGTTGTCACCAGCGATCAGATCAAAGAGATCGCCGACCTGCCTTCCCGCGAAGTCCTCCTCGCCACGCTGCTCGGCGTGCTCAACGCCCCGGCGAGCAAGCTGGTCCGCGTGCTCAACGAACCCGCCTCCGCGCTGGCTCGTGTGCTCCAGGCCCGCGGCGAGAACGGCGCTCCTGCCGGAGCCGCCGCGCCCGCACCCGTTGCAGCCGAAGCTCCGGCTCCCGCGGCTGAACCTGCTCCGGTCGCTGAAGCCGCTCCGGTCGCGGAAGCCGCTCCGGCTGCCGAAGCCGCGCCTGCGGCCGAAGCTCCCGCGCATGCGGCCGAAGCTCCTGCACCCGCCCCCGAAGCTCCCGCGCCGGACGTACCGCCCGCGGCCTAACCCAAAACCCTTTCCTCCGGTGCCAGCCGGGGAATACCCGCGACCGCCGCAATTGGCGGCCGCACCTTAAACCAACAACAAATGGTTCCTCGTCGGTCCGGCGGCTGCCGGTCTGAAATCGCCCGAAGCTTCGGGTGGCGACGACACCGACAAAAAAGGATGAAGGATGAAGGACGAAGGATGAGGAAGTGAGCGCGAGTGCGCTCAAACTTCTGACTCCTGACTCCTGACTCCCAAATCCTCCCAACGCATATGGCAGATACATCCGCACTCGTGGACCAACTCAGCGGACTTACCGTCCTGGAAGTCGCTGATCTCGTGAAGCAACTCGAAACCAAGTGGGGCGTCAGCGCCGCTGCTCCCGTGGCCGTCGCGGCCGTGGGCGGTGGAGCCGCAGCCGCTGCTCCGGTGGAAGAGAAGACGGCGTTCGACGTCATCCTCAAGGAAACCGGCGCCAACAAGATCGGCGTCATCAAGGAAGTCCGGGCTTGCGTCGCCGGCCTCGGCCTCGCCGAAGCCAAAGCGCTCGTCGAAGGCGCTCCGAAGACCCTGAAGGAAGGCGTGACCAAGGAAGAAGCCGAGGCGATCAAAACCAAGATCGAAGCGGCCGGCGCCAAGGTCGAGATCAAGTAATCTCGCTTCCCAAGTTCCGAAAACGTGCAAAGCGACGCCGCAAGGCGTCGCTTTGTTTTTTCGGGGGCAAAGGATACCGGGCATTGCTGAAAATGCGCGTCCGATGAGGTGAGGACGTCGCGAGGGAAATTCCGGGGAGCACACGCGTCCCGCGTGTTGGTCGCGGCGTCCCGCCGCGACGAACTTCCTGACGTGCCAATCCGAGGAGACGCTGCCCGATATCTGGACGCCGCCGGAAAGTCCGCGAAGGCGGGACGCCTTCGCCAGCACGCGGGACACGTGCGCTCCCCGGAGCTGTATCGCCCGCCTCTCGTCAGACGTTGAAGCGGAACTCCACCACGTCGCCGTCTTTGACGACGTATTCCTTGCCCTCGATCCGCAGCTTGCCGACTTCGCGGGCTTTGGCATTCGAGCCGAGACGGACGAGGTCGTCGAAGTGCACGATCTCCGCCGCGATGAAGCCGCGCTCAAAGTCGCTGTGAATCACGCCGGCCGCCGCGGGAGCCTTGTCGCCGGCGCGGATGGTCCAAGCGCGAGTCTCCTGCTCGCCCGTGGTGAGATAGGTGCGCAGGCCGAGCAGGTGATACACAGCGCGAATGAGCGCACCGACGCCGCTGCTCGCTACGCCGATGCCTTGCAGATATTCGGTCGCCTCCTCTTCGCTGAGGCCCACGAGTTCGCTCTCGATCTGCGCGCTGATGACCACGGCCTCGGTGCCGAAGTGCGAGCGGGCGTAGTCCTGGACCGCGGTCACGTATTTTGCAGCCGCGGTGAGTTCCACGTTATCGCCCGGCCTCATGCCTTCGTTATCCCGCGCGGCGCCGACGATCGCGGTGACGGTCGCCAGGTCAGCCTCGGCCACGTTGCACGCGAAGATGGTCGGCTTGCCGGAGAGCAGGAAAAACTCGCGAAGGATTTTCTGCTCGTCATCGCTGAGTAGCAGCGTGGTCGCGGGTTTGCCGGAGTCGAGATGCGGGATGAGCTTTTCCGCGAGCGCCACTTCGGCTTTCGCCGCCTTGTCGCCGCCGCGCGCCGCTTTGGTCTGGCGATCGGTGCGTTTCTGCACGGACGCGAGGTCGGCGAGGATGAGCTCGGTGTTGATCACCTCGATGTCGCGCACCGGATCGACCGTGCCGGAGACGTGGTGGATGTCGTCGTCCTCGAAGCAGCGCACCACTTGCACGATCGCGTTCACTTCACGGATGTGGCTGAGGAACTGATTGCCGAGCCCTTCGCCCGCGCTCGCCCCTTTCACCAAGCCCGCGATGTCCACGAACTCGATCGCCGCCGGCACGAGTTTCTTCGAGCTGCTCAGCTTCGAGAGCACCGCAAGGCGCGGGTCGGGCACGGTCACCACGCCCACGTTGGGGTCAATGGTGCAAAAGGGGTAATTCGCCGCCTGCGCCTTTTGCGTGCGGGTGACGGCGTTGAAGAGCGTGGATTTACCGACGTTGGGGAGACCGACGATGCCTGCGGAGAGCATGGGAAAGATTCAGCGGAAGGTGGATGGACTGGCTCGCGAGCGACGTGCCGCACGAGCGCGTGAATGCAGCGCAACCCGCGTCGGGCGGCAAATCAATAATCCAACCGGCGGCGTGCGTTCGGGCGCGCCGCTGGAAAAACTTCGCCCGCTCGCGGGGCTAATTTACTCCCGAGCTTTGGCCAGCGCGCGATCTTCCAGCCAGTAGACCTGGAGCATCACGCCTGCCCAGTAGAGCGGCAGCAGCAGCACGCCGAAGCCGGCCGTCGCCGTCGAGGCCACGACCGCGGCGAGGACGGCGAAGGCCGCCCCGAGCATGTAAAGCACGCCGGTCAGCACATGGCCTTTATAGATATGGCCGAGGCCGGGCACGACGCTCATGACCACCGCGGCGACGTCGCGCGGGTTGCCGAAGTTGTCGGGGGATTCCTGGTAACCGACGTGCCAGTCGCACTTCGGGCATTCGGTGGGATTCGATTCATCGAGCGCGGCGTTGCAGAGAGGGCACGCGCGCGTGGAGCTGACGGATGATGTGGATTCGATCGTTGGCATGTCTAGCATTGGGGGGTTGAAGTTGACTGCCCTGCCTTGATTCCTGAAACACATCTACCGGGAACAGCGCGTTCAGGCAACTGACAAACCTGTCACCTCATGCCCGCCCTTGCCCCTATCGTCACCTGGCTCGACCGCACCCTCCGCACCGCCGAGATCGGCGACTACGCTGCGGCGCTGAACGGCCTCCAACTCGCAAACTCCGGCAACGTCACCCGCATCGCCGCCGCCGTGGATGCCTGCGAAGCCGTGATCGCCGAAGCAGTCGCCCACGGCGCGGATTTGCTGCTCGTGCATCACGGCCTTTTCTGGGCCGGCGCGCAGCCCATCACTGGCGCGCATTTCCGCAAGCTGAGGACCGCGCTCGCGCACGACCTCGCCATCTACAGCTCGCACCTCCCGCTCGACCTCCATCCCACGTTGGGAAACAGCGCGCTCCTCAGCCGCGCGCTCGGCTTCAAAAAACTCGAACCGTTCTTTTCCGCGAAAGGTCAGCCCATCGGCTTCAAAACACGCCTCTCGCTTCCCCTCGCCGAACTCGCCGCGCGGCTCGAACGGGCGCTCGGCGGTTCCGCGCATCTCGCCCCCGGCGGTCCCGCGAAAACGAAAGTCATCGGCGTGGTCACCGGCGGCGCGGGCGGTGAGATCGCCCGCGCGGTGGCCGAGGGTGTGGACACCTTCATCACCGGCGAAGGCCCGCACCATTCCTACACCCTCGCCGAGGAGCTTGGCGCAAACCTCTTTTACGGCGGCCACTACGCCACCGAGACCTTCGGCGTGAAAGCGCTCGCCGCCGCCGCCGCGCAGCGTTTCCGCGTACCGTGGGAATTCATCGACCACCCGACCGGACTTTGAAGCCCACGCGAACCGCCTCCAAGCCCGGCACGGCAGCCGCACCCACCCCCGGCACGGCAGCCGCACCCACCCCCGGTAGGGCAGCCGCGCCGCGGGTGCCCACCCATCAAAAAACGGCGCAGCAGATCCCCACCGCCCACCTACCGCAGGCCGCAGACGTGGGCACCCGCGGCGCGGCTGCCTTACCGGGGGGGAGAATCCCGCGCGATTTCTTCCGACGCGATCCGGTCGCCTGCGCGCGCGAACTCATCGGTTGCGAACTCGTCTGGAACGGCTGCGCCGGCCTCATCGTCGAGACCGAAGCCTACGCCGCCCTCGGCGACGAAGCCTGCCACACCTTCGCCCGCCCTTCCGCGCGCGACTTCATCGCCCGCCACCCCGCCGGCACCGCCTACGTCTATTTCAACTACGGCATGTACTGGCTCCTCAACGTCCTCGTCAAAGGCGGCCCCGCAGACGGCTTCGTCCTCCTCCGCGCCATCGAGCCCACCCGCGGCCTCGACACCATGACCGCCCGCCGCAACGCAGGCCGAAAGTCGCCGATCACCCAGCCCCACGCCCTCTGCTCCGGCCCCGGCAAACTCTGCATCGCCCTCAGCATCGATGGCCGCGATCACGGCCGCGACCTCTGCGCGGCACCCGGCCTCGGCTTCCACCGCCCCGCGGCACCCGTCGAGGTCGTCACCGACGTGCGCATCGGCATCTCCCGCGCCACGCATCTGCCGTGGCGCTTCCTCGCCCGCGAAAGCCTCCATGTCAGTGTGAAACCGACCGCCGACCGCTGACCCGAAAGCTTCCCAAGAAGGAATTGCGCCCTCCGGGGTTTTAGAGCTTTGTAGCGCCCCTCAATGACCTGGCTGAACAAGCTCCTCAACAAAATCTTCAATCTGCGCGAGCAGTCCGACGGAGAAGTGATCAAGCCCTTCCTCGATCACATGGAGGATCTGCGGTGGGCTCTGATCAAGATGATCAGCACCCTCGCCTCGGGGATGATCCTCTCGTTCGTCTTCCGGCGCTGGCTCTTCGAGGTCATGACCGATCCGTTGCGCCTCGTGGGTCTGAACCCCCCGGACGTGCTGATCTTCACCGGCACCGCCGACTCCATCATGGTGTCGCTCACCCTCGCCTTCTACGCCGGCATCGTCCTCACCTTCCCGCTGCTGCTGTTTTTCCTCCTCGAGTTCGTCCTCCCGGCGCTGACCCGCGCGGAGAAAAAATACGTGGTGCCCGGCATCCTCGTCGGCTTCCTCCTCTTCCTCGCTGGCGTCTACGCCTGCTACCACCTCGTCCTCCCGCAGACGCTGAAGTGGCTCCACAGCGATGCCCTTTCGCTCGGCATCCGCCCCACCTGGCAGGTCCGCGATTTCATCAGCTTCGTCACCCGGCTCTGCCTCGGCTTCGGCCTGCTCGGCGAATTGCCGCCCGTCATGGCCGTGCTCGCCCTGCTCGGCTTTGTCACCTACGACTGGCTGGCCAAGACGCGCGCTTACGCCATCGTCATCATCCTCGCCCTGGCCGCCTTCATCGCGCCCACGCCCGACCCGATGACCTTCCTGATGCTCGGCATCCCGATCATCATCCTCTACGAATGCTGCATCTGGTTCGCCTGGCTCCTCGAGCGCCGGCGCAAGCGCAAAGACCGCAAGAAGGATCAGGTTCAGGACAAGGTCAACGACGGCTTCTAGCCAGCATCAAAAATCGCCAGTGGGGGCTTTCGGAAAATCGTTTTCGGAGAACCTCCGGGCGTTTTCGGTGAACCGAACATGGCTTCCACTGAACCGGAAATGGCTTCCGGGGAGTCGATAATCGCGGGCGGTGAACGGCGAGCCGTTTCTCGTCAACCGGGAGCCGTTTCGCTAAACGGGGCGGCAGCGCGCCGGGGCCGTCTCGGGTAGGGTGGGCGTCCCGCCCGCCGGTTGCGGCGTCTCGCAACGATCTTGCCGACGTCGGAGTCACCCCGAGACTCGCAAAAGTGCTTCGACGCAGGACGCGTCGAACGGCGGGCGGGACGCCCACCCTACCCGCGACACCCCGCCACCCGCTACCGCAGCGCCGCCCCCCTACCGCAGCGCGGCGTCGAATTCCTCGAACGTCTTCGCTGCGCGGATCGCCGCGTTCACCCGATCCAGCCACGCGTCGTGCGAGGGATGCGCGAGAGTCACCACGCGGGAGGTGCCGTTGCTGCGGAAGGTCATTTCATCCCACTGCAGCGACTCGATCTCGCGATTGAACTTTGCCACCGCCCGGCCGCGGAAAAAGGCGCGAGTGGTTTCCGGCGGCGAAAAGATCGCGTGCTTGATCTCCTCCTCTTGCACGAGCTGCCGCATCTGGCCTTCGCGCTCCAGTTCGTAGAAGAGGCCGCGATCCCAGTTCACGTTGTGATATTCGAGGTCGATGGATTGCAGCCACGGGTCGCTCCACTCCAGCCCTTCGCTTTCCTGGAACGTGGTGAGCAGGAATTTCTTCGCCACCCAGTCGAGCCGGTCGCGGCACTGCCAGTAGTCGAGCGCGAGATCGTCGAGCACCGCGCGCCACTCGGCGAGCAGCCACGGGGTGTCGCCTTCTTTCGCGCAATGTTGCTCGGCCGCCGCGAGGTAGATCCGCTGGATTTCGATGGCGGAAATCTTCCGCCCGTCGCGCAGCTCCACGATCCACGCGCAGCTCGTGTCGCGGCTGATTTGTTTCGTGGCCTCGATCGGATTCGCCAGCTCCAGCGCGGGCGCGTGGCCCGTCTCGATGAGCTCCAGCACGAGGCTCGTGGTGCCGATTTTCAACGCGGTCGCCCACTGCGACATATTTGCGTCGCCGATGATCACGTGGAAGCGGCGGTAAGCCTCCGCGTCGGCGTGCGGTTCGTCGCGCGTGTTGACCAGCGGGCGGCGGTTCATCGTGTCGATGGAGCAGAGCACGCTGAAAAAATCTGACCGCTGCGCGATCTGGTAGATGCCCGGCGTGCCGGCGGCGTCTTCGCCTTCCACACCCATCTTGCCCGCGCCCGCAAAAATCTGCCGCGTGACCAGGAAGGGCACCACGTCGCGCACGATGCGCGCCCACGGCACGTCGCGCCGCATCAGGTAGTTGTCGTGGCAGCCGTAGCTGTGGCCCACGAAGTCCGTGTTGTTTTTGTAGAGCCGCGCCTCGAGCCCCTCCGACAGTTGCTGGTTCCGCCGCCGCGCGCATTCGGCGAGAATGCGCTCGCCGGCTTTGTCCTGGGCCACCATCTCGTGAATCGTGGAGCACTCCGGCGTCGAGTATTCCGGGTGCGCGTGGTCGTTGTAAAAGCGCGCGCCATTGCTCAGCACGAGGTCGCTTTTGATCTCCTCGAAGCTCAGCGGCCGGTTCTTATCGATCTCGAAATAGGCCGCTTCGTCCGTGTCCTGGAGCAGCTCGGCGGCGCGGAATCCGCGCGCGTCGTTGTGCGGGTCTTCGAGGTTGTAGTCCCATTTCATCGACGCGCCGTGCGCGGTGTAGCTGCGCACGATCTCGATGGATTCGCGCACCACATCCAGGTCCTCCTGCCCATCGACCGTGATCCCGTATTCCGTTTCGATGCCGAAGACGCGTTTCATTTCCCCACGCTACGCAGCGGGTGGAAATCGTCGAACGCGATTTCCCAAAACATCCGGCGCAGACCGCGTTGTGGGGCCTGCCGGTTTCGTTGATCATGCGCGCCTTGCCATGAAAAGCCTGCTCGCGTTCCCCACGTTTCTCAGCTTCCTCTTTGCCCCGCTGAGCAGCCCGGGCGCGCCGTTCGATCTGCTGATCACGAATGCGCGGATCGCCGATGGGACCGGCGCTCCGCTGGTCGCAGGAAACATCGCGGTGCGGGACGGGCACATCGTCGCCGTGGGCCAGGTCACCGGCGAAGCGGCCACGTTCGTGGATGCGGAGGGCCGCGTCGCCGCGCCGGGCTTCATCGACGTGCATACGCATTCCGAGCGGATCGCGCGCACGCCGGCGGTGGAGAACTTCGTCCGCATGGGCGTGACCACGATCGTGACCGGCAACTGCGGCACCTCCCGCACTGACGTAGCAAAATTCTTCGAGGAAGTGACCGCCGCCCAGATCTCGATCAACGTCGCCACCCTCATCGGCCACAATTCCGTGCGGCAGAAAGCGATGGGCGGCAACTTTGCCCGCGAGCCCTCCGCCGACGAGCTGGAGAAGATGCGCGCCACGGTGGAGCAGGCGATGCGGGAAGGGGCGGTGGGGCTGAGCACCGGGCTGATCTACCTGCCGGGCTCCTTTTCCAAGCCGGAGGAAATCGTCGAACTGGCGAAAGTGGCCGCGGCGTACGGCGGCATCTACGCCAGCCATATGCGCGCGGAGACGGTGAAGATTTTCGACGCGCTGGAGGAGCTGCTCCGCATCGCGCGGGAGGCGAAGATCCCGGCCCAGGTGTCGCATCTCAAGCTCTCTGGCCCCTCGGCGTGGGGCCAGTCCGGCGCCGTGCTCGCGGTGCTCGACCGGGCGCGGGCGGAAGGGCTCACCATCACCCACGATCTATATGCCTACACCGCTTCCAGCACCGGGCTCGGGCAGCTCATTCCGGATCGCGCCCGCGAGGGGACACCCGCCGATTTCCTCGCCCGCATCAGTGATCCCGCGCAGAAGGCGGAGATCCTCGCCGAGATGCAGCGCACGCGCGAAAGGCAGGGCCGCACGGACTACGGCTACGCGGTCATCGCACGGTTCGAGGCCGACCCTTCGCTCAATGGCAAAACCATCCCGGAGGCAGCGCTGCTCAAGCGCGGGTCGGAGGCGCTCGCCGATCAGATCGAACTCATCCTCGACATCGAACGGCAGGGCGGGGGCAGTGCGGTTTTCCACGGCATGAGCGAGCCGGACTTGCAGGCTTTCCTCCGCAATCCGCTGACGATGGTAGCGAGCGACGGCGGCCCGCGGCAACTCGGTGAGGACGTGCCGCACCCGCGCAGCTATGGCAACAACGCGCGCATCCTCGGTCGCTACGTGCGCGAGCTGAAAGTGCTGTCGCTCGAGGAAGCGATTCGCCGGATGACTTCGCTCCCGGCGCAGACTTTTCGCCTCGGCGATCGTGGCGTGCTCCGCGCCGGAGCTTGCGCCGACATCGTGATTTTCGATCCGGAAAAGGTGGCCGATCCGGCGACGTTCGAGGATCCGCACCATTTCGCGGAAGGCTTCACCGACGTGGTGGTCAACGGCCGGCTGGTGCTCCGTGCCGGCGCGCTCACCGGCACCCGCGGCGGCGGTCCGCTGCGTCTGCCGGCGCGCTAGATCGGCCCCGAGCAGGGCGGAAAGTCACCTCCGGCTCTGATCCCCGAACCGCCCCGGTCGGACGGGGTCGGCGAAGTGCCTGGAGCGCGCCGGTCAGTCCGCATTCAGCCGCTCCGCGGCGAGGAGGATGCCGGCGGCTTTGTCGAGCGTCTCCTGCCATTCGCGCTCGGGTGAGGAATCGGCCACGATCCCCGCGCCGACGTGGAAATGTGCGCGGTCGCCGTCGATCACCACGGTGCGGATGGCGATGTTGAACTGGCTTTCGCCGTTGAAGCCGAACCAGCCGAGCGCGCCGGTGTAAAGCCCGCGCGGCGTGGGCTCGATCTCGGCGATGATCTCCCGCGCGCGGCGTTTCGGCGCGCCGGTGATCGAGCCGCCGGGGAAACATTCGCGCAACGCCTCGACGTGCCCGATGCCGGCGCGCAGCCGGCCATCGACCGTGGAGACGAGGTGGAAAACCTGTTCGTAGCGTTCGAGCGCGAGCAGTTCGCTGACCTGCACGCTGCCGTAATCGCAGACGCGCCCGAGGTCGTTGCGCTCGAGGTCGGTGATCATCACGAGCTCGGCGATTTCCTTCGGCGAGGTGATGAGATCGTAGGCCGACTTCTCATCCGCGAGCGCCTCGGCGCGGCGCGGGCGCGTGCCCTTGATCGGTCGGGTGCGGATCGAGCGGCCGGACATTTTCAGAAACAACTCCGGCGACGACGAGAGCACGCTGCGACCATCCACATTCAAAAACGCCGAAAACGGCGCGGGTGAGTAATGCCGCAGCGACTCGTAAAATGCGAAGGGATCGCCGCTCCACTCCGCCTCGAAGCGATGCGCGAGATTCGCCTGATAGATGTCGCCCGCGGCGATGTATTCCTGGGCGCGCACGACCATCGCGACGTAGTCGGCCGGAGCGAGCTGCGGGCGAAAGTGCGGCCGTGGCGCGCGGGGCGGGGCCGCCGGTTCGCGCAGGTCGCCGCGCAGGTCGCCGAGCTCGTGCCAGCTCTGATCGGCGTGGCGGAAGATCAGCGCTCGACCATAGAGGCCGAAGCAAAACGCGCCGTCGTATTCCACCGCTCCGGCGGCGAAGCCGTGCGGCAGGCCATCGTCCGCGGAAGCGCTGGAATGCGCATCGAGCGCCGTCTGGAGTGGCCCGGCGGGCGAATGCACGTTGCCGCGCACGACGTCGAAAGGATCCGCGGCGACGATCGAGAGATCGGCCGGCGAACGGCTTTCCCGCGCGGTGTCGAAAAAAACCAGGCCCGGCAGATGCCGGCAGCGCGCGGCCACCTCGACCGGCGTGAGGTCGAGCGCAACGGGCCGCGGGGCATGGGCGAGCGTGGGCATCCGCTTTTGGGTTTCGCGCGAAGGGCGCGCTTTTCAAACGAAAACTTTCGATTACCGTCGCGCACCTTGCCCATGAAATCGCTCCGGATTCATCTCCTCACGGTCAGCAGCGCCGCGCTGATCCTCGCCGTGCCCTCGCGCGCCCCGGCGCAGGAAGCAGCGCCTTCGCCCCCGCCCGGCGTGGAAACGGAAGTGACGCTCATTCCCGAGCCGGTGAAGGAGGAAAAAAAGAAACCGGAGGAACCCGAGAAAAGCGAAAAGACCGAGAAATCGAAAACCGCGGTGAACGCGGAGGAACTGCTCGAGCGGGTGCACTACCGGCAGGCTTACACCAAGGCCCAGCGCGACCCGAAGGTGGCGGCCGAGTGGGAGCGCGCGTCGAAAGCGCGGACCGATCTCGAAAAACGCGAGGCGCTCAAAACCTACTACACGCTGCTGCACGCGCGCATCGTGAAGCTCGACGCTTCATTGAAAAAAACCTCCGATTTGCGCCGCGGCGTTTCGCTCCGGCGGTTGCAGCAGACGCGCATCGACGCGACCGAACCGCTCGATCCGCAGGAGCGCGCGGAGCGTTTTAACAGCGCCAACGAATAGCGGAAGAAAGCGGTTGAGCCGCGCGGGGTGGCAGGCTAGCTTCGCGGCCCTCTTTCAAAAACGGCGCTATCGTCTAGAGGCCTAGGACACTGCCCTCTCAAGGCGGGGACACGGGTTCGAATCCCGTTAGCGCTACCATGCCGCGTTCGGCGGATTTGCCCGTGTCAGGGGTGATCGAAACCATGCCATTAGATTCCAGTTGTTTTGCCTGCCGCTTCCCGATGGGAGACGAATCTCGAACAAAAATGGGGGCTGGCATTCCGTATGCAATACACGGCGAATTGAAATGAACGGTTCAGGAAAATTCATCCTTCTCCACTTGCGATGCGCCTTTCGCCGGCCCGGGAACTGGCGTTTTCACGTGGCAGGGATCGTTCGCGAGATCGGGAGGATTCCGTGGTGGATGAAGACCGAAGTGCCGTCGCACGGGGCGCTGTGACGAAAGGGAAACAGCGGCTGCGCGCTGAGTCGTCTACACGAGCCCCTTGATCGGCTCTGCTTCGTAGATGGAATGCGGACGTTCCAACGGATCGTGCCACTCCCCCCAGCGCGGGATACCGAGCGCTTCGTAGATCGTGGCCGCGAGATTTTCCGGGCGCTGGGCGGCGTCGGCCGGGTAGGCGCCTTTGGCGTCTGTGGAGCCGATCACATTTCCCCCACGCACCCCGCCACCGGCGAGGAGGATGGACTGCGCGCCGCCCCAGTGGTCGCGACCAGGAAGTTTTGCGCCGGCGATCTGCGAAATGCGTGGCGTGCGGCCAAATTCACTGCCCATCACCACGAGCGTTTCGCTGAGCAGGCCACGGGCGTCGAGGTCGTCGAGCAGCGCGCTCACGGCGCGGTCCATCGGAGGCAGGAGGAAGTTTTTCAGATTCGGGAACGCGGCCTGGTGCGTGTCCCACGTCTCGTTGTTGCCAAGATTCACCTGGACGAGGCTCACCCCGCTTTCCACGAGCTGCCGGGCCATGAGCAGCGACCAGCCGTAGCTGTTGCGGCCATACCGGTCGAGCGACTTTGGGTCCGCTTTGCTCAGGTCGAAAGCATCGCGCACGCCGCGCTCGGTGAGCAGGGAAATGGCGGCCTGCCGGTAGCGGTCGAAGCCGGCATCCTCGGCCGTGGCGTCATATATGCGCGACTGACGCTCGAGTTCGTCGCGCAGCGCGGTGCGATTGAGCACGCGCTGTTCGTTGAGCCCCTGCGGGAGCGAGAGGTGCGGAGCCTGGAATGTGAGCGCGCCGTCGGTCATCGGGCCATCGGCATGGTGAAAGAGATACTCGGGGAACGCCCCGTAATGCGCCGGGTGATACGGCGCCATTTCCACGAACCACGGATCGCGCTGATGCCCCATCTGCCCGCCAAACTGCCCCGGCAACATCCGCCCGGAGCGATGTTTCAGCTTTTCCGGCAGGACGATCGCGGGCGGGAGATTGTGCCGCTGCGGGAGCACGGCCCCGGCGATGGCCGCGATACTCGGCCAGTCGCTTTCCTTCGGCTTGTTCGGGTCGAAGCCGAGGGGCAATTCGCTCCGCCCAGTGAGCATGATGTGGTGCGCGGCGGAGTGGTCGTTCGACGGATGGGTGAATGAACGGACGAGCGACCATTTGTGCGCCCGTTTCGCCAGCTCGGGAAGATGCTCGCAGATGTGGATGCCGGGCACGCTGGTGCGGATCGGTTGGAATTCACCCCGGATCTCCAGCGGCGCATCGGGCTTCATGTCGAAGCTCTCGTGCTGTGCGAGTCCGCCGGAGAGGAAGATGTAAATCACCGACTTTGCGCGGCGCGGCGGAGCGCCGGGAGCGGCCATCGCCCGGAGGCCGGAGAGGTGATTCATACCGAGGCCGAGCAGTCCGATCGCGCCCGCCTGGATTGCGGTCCGCCGCGACACGCCGGTGCAGTGGGAGTGGATGGGCGGGGGGGCCGGGTTCACGCTGGAGAAGATCGTCCAGCGAGCGGTCCCTTAGCCGCGGAGGTGAGTCCTGATCACGCGGGCCTACACCGCGTCGAGTGAGGCCATGCGGCGGAGTTCGTGTTCCCGATGCGTGCGGCGGGTGCGGAGGAAGAGGATCGGACCGGTGACGAGCAGGATGACACCGATCAGCACCAGTGGGTACCACACCCCGTAGGGCTGGTGCGCGCCAAGAGCGAAGATGGCGGCTCCGAAGGAAATCACGCCGAGCCCCAGCAGCACGGACGCGCCCGCAGTCACGAAGCCGAGCACTTTCCCCCGCGCCGAAAACCACCCAAGCAAGCCCGCGAAACACCCGATCGCACCACCGCCGATGCCACCCACGAGGCCACTGGTGCGGTCCGACCACCACGCGCCGGGAGCGGTGAAGGCGGCGCCCGTCGCGGGTTCCGCGAGCGTGAGCGGCGAGCGCAGCCACACGGTGCCTTTGGCGGGGAGATGCACGTTGATGACGAGCTTCGAGACGGTGCCCTTCGCGCCGGTGGAGTTGAACGGGAGAACGAAACCGCGCCAGTCGGCCGTGCCGCGCAGCTTTGCCATCGGGCCTTCTTCGCCCATCGTGCGGGAAAAATACGGGCCGCCGTCGCTAAAGTGGTTCCACATTTCCAAGATGCCGTCGCCCTCCACACCCTCACAGCGCACGTCGCCGGTCACGGTGTAGAAAGTCTTCGTGAGTTTCGGCGAGTCGATGGTGAGCACCGTGGCCACGAGGGGCTGCGGGCCCGCGTTTTCGATCTGCAGCGCGGTGCCTCCGCCGGGGAGCTCGACCACGGTGCCGGTCTTGAGCTGGCCGGCGTCGGCGAGTTTTTTCCAGTCGAAGGTGCCGAGCGCAGGCTGCTGCGCGACGGCGAGCGCGGGGAGGAACGCGGCGGCGAGGAGGAAAGAGGCGATGGCTTTCATGGGCTGGGTTTTTGTTCGAGGTAGGTTTTGCGGAGGAGTTTGAAGCTGCTTTCGTCGAGCTTTCCCTCCGCGAAGAGGCCGCGGAGAAGCCGCTCGTAGTCATCCGTCCCGTCCCGCGTCTCGAGCGCGGTGATCTTGTCGATCAGCCGATCCAGCCGCAGCCGCACCGTGGGGTAGGAGACGCTGTAGGCCACGGCGAGATCCTTCAGGGAGCCGGAGGTGAGGATGAGGCGTTTGATGAACGCGACGTCCTCCTCGGTCAGGAGATCAATCCAACGTTGGCTGGTGGCGGGCTGGTGCATCTCAATAAAACGAAAGCTTTAATTCACTTTAATATTCGGTTTATTGATGTCTAGTTTCTGTTTATTAAACTTTCACCCCATCGCCGCCCATGATCGAGCGAGCTGAAGTCGGCGCTAAGAATCCTCGGGCCCGAGGGCTGTGTTGGTAGCTAGTTTCCCCCCCGATGATCACGCTCAATGCCCAAGCCCAAGGCCGCTTTTGTGATGGCCTTTCACGCCGCGATTTCCTGCGGATCGGTGGGCTCGCGCTGGGGGGACTCAGCTTGCCGTCGATCCTCCGCGCGGAGGCGCAGTCCGGTGTCCGCCGCTCGCACAAGGCGGTGATCATGATCTTCCTGCCGGGCGGTCCGTCGCATCAGGATATTTTCGATCTGAAAATGGACGCGCCTTCGGAGATTCGCGGGGAGTTCCGGCCGATCTCGACGAACGTCCCAGGCACGCAGATCACCGAGCATCTGCCGCGGCTCGCGCGGATGATGGATAAGGTCACGCTCATCCGCTCGATGAGCGATTGCGACCCGCAGCACGACGCCTTTCAGTGCCTCACCGGCCGCTCGCAAAAGCAGCAGCCGCCCGGCGGTTGGCCGGCGTTTGGTTCGCTCGTCTCGAAAGTGCA
>Ga0209181_10005303_pt1 | contig 18599 bp, 18 predicted proteins | sample MAT05_FD_187208 | JGI IMG/M metagenome (GOLD analysis project Ga0209181, IMG submission 187208) | Freshwater microbial communities from Lake Fryxell liftoff mats and glacier meltwater in Antarctica - MAT-05 (SPAdes) (version 2) | ecosystem: Environmental > Aquatic > Freshwater > Ice > Liftoff...
GGTGGCATGTATTTGGTACAAATTCAAACCGAAGATGCAAGAATTATCAACCGCAAAATTGTGATTCAGAAATAAACACTCTATTTAAACACAGTAAAAAAGCCCTGCAATGCAGGGCTTTTTTACTGTGTTTCTTTGATTTTCAATGGCCTATTTCGTTGAATCAATAATTATTTTTACCATGCTGTGCATTTTTTTTGCAAGTCTATGCATAATCGAATACTATAACCTTAATTCGTATCCAATAAAACTACAAAATCATGATACACGAAGAAGAAAACAAGAAAATCACCCAATTGGAAAATGAAGCCACCAGTGGTGAGAAGATTATGGGTGGTGGATTTGCAGATATTACCTCGCAGGGTGAAGATAGCAATGCCCCTGTAGATCCATTTGTTGCGCCTACTTTGGTAAATGCCGAAGATCCTATGGGTGGCTATGGTTTTGTTCCAGTAGATGAAGATCCATTGGGACCGCCAGACCCGAATGAATTGGATCCTATCAATAAAAATTCACGTATTTTTAATACGTAACGAGAAAAGATGGCAAAAGCCATCCTTTTTTTATTTTTAAAAATTGATTTTATTTTTCATTCATTTTATACATTCTATAACATTCTGAAAGCGAAAAAACTTGTTTACACCAAGCATAATCTTTGAGACTAAGTGCGGCTGAAATTTGGTCTTGTATTTCTCCTTTATAATTCAAATAGTAACAATCACCGTTTTGTTAAAAGATGGCAAACCCTTGTTTTGCCAAATCTTTGGTTACAAAATTATTTAAAATTTGACTGGATACAACTGATAAACCTCCGATAAAGAGAAAGGCGTCACCCAAAGTATTAAAACAGTACTGCAGGGCAAAACCACGATTGGCAATGGCTTTTTTTTTCTTTATTTTTTTCAATAAATTTCTGGGAGAAGTTTCTGGGGAAATGCTATTTTAATATAAATTTTTTTCGCTGTGCAATGCCGTTATAGAAGTCGTATGTAAATGCAGTTCCGCCCCAAGTGCAAATGAATCAAAACCCATAGAATTTGTACTTTTTATAACTTGAATATTGTATATGAAGAATCACCTAAAAAGGGTGAATAATATATAAAATCTTGGCCAGCAATTTCGGTAAAATGGTATTGAATTTTATTAAATCCATGTTTGTTTTCGATTTTTAAGGTTCCATCAATTTTTGGCAATTCTAAAAGCAACATATTTTACTAAATGTGCTTTTACACTAGGTCAAATGTAGAACAAGTGGCGCATTAAAATAACAATTTGCCGCTGCGGATATACTGCCTCTTTCGCCAAACTGCAGATGCATGCGAACCTAATTCTTGCCGCTACCCAGCAACTGCAATGTATCCTTTGTAGGCCAGAACAGCCAAAGATCAAAACATAAAAATACAGATATGAAAATATATTTGGATTTGGGAAATGTAGTTATGGCGGTGTGCGGCTATCTTAAATAAATGCTTTGAAATAAAAAAAGATTCTTAGCATGCGCATGTTAATTTCGCAAAATAATGAAATCAAACTTTTCACTTGCTATCCATGGCGGAGCTGGAACAATTACCCGGGGCCAAATGAGTCCTGAAAAAGAACAAGCTTATTTGCAAGGATTAAATGACGCACTGGAAACAGGGAGAAAAGTATTGTCAACGGGGGGCACTTCGCTTGACGCCGTTGAGTCTGCAATTATTTACTTGGAAAACAATGCATTGTTCAATGCAGGAAAAGGTGCAGTATATAATAGCGAAGGAAAACATGAAATGGATGCCTCAATTATGAATGGAAAAACATTGGAAGCGGGGGCAGTAACGTGCGTTTACAATATAAAAAATCCAATACAAGTAGCAAGAATGGTGATGGAGAAAAGTCAACATGTTTTGCTTAGTGGCGCAGGTGCCGAGCTTTTTGCAAAAAGTGTAAATGCCGATTTTGAACCAGATGGTTATTTTGATGATGCATTTAGATACCAGCAATGGCAAGAGATTAGCGGAAGTGAAAGTGTTCAATTGGATCATTCAGAAAAAAAATTCGGAACTGTTGGGGCCGTTGCCCTAGACCAATATGGCAATTTGGCTGCAGCCACAAGTACAGGCGGATTAACCAATAAAAAATGGGGTCGAATTGGCGATACACCCCTCATTGGTTCTGGAACTTATGCCAACAATGAAACATGCGCAGTAAGTTGTACAGGTGTTGGTGAGCTATTTATTCGAAGTGTCGTTGCTTATGACATTAGTTGCCTGATAGAATACAAAGGGCTTTCTTTAAAAGAAGCTTGTAATAGAGTAGTTATGGAAAAATTGGTGAAAATTGGGGGTGAAGGCGGTCTAATTGCTATAGACAAGCATGGAAATATAGAGTTGCCATTTAACTCTGAAGGCATGTATCGCGGATGGTGCACACCAGAAAATTCAAAAACTGAAATCTATAAATAAAAAAAGACCGCCCGATTGGACAGTCTTCCTTTAAATTTTCAAACCATTAGCGAATCTCAATTGGATCCACTCCTGGCATGCCCAAATCGCCGCCATTCCATGATCCGGACGTAGGGTTACCTAGGTCAATGATAATCGCATCTTGATCTGGACCCATCATGGAATTTGCCATAACTGCGGCTGTAGGATCAGATAAGTTAGTTACAGTTGCATCAGCACCAGTCATGTTAGGGTCTACAGGTACACCCCCACCCATGATTTTTTGTCCATCAATTTCTTGATTGTCAAGATTTTCCATGTGGTGATTTTTGTTTTCTTCTTCGTTTGTCATAGTATTTATTTATTAGTTTGTGTTGTTTAATTTCTGTTTTAAATATCAATGGTCCTAGTGCCTTCATTGCCATAAAACTTTGCTGTTGCGCTTATGTCTGAGGCAACATTGGATGGATTGCCCAAATCCACAACTTGCAAATCCCCCAAATTTTGGTTAAAAATGTCTGGGGTGGAAGAAATTATACTTATCCCTCCCCCATTCAAGTTAGAGGAGAAGCCAATACCTCCTAAGATTTGACCGCCATTTATAGACTGGTTTTCTAAATTATCCAAGTGGTGTTTTGGGTTATCTTCGTTGTGTGCCATGGTTGTTTGTATTTGTTATCCCAAAGTAAGCGAATACAAGAACGAAATCCAAAGGAAACACATTTTTTATATTCAATGCAGTTAAATTTTTAATGAATCAATAATGTGAAGCTAGGAATCTGACAAAAAAAAACAGCCCTAAAGCTGCTTTTCTATCATGCAATATTTAGCTTAAGCCAAATCGGTTGAATCAAATCCGCCAGCAGGACCGAATGCGGAATTCACATTTCCACCTTCAGGACTGCCTAAATCAATTACGTTGGCGTTAGACTCTACGCCGCCCAAAGCAATCACTGGATCTTCACCCAAATTTGGATCTGTAATGTTGGGGTCGTTAATAAATGAGTCTGGACCACCTGGTGCAATGGCTGAAAAGTTGCCACCCATAATGGTTTTACCGTCGATTTCTTGGTTTGCAAGATCTTCAATACGATTTTGGTTGTTGTTTGTTTCGTTTGTCATGATTATAAGTTTTGGTGATTCAAATTAAAGAAAGTCCAATGATGCATGCAAGGCCTTAAAGAAATACTATACAGAATGGTTAATTTGTGTATAAGACCAATTTATAACTATTCAAGCGCCACATTCGTTACGAAAATTGCAACCTTCATAAATAGTATATACATCTTGCCTAGGGAGCCAAATATGCTTTTCCATAAACATTTATTTCAAATGGGCTGAATTGACCCCTACAATGCTCCTTTGTGTTGCATAAAATCCAAAAATTCCTGTTTTCTGTCTCTGGCTATATATATAGTATGTCCATTGTTCATCACCAAACTGCCATTGTCTTGTTTATTGTATTGCCGAATGTGTATTGAATTTACATAGAAAGATCTGTGTGGTTTAAAAAAATCTGGGGAATCAATAAGTGCGATAAATTCTTTCAAATTTCGACTTACAAGAATTTTATTTCCATTGGTAAAAAAAATGGTAGTATAGCTATTGTCTGCTTCTAGGTATACAATTTCATTTTGTTCTACAAATAAAAATCCTTCAGCAATGGGGAGTGCTATTTTTTTACTTCCCACATCCGCCATGTTTTCTTTTAGGGCTTTGATTTTTTCTAGCATTTGTGCACCCCTAATTTTTCTGGCTTTTTCTACAGCGTTTCTCAACTGATCTATTTGCATTGGTTTTAACAAATAGTCTACGGCGGACATTTGAAATGCCTTAATGGCATATTGGCTGTATGCTGTAGTAAAAATAATTTCAAAATTAATCTCCGTAAAAAAATCGGCAAGTTCAAAACCATTAAAACCAGGTAATTCTATGTCTAAAAATACCACATCTGGATTTTCCGCTATAATGGTTTTTACACCTGTAGGAACATCTTCAGCAATTCCAACAACTTTGACATTGTCACAATTTTCCTCGAGCAACGTTTGCAGAATTCGTCTTGCCTTTTGTTCGTCTTCAATGATAACTGCCCTCAGAGGCTTTACTTCGGTGTTAAGATTGTCCATTTCTACTTTTTATAAATTTTAAAGGATTGCTTTTAATGTAATTTGTATTTCCACTTTGGTTCCGCATGCATTGCCATCCGCATCTTCCAAATCAGTAAATTTAATTTGAATCTGCTTTTTGGCGTCTTTGTTCAACAGCTTTAACCGTTCATCCGTAGCTCCAGTGGCAAAAGAAGTATGTTGTTTTTGTCTATTTTGTGAAATCCGATTTGCCTCCCTTCTCCCTACGCCATTGTCTTCAATGGTTACAAGTAATAAATTACTCTCGGTAAATCGGTTGAAATTTATACTTAGCTTTTTATCGCTGCGTTTATGTAGCAAACCATGTTTAATGGCATTTTCAACAAACGGTTGTATAATCATGGAAGGCAATTCCCATTCTGTAGGATCAAGATTTTCTGAAGTGGTCACACTATACTTCATAGAATCTTCAAATCGGATGGCTTCCAATTCCAAATAAAGATGCAACGCTTTTAATTCATTGGCCAAACTAATATTGGTTTGGTTACTCATCTCTAGTACCATGCGCATTAAATCGCTAAATTTACCTAAAAAAGAGTTTGCACTCACCCTATCGTTTAATAAAATAAAATCTTGGATGCTGTTGAGTGCATTGAACATAAAATGAGGATTCATTTGTGCCTTTAAAGAAGTAAGTTGGCTTATGCGCAAATTACTTTCCAACTTTTCTTTATTTCTTTTCTGAATATTGTAATATCGTATTAACAATATAACTATCGAGGTAAATAATATAAGCAGTATTAGTAAAAACCACCACTGTCTCCACCAAGGTTTGGCAATGCTAAAACCCAAGGAAATCATATTTTTGGATACAATTCCTTTGTCATTAAAAGCCCTGCATTCAAAACGATAATCTCCAGAAGGCAAGCCTTGAAATTGGGTTACACTTATTTTTCCGTTCTGCCTCACCCAGGAATCGCTTTGGCCAATCAATCGATACTCGTAATACAATTGATCCCTACTTTGGAAATCTATTCCACAATAATCAAATTCGATGTTATTTGCATTGTATTTAAAAACGTTACTTCCTGGCAATAAATTTACGGTAACTCCATTTACCCGAATATTTTCGACGAACAATTGCGGCCCTATGGCATTGGCTGGCAAAAAGTCTGTGGAAATAGAACTAATGCCCCTCAATGTACCCATATAGATTCTATGGTTATAATAAGCAATATCTTGGATGTCGTTAGACAACAACCCATCGTTCATTTTTATAGAATAGAACTTGGACGACTGCGAATTAATTAAAATGACGCCATTGTTGGTTCCTATCCATATTTTACCCTCGGTTGCAATCATTCTTCGCGCATTTGTATTTAATAATTTAAATTTTAATTCGGTTTTATTATTTACAAATTGATACACTCCTTTGTTAGACACAAGAATGTAGACTCCATTTTTTCCATCGCTGCAAAAATCCGTTGCCATCTCATCCAAATTGCGATTCAATTGCAATTGGTAAAATGTGTCATTTTGAATAAAATAAATACCACTGGAAACAGAAAACCAAACCCTACCCATATTGTCGTTAAAAACCCTACCTGCCCTGCCTTTTAATATTCTGTTGTTCTGTTTTTTTAACTTGCCTTTAGGATTTTTTATACCCTTTTCATCCACAATAAAAAAAGGCATTTCTGGGGGCTCTCTATCCGCGATACCATGCAATAAATGATTCAAACCAAATTGGTAAATGCCAATATTGTTGCCTAAATAAACATCCTCTCCTATGAAAACCAAACCCTTTGGAGCTCCTAGCAATTCCATGCTTTTCCCTAGTTGCTCACCGAATCTCAACAGAGTTCCGTTGATAAAATAATTTTTGGTATTGGGCAATTGGGCCATAAAAAGTATAGACCTTTCTTGTCCTGTTTTCCATATACTTTCTTTTCCTTTGTCAAATATTTTTATATCTCCATTTTGCATGCCAGCATACAAAATTTCATTGTATTGATTGAGAGAATATACACCATTTTCTCTATGATTGCTGTTGTAGTAAATTTCATTAATTACATCAAAATTCGTTATCATATAAACGCCATCGTTTAGCGTAGCAACCCATAAATTACCCCTTCTATCCTCGTATACTACCGATGTATTTCTACCTTCAAAAATCAATTTCCCTTGGTTTAATATTTCGCCATTGGCATTAAACATGGCGACACCATTTGCGGTGCAAACCCATACAGTTCCATTTTTAAATATCCCAAAGGAATTGATAGATTTTATTTGGGGGAATGCCCTCAATTGTAACAATTTAAAACCTGCAGGCATATTTACATATTTCAGGTGCGTTTGACAAATGAAACCGTTATTCGGATTATAAACAATGTTCCTAAGAATTCCCTGCATTTGAGGAATTCCAACGATTTCTCTTTTTTTCAATATTGGATATGGCGCAAAATCAAATACCACCATTTTATCGGAAGTCGCGCCCCAAAAACCGAATTTCCCATTGAGTGCAAAAGATTGCCAATAACTTTCCGAATCTCCAGTTTGTATTACCTTTTTCAACTTGCTGTCATATCTGAAAATGGAAGAATTGTTGGTAAACCATAGATTTTCATGAAAGTCTAAAAAAAACTTGCCCGTTGGGTTGAAATTATTTTCATCAATTTCGTTCAATTTTGTAGCGGATGCGCCACCATTGTAAACAAATAACTGGTGGTTGAAATTACTAAACCAAATATTTCCCTTTGTATCCATTTGCAAATCGCTAGCATCGCCAGATTTGGCGGAAGGATTTAGAATAATTTTAAAATCAAAACCATTGAATCGTACTAAACCATTCGGGGTTCCTAGAAATAGAAATCCCTGTTTATCTTCAATAATTGAATAAACGGTACTGCTTGGCAATCCATTTTTGTCTGTTAAATGCCAATACCCAGGCTCTCCAGCATACAATTTGCCTAAAATTCCCATAAAAAATAGAAGCAAAAATCTCTGAATTGGCATTTTTGTAGCGTCCCCAAAACAAAGGATTAATGGTTTGCATAAAAAATATTTTTTTTGAAACAGCACCATGGCTTTGTGAACTGCACCTGACAAATTGTGAGATGCTAAAAAGGGAAATTAGTTAGTTTTTAGAATCTTCATCTTGGGAATATACTGCGGCATTGCCTTCACTAAATTGGTGTGTTCTAAAATTGTATGTATTTCCTTTACTCAGAATATGTACAATAATGTTTTCTACAGAAATGGGGGTGCCAAAATCTGTATCCGCAATGTTATTGTGCATTATGTTTCGGCCATCTACAACTGTAACAGCGCCGCTGCCAATGGCTTCGACTTCTTCTCCGTTGCGCACGATAACGCCAGTGTCTTCGCCCAACCCTATTCCTATGGCACCTGGATTTGCAGCTACAGCTTGTGCCAATCTTGAAAATCTACCGCGTTTGTCAAAATGTGAATCAATGATTACACCATCCAAAAAGCCCAAACCTGCTGTCATTCTAACCTCGCCTTTTAGATGCGCGCGGCCTGCATTTCCTTCATAAATCATATTGTTGCTCATGGCCATTGCACCTGCACTGGTGCCAGCTATTACAAAATTTTCTTCATGAAATCGTTGTTTAACAATTTCCAAAAATTCTGTGCCTCCAAAAATGCTGCTCAGCCTCAATTGGTTTCCACCAGAAAACAGCAGACCATCGCAGGTTTTCAATCTGCCTATAAATTGTGAAACATCTTCCCTGTTTCTAATGCGCATGTGACCCACATTTTCAAAGCCCAATTTATTAAAAGCGTCGGTATAATTTTCAGCCACCTCATCTGGAATTGTAGATGCGGTTGTAATTACCTCTATGCGAGCATCTAAGCCTCCCATAAAGCCACCAATGGTTTTTAAAATTCCAATCTCAAAAAAATTGAGACGATTGCGTTCAATGATTCCCGCTTCTAAATCGGTGCCTTTGTCTTCGGCACCGCCAACGGGTATAAGGATTCCTTTTGGCTGCATGAAAAATAAACGGCAAAGTTAATGGCTTGCATATTAAAGGTTAATCCCATTTTAATAACAATTGCAAAATATTTGAATCAACAATATCTCCTATAGGTAAAAGTAGATTCAATAATTCATCCAGAATGCGTTTTAACTTTATAGATTCTTTCGAAGTGGTAGGTCTTTTATTCATATATGCCACACTTATCCTTATTTCGTTTTCGTTTATACATTCGAAAATACTGGAAGATACTATCCATCCGCCGGTTAGAGGATTGCAGCTCCATTCATCATACCAGTGTGTTACTTTGCTTTAACCAACTAAATACTTTGGTTCCTTTAACATCGGATTTTATCATCCTCCCCAGAAACTGAAATTTTATACCCCTGGGAAATAAACACCTTATAATCATGCTCTAAAAATTGAAAAGTACCTTTTGAGTCAACCATAGAAAAGAACCATTTTCCTAAAATTGAGTGCATTTATCGATTGTTTTCTTCAATTATCTGCAAATAAATAAAGAAATCAAATAAAATACCGAATTCAAAGACTTGATTTCTATATATTGCAACCCACTAAGACCTATCATATGCAAATATTAGACATAAAAGTAACCAATGGACCCAATTATTGGAGTATCAAGCGCCATAAACTTGTGGTAATGCTTCTAGATATTGAGGATATGGAAGAAAAACCAACCAATTTAATACCGGGTTTTGCAGAAAGAATTAAGGCTTTGCTGCCAAGTATGGTAAACCACCGCTGCAGCGAAGGAACTGCTGGTGGTTTTTGGAGTAGAGTAGAACGCGGAACATGGATGGGGCATGTGATAGAGCATATTGCCCTTGAAATTCAAACTTTGGCTGGAATGGAAGTTGGCTTCGGCCGAACTAGGGATGCTGGAAAAAGAGGAGTTTACCATGTTGTATTTAGTTATTATGAGGCTAAATCCGGAATTTATGCTGCCAAATCAGCGGTTCATATTGTAGAATCTTTAATCGCGGGAGAAGCGGTGGACCTAGAATTTGAAATACAAAAATTACGAGAAATTCGCGAAGAAGAGAGAATGGGTCCTAGCACAGGTAGCATAGTAGAAGAAGCTATTCGACGCAAAATACCCTATATCCGACTCAACCGACACAGTTTGGTACAATTGGGTTATGGTAAAAACCAAAAACGCATTCGCGCTACCATTGCAAGCACCACAAGCAGCATTGCGGTGGAAATTGCATGTGATAAGGAAGAGACTAAAAACCTGCTGGAGGCGGCTGAAATACCCGTACCTAAGGGCATGATAGTGTATGACGATATTGAACTGGAAAGGGCAATTAACAAAATTGGATACCCAGTAGTTACAAAACCCATTGATGGTAACCATGGAAAAGGCGCCACTACGGATTTGAGAAATTGGGATGAGGCAGTGGCTGGTTTGCAAGCCGCCAAAAAATATGGCCGTGCGGTTATTGTAGAAAAATTTATAACAGGACTCGATCATCGGATGTTGGTTATAAATTATAAATTTGTTTGTGCAGCAGTGCGCACCCCTGCCGCTATTACAGGCGATGGAAAAAGCACCATACAAGAATTGATAGACATTGTGAATGAGGATCCCAGACGGGGTTATGGGCATGAAAAAGTGTTAACCAGTATTAAAGTGGACGATTTTACGTGGAATATTCTTATAGCGAAAGACCTTACGCTTGAGTCGGTATTGCCTTGGGGGGAAGAACTCTGGCTTAAGCCCACAGCAAACCTAAGCACTGGTGGCACTGCAACGGACATAACAGACCATGTGCACCCAGCCAACATAGTAATGGCTGAAAGGATTGCTAGAATAATAGGGTTAGATATATGTGGTATAGATGTAATTACCTCAGACTTAAGCATACCGCTAGCAGAAGCAGGTGGTGCAGTGCTAGAAGTAAATGCGGCTCCAGGATTTAGAATGCACATTGAACCTACCATAGGCTTACCGCGCAATGTTGCCGAACCTGTGATTGACATGCTATATCCGCTGGGCAGTACTGCCAGAATTCCCATTATCGCTGTGAGTGGTACGAATGGAAAAACCACAACCACGAGATTGATAGCGCATATTGTAAAACAATGTGGATACAAGGTTGGGTTTACTACCACGGATGGTATTTATATTCAGAATAGTTTGATGATGCGTGGCGACTGCACAGGACCGGTGAGTGCTGAATTTGTCTTGAAAGACCCTACCGTTGATTTTGCAGTTTTGGAAACCGCCAGAGGTGGAATTTTAAGGGCTGGCCTGGGTTTCCACCGTTGCGATGTGGCAGTTGTAACCAACGTGGCTCCAGACCATTTGGGATTGCAAGGCATCGATAGTTTGGAAAAATTAGCCCGGGTTAAATCTGTGCCTGCCAAAACGGTTTTTCCAGAAGGGTATGCAGTGCTCAATGCGGATGACGACTTGGTTTATGCTATGAAAGATGACCTCATGTGTAAAATAGCCCTATTTTCCATGGATGAAAACAACGAAAGGCTAATAGAACATTGCGCAGCTGGCGGTTTGGCTTGTGTTTATGAAAATGGATATGTGACAATTATGAAAGGTACATGGAAAATGCGCGTGGAAAAAGCCATCAACATTCCGCTAACTTTTGATGGCAAAGCGGAATTTAACATAGCCAATGTACTCGGCGCTGTAATGGCGTGCTTTGTTCGTGATTTCAGAATCGAGGATGTTAGACAAGCACTGCAAACCTTTGTTCCATCACCAGCCCAAACACCCGGTAGGTTGAATATATTCAGATTCAAGAATTTTACAGTTTTGTTAGACTATGCCCACAATGCGCATGGTATGATTGCCATAGGCAAATTGGTTAACAAAATAGATGCCTCTAGAAAAATAGGAATAATAGCTGGTGTTGGAGACAGACGAGATGAAGATACCATTGCTTTGGCAGGAGAAGCCGCAAAAGTTTTTGATGAAATTATTATTAGGCAAGATAAAAATTTAAGAGGCCGAAGCGATCAAGAAATCATTGATTTGCTCACAACTGGTATTCGAAATGTGAAACCAGATTGTGACATTAAGGTCATTCAAAAAGAATCTGAAGCTATTGATTTTGCCATCAAAAATGCGGTGAAAGATGCTTTCATTACTGTAATATCTGATGTTGTTCCTGATGCGCTGGAGCAAGTAAAGAGATTGCGCGAAGAGGAAGAAAATAGCTTAAGACCTGCAACATCCAATTGATTCTATAATAAATAGCTTTCAAAATATATAATTCATATATTTTTTCTAAAAGTTGGTATTTCTTTGAATTTAGGTCAAAAAGTCTTTGTTCATTTAACTGCTGCCAGAGTGGAAACTTCTATTTTAGCCTCAGCGTAATAAAATGATTTTAATATTCATATTAGAAACATTGCTATGCGAAGTGTGGCTTTAGACTTTGACTGTTTGAATTGTGTTGCTTAAAATGCGTATTTCTTTTTTTAAAGTTATTCCATCAATACCTTTGTAATGTGAAACAAATTTTATTTATACTCCTTTTAACACCCATTCTATCGAACGTTTTGGCCCAAGAAAGGCCAACAACCAATAATTATACAGTGTTGTATAACCAACAAGCTTCAAAAAAGAAAAATGATAAAAAAATCCAAGTAGGCATATATGCAAAGAAAAACGATCTGTTTATGGGGCTTGGATTAACCATAAATAGGAAAAACAAAGACAATTTTTTTATAGAATCAATTGAACCAAATTCACCGGCTGAAATGGAAACGTCTGGCATTTTAAAAAATAATGCAAAGAATGGTAGCATTTATATTGTAAAAATTATCAATTCTTCTAAAAATATAGAATTAAAAATAAACAAACAAACCAGTCCAGAAGAGATTTACGAAGCCGTCGTGGGCAATTTAGGAACTTTTATTGTTATAGAAACCAAAACCCTAGGAGCACGTGGCATTCGCCGTTTCAATTTACAACATACCTATTACTATAAAGACACCATTGAAAATAGAAAATCAGATGGAATAAATGTATCTTCAATTGCAGAAAACAAATTCCTGGTTACGTATTATAAAAAATACCGTGCGCCTGAAATTATCTTGGCTGACAACGATAGTGACGGGGTTCCTGATAAATTGGACTTTTGTCCGTTTGAAAAAGGTGAAGTAACATTCAGAGGTTGCCCCGCAAAAGAAAATCCGTTTAGCGACAGAGACAATGACGCAATAGAAGATATGAGTGATAGTTGTCCTGATATTTATGGTTCCGTTTCAAATTTTGGTTGCCCTGAAAAAGAACAAGTTTCTATAAATTCAAATGGACCTAATTCAATAAATAAATTGTCTTTTTGTGATACGCTATCGATGATAATTGGCGATTTTGTAAACCAATTTAAAAATACCCGAAGCGACTCTTTGTTTAAAAATCTAGAATTCGAAATGGCATATGGTACTCTGTTTAGAACGAAAATACCATTGCCTTACATGGCAAATCAATTTTTCTATTCTACTGGTAAAATTAAAACTGAAACTCCCATCTACATTGGATATTTTAAAGAGAGAATAGAATTTACAAAAGCTTCCTCCAGTTATAATGAACTGATATCAATCATTAAAGCTTGCCAAAACAATGTTGGAACGTTTTCGTTTAAAGAAACTGTTTACGAAGACTTACCCAAAACTTCAATTTCCATAGCGGCGGATGAGCAAAAATTGGATTCCATATATAAACAATTTGAAATGGAAATTGGATTGGAAAAATCCAAAGAAAGCGGGCAATTTAATGTAAGAATTAAAATTTACAGGAATTACAAATAAATAGTAAAACAACACATAAAATTTTAGATTATGGCATTTATTATATACGGGGCCACAGGCTATACTGGAAAACTAACAGTAAAGCATGCAATTCAACTAGGACTTCGCCCAACAATAGCAGGGCGGGATGAGGAAAAAGTTTCACTGTTGGCCAAAGAGCTAGGGTTAGATTTCCGTATATTTGATTTAGAAAATATAGACAATATTGCTAAAATTATTTCAGAGTTTCAAGTGGTTTTACACTGTGCAGGGCCATTTAGCAAAACCGCCAAACCTATGGTGGAAGCCTGTTTAAAATCTGGCGTTCATTATTTAGATATAACAGGTGAAATTGCTATTTTAGAATGGGTAAAACAATTTGATGCAGAAGCCAAAAAGAAAAACATTGTACTTATGTGTGGTGTAGGTTTTGACCTAGTACCTACTGACTGTGTTGCACTTAAATTGCATAACGAACTTCCAGATGCAAGTCATCTAGAAATTGCATTTACCATGGAAGGGGGCAGCATATCACATGGCACTTTAACAACCATGGGCATCAATTTGGGCAACCCAAGCGCGGCACGGATTAACGGTAAAATCAATGAAGAGCCACTGGGAAAAGCTGGCAAATGGATTGACTTTGGCAAAAATAAAAAATTCTGTATCAGTATACCTTGGGGTGATCTGTCTAGCGCCTACAACACAACCCATATTCCCAATATTCGTACTTATTCTAGTGCTTCTAAATTCACATTTTATGTGCTAAAAATTCAATTTTTACTAAACCCGATTTTAAGAAGTGGATGGTTTAAAAGGCTATTTCAAGGGTATGTAGATAGAAATATAACGGGGCCTTCTGAAATTCAAAATACCACTGGACGGAGTTATGTACATGGCCGAGTTTGGAATTCACAAGGAGAGGAAAAGGAAACACTTTTAGAATGTCCAGAGAGTTATCAATTAACTGCGCAAACCTCTATTTTGGTAGTTCAGAAATTACTGAATGGTTCATTTGTAGGAGGTTACTATACACCAGCTGGATTGTTTGGAGAAAATTTGATTTTGGAAATTGAAGGTTGTAAATATTTAAAATAGATTATTTTACGAAAATCATAGTTTTAAATTAAATGGTATTTTGATTTGAAACTTTCTCGTAATTCACAAAACCTATTTGGATATTTCCTGAATTATTTTAATTTAAAATCTGCCAATTCATAATTGGAATTTCTTCCGCCATCATCTGTTTTTTTCAAGATGCCTTTTTCTACCATGTCTTTTATATCCCGCAAGGCTGAATCGGTAGATGTTTTGGCATTTTTAGCCCAAATTGAAGTTTGTAGCTTACCATCAAAACCGTCTAAAAGTTTGTTAAGCATTAAGCGCTGGCGTTCGTTAATAAGCATATTCTCGTGTAGTTTCCAAAACTCAGCTTTGTGCATTGTATTTTGGGTGTTGGTTTCAGTAGCAAGCATCGCATTTTTGAGGCAAGTTAAAACCAGTAGAGCCATTCGGTAATATCGCTTGAGCTATGTTGTACTTTTTTGCAAAACTTTGTAAAAGCGCTTGCGTTCGGCAAGTATTTGGCCCGACACACTGTAAAATCGTTCTCCGCTGCCTTCAGCACGGGCAAGCAACATACCTACTTGTAGCCCTTGCTATTCTGCCGTTTCCGTCATCAAAAGGGTGAATGGTAATAAACCAAAAATGTACTATGGCAGCCTTCAACACCAGGGCAAGGCTGTTGTCATTGTTGCACCAATCCAAAAACTTTTTCATTTCCGTTTCTACCAAACTGGGCTTTATGGCTTCATAATGTACTTTTTCTTTACCCATTGCGCCTGAAACTACTTGCATATGGTCACTACAGTATTGCCCTACTTCTATTTTGTATAGTCCACTGTAACCTGTGGGAAAAAGTGCCGCGTGCCAGCCAAACAATCGTTTTGATGTTAAGGGCAATGTGTTGCGCTGCGTGGCATCTTCTTTGGCAGAAAATCCCAAGGCGTTCATTTGCCCTAAATTTTGCCTTGCATCTGGCGAACCTCTCCGAACAATGCATTTATGCCCTTATCTTGCCAACTGAACTCCGTCCAATTTATGTCCATAGACGTATTTTGCCATTACCCAAAACTATTATGCGGCAACTGTAAGTATTATTTACCGCAAATGGGGAAATCATTGTCCTTTCTGTTGAGTTGATTGTTGATTATAAGTCTCCAGAAAGCTTTCGAGATCAATTTTAAGCATCCCAATTCTACAATCCAATTACCTATTCAATAAAATTGAATGCCAAAAAAAACTACTAATTAAGTCGTTCTATTTTTTTTACAAATTGAGATCTTGTCTTTTAGAAGGAGTTGCGCACCTGTCGCTGCTGTTAGCTGATACCCTGCTCTCTGTAGATGCTTGCCTAACCATAGCTGTGTCGCTGTGTTGGTGCGGTTGGATAAGCACACTTGTTTGGAAACTTTGGCTCGTGAGATGGCTTGTGTGGCTTGCAAATGTACTTACACCTGTGTAGTGGCTTGTCTTTACATATAAATCACTTTTACATTAATTGTCTTATTTTCGTTTAACTCAAAACTTGCTTTTGAAAAGTTTGGTCTGTTTGTTAAACCGATGGATTGAAAATTTGAAAAGCCAATGCCTTCTATTGGTAAAATAAAACCTTTGTCAATTTTGCCATTCTTGTTTTCATCGTGTAAAATATTAATTGCATATTTTCCTGATGGAATATTTTTAAAAGTTATTGTTGATGAACCATTCACAATTTCTCCCTTTAATATTTTGTAATAATTCTCATAATCTTCATCAGGAATAGAACCATTTTTGTTATACAATGCAAACTGAACAACGCCCTTTGAATTTCTTAAATTCTTTACCTCTATGGTTAAGGAATAAGTTTCTGCACGGGGATTAGCAAATGAATAAAGTGTAAGTGAAAACAAAGAGGCGATTAGTATTGTGATTGCTATTTTCATTTTATTTATTTTTACGATTTATTTTTTCTTTTGCTGTGTCAACTAAATAATAGACCATTGGAACTAAAAACACGGTCAAAATTAGAGAGGAAAGTAGTCCGCCAATGATTACCCAAGCCAATCCGTTTTTCCATTCAGCTGCTGTTCCTGTTGCCATTGCAATGGGAAGCATCCCTACAACCATTGAAAGCGTTGTCATAAGAATTGGTCGCATACGACCTTTTCCTGCAATGATTAATGCTTCTTTAAAATGTTTACCTTCTGCTTTTAATTGATTGGTAAAGTCCACAATTAGAATAGCATTTTTTACAACCAAGCCCATTAGCATAATTAAACCCAATAAAGCGAATAAACTTAAATTGCTTAACGACAAATTCAATGCAAGAAATGCCCCAATTGCTGCTACAGGAATAGAAAATAAAACGACAAATGGGTAAATAAAACTATCGTAAAGGGCTACCATAATTAGGTATATCAGCAAAAATGAAATGAGCAATACGGAACCTAATGCACCAAAACTATCATTCTGTCTTTTTATATCGCTACCCCAAGTCATTTGTATTCCATTTGGTAGTGGATTTTCTTTGAGATAAGCCACTACATCATCCGCAACTGTTCCAGAGGGTCTTCCCAATGCATCAGAAGTAAGTGTAACTGCTGGTTGGCGGTCTTTTCTTTCCAATAATGATGGAGAATTCTCTTGCTCTACTTTTGCAAATTGTGAAACTTCAACTGGTAATCCCATCGGATTAACGATGAAAAGTTGCTTAACATCTTCAAAATTTTGTCGGCTAAATTCATCTAACCAAACTCTTACTGGAAATTCTGTTCCGTTTTCAGTTAGTGTAGCATCATCATTTCCTGTAAAAGCTGTTCTCAGGTTCATTCCAACATAAGCTGTTGTTAAACCTAATCGCTGCATTTTATCTTTGTCGGGAATAATTTTGTATTCGGGACTTCCTGCTTCCACGGATAAGCGAACATTATCAGCACCGGGAATTTTTTCAATAATTGCTTTTAAGTCATTTCCGCTTTTCATCACCAAATCTAAATTACTTCCACTCAAAGTAATTTCAATGGGTGCTGAACGAGGTATTAAACCCAAGGCTGCCATTGAATAATTGATACTGGGAAATTTTGTTTTTAAATCTTCTCGCAACTTTTTCATAAACGTCTCGGTTGGCACCTTCTTTAAGTTGGCAATTTTTAATTCTTCATTTTTAATTTTTAATTGAATAGTGAATTCTGTTTTGTTAGCTGAACCAACGCCCAAACTTCCAATACCTGTGCTTGGTCCGCCAATATTGCTGAATACTGTGGCAACTTCGGTTTGTTGAATAATGTAAGTTTCAATTTTTTGAGCAATTAAATTATTTTGATGAATAGAAGTTGATTTGTCAAACTCTAATGCCATTCTAAATTTTCCTTGGTCTCCTGTTGATATTAATTCTTTACCAATAATACCTTGTTTCATAATACCTAAAGTCATTACAAAAAGCAACAATACAATCCCTGTGAAAATTAATTTATGGCTTAAAACCCATTCTAATTGTCTGCCATACCAATTGGTAAATTTTTCTAGTTGATGTTCAAACCAAAGCAAAAAGCGATTGAAATAATTAGTTGGTTGTAAATCTTCTTTCATTCCAATTCTTGAAGCCAACCAAGGTGTAAGCGTAAAACCAACCAATAAACTTGTAAGGGTTGATGTTACTACTACTACCGAAAACTGTTTGAGCATATCGGCAACAAATACTTGTAAGAAAAGAATTGGCAAGAAAACAACTACGTCAACTAATGTGATTGACAATGCAGCAAAGCCAATTTCCATACGACCATCCATTGCAGCAGTTCGTTTGTCTTTGCCTTTGTCTAAATGTTTTTGAATATTTTCCAATACTACTACCGCATCATCTACTAAAATGCCAATGATTAAAGACATTGCAAGCAAAGTCATTAAATTGAGTGTGTAACCCAAAAGCCACATTACGGCAAATGCTGTAACCAAAGAAGTTGGAATTGCAACGATAACAATCAGTGAGTTTCTGAAACTTCTTAAGAATAAAAGCATTACTAATGAAACCAATATTACTGCTAAAATCAAATCGAAAACAACCGAATTAACTGCTGCGATTGTGTTGTCGGTGCTATCGTCCGCAATAATAAATTTCACTTCCGAATTGGCATTTTGTTGTTCAATGGATTTGAATTTTGCACGAACTAATTTTGAAACGTCAACAGCATTAGCATCACCTTGTTTTTTCAATAGTAAACCAATGCCGTTTTTGCCATTGTAGCGACTGATTGAAGTTGTCTCTTTTACACCGT
>Ga0209181_10005307_pt1 | contig 18596 bp, 10 predicted proteins | sample MAT05_FD_187208 | JGI IMG/M metagenome (GOLD analysis project Ga0209181, IMG submission 187208) | Freshwater microbial communities from Lake Fryxell liftoff mats and glacier meltwater in Antarctica - MAT-05 (SPAdes) (version 2) | ecosystem: Environmental > Aquatic > Freshwater > Ice > Liftoff...
GGTTTGAATGCCGCATCGACGGTTTTGTGGGCGGTTTCTTCCTGGTGGTTTTCCATCCCAACTTACTTGCCTGAATGTCCTTCCCTATGACCACACCCGATTCCACTTCGGAGTTCGGGATAATAGAAGTCCGACGCGGACTGCCGGTAAAACGCAGCGACGGCTGCACGATGACGTGCTCGCCGATTTTCTGAATCCACTCGAGCGACACCGTGTGGCTCGTGATGCCGAAACCGTCGTGGTAATAACGGTACGACGTATCCAGAGCGCCATTCAGCTTTTCAAAATTGTGGTTCACACCCGCGAGAATGCTGACCTTGTTTTTCTGCTCAGGCCGGTTTTCCGGCTGCGTGTAATAGGTACCGGGATCCAAATTCAGCCGCGTCGTGGAAACGATTTTGTAGGGATCGCTCATGTAGCCGTTCGAGCGACCATAGGTGACATTGGCGGTCACCGACGTGTTAGGATCGAGCAGCTGGGTGACGCCGATAATGAAGTCGGCACCGCGTTTATGGCGGTTATTTTTCCAACCCAACTTGGGCTCCATAATCGTGTCCTGTGTGCCGCCGTAACCTAGCAACAAGTTCGTGTTTTTCTCATTGAAGTCCGTCACGGTGTTCACCGACCAGCCGTTGGAAACGTAATCGCTCTCGCGGCTCACGCCATAACCGAGCGACAGGTTCACCCGGGGAAACTGGTGCGAGGCATCCGCACTCCACGCCTTGCGACGCTCCTCCATATTCACCAACGGCGCGGGCTGGCCCGCCGTCGGCCGTTCGCCCGTGGGCGTCGCGCCAGCGATGGCATCGACGAGGCCCATCACTTTGACGTGCGTGTCCAAACCAATGTCCTGATCCACGTGCGCGTACTGCGAATCCACGCGGATCCGGTTGTTGGCTTCCTGCCAGGACTGCGCCTTGAGCGTGAGACTGCTCTCAGCCCGGGCGGTGCGCGGCTGCAAAAACAGCAGAGCCAGCGCGACGACATAACAGCGGATCTGCACTGAAAAGCGGAACGGGGTGACGACTTCCATGAAGAGAGTACGAAAACGAAAACGCCAAGCTACTGAGCCAAACTCGCTGTCATTGGCCCGATTCACCGTTTAGATTTTGCCCCTCGCTACCTCTTTGGACTAAAACTGCGCCAGTCTCGCCGTCTTTCGTTTCACCACGCTTCCGCCACAAAATGCAAAAACTGGCGTATTGTAGTCGTTCAACTAAATCTCACGCCTCATCTCACATGATCATTCGAAAGCACACCCCCGGTCTCATCTGCGCCTTGCTTCTCGGCTTGTTCGCGCTGGCCACGGCTCTGCAAGCGCAGGTGACCGCATCGCTGGTTTCCCTACAGTCCTCCATTCAGCCCGGCCAACCGGTCACCGTGGCCCTGCGTTTGCAGCACGAGCCCCACTGGCACACCTACTGGCTCAACGCCGGCACCGGTTACCCGACCAAGCTCACTTGGCAGCTCCCTGAAGGCTGGACCGCCAGCGACTTCTCTTGGCCCGCGCCCATCGCCATTAAGGATTCCGCGGGCAACATCACCGGCAACGGCTACGAGGGCGACCTCCTGCTTCCCGTCACCCTCACGCCACCCAAAACCCTCGAAACCGGCAAACCCGTAGAACTCCAGGCCAAAGCCGAGTGGCTCATGTGCGCCGAGACCTGCGTGCCCGGTCAGGCCAACGTATCGCTCACGCTGCCCGTCGCCGCCGAACTGCCGCGCACCGACGCCCGCTGGGCCGACGCCTTTGCCCGCCTCCCGCTGCCGCAAGCCCCCGCTACCAACGTCAAGCTCTCCGCGGTACTCAGTGGCAAAACCATCACCCTCATCATAGAGGGCAACGCCACTCCGCTCACCAGCCCGCGCTTCTTCAGCGCCGACGGACTCGTGCAATACGACGAACCACAAGCCATCGCCAGCAAGGGCAACAGCGTCCGCCTGAGCCTGCCTGTTTCGCCTTCCTTCGAGGGTAATCCCACCCGGCTCACCGGCGTGCTCACCTCTGGCAACTCCGCCGCCGAACGTCATGGCCTCCAGATCGACACCGCGCTCACCGCCGCGCCCATCGCCGCCACGGCGACTCCGGCCGCCTCGCTGTTACCCACGCTCCTCCTCGCCTTCGTCGGCGGCCTGATCCTCAACCTCATGCCCTGCGTCTTCCCCGTGCTCAGCCTAAAGATCCTCAGTTTCGTCAACCAAGCCGGCTCCGACCGCCGCAAGATCACGCTCCATGGCCTCGTGTTCACCCTTGGCGTCGTGCTTTCCTTCTGGTCACTCGCCACCGTGCTCGCCGTGCTGCGCGCCGGAGGCGACCAACTCGGCTGGGGCTTCCAACTCCAGTCGCCCGCCTTCGTCTTTGTGCTCGCCGCCGTGATGCTCGTCTTCGCGCTCAGCATGAGCGGTGTCTTTGAGTTCGGCTTGAGCGCCACCGCCGTGGGCTCGGGACTGCAATCGAAGTCAGGTTACTCCGGCTCGTTTTTCACCGGCGTGCTCGCGACCGTCGTCGCCACACCCTGCAGCGCACCGTTTCTCGCGCCCGCCCTCGGTGCCGCGCTCGCGCTCTCGACCGCCGCGTCGTTCACGATTTTCACCACCATCGCGATCGGCCTCTCGACGCCGTACCTACTGCTCTCGATTTTTCCTGGCGCGTTAAAAGTGCTGCCCCGCCCCGGCGCGTGGATGGAAACCTTTAAGGAACTCATGGCCTTCCCGCTCTACGGCACCGTCGGTTACCTCGTGTGGGTGCTCGCCGGGCAGATCGGCGACACCGCGCTCCTCAACGCCCTATTCGGCCTCACGCTCATCGCCATGGCCACTTGGCTCTACGGTCGCTGCACCGCGCCCGGCTCAAAACCCGCCCGCGTCCGCTTCGGCTTCATCGGCGGCGCCGCCCTGCTGATCCTCGGCACCGCCCTCGCCTGGCCGCGCGCAGCCGAACCGACTGATATCGTCTGGCAACACTGGAGCCCCGAGGCCGTCGCCGCCGCCCGCGCGGAAAACAAAACCATCTACGTCGATTTCACCGCCCGCTGGTGCGCCACCTGTCAGGCCAACAAACGCCTCGTCTTCGGTTCCGCTGAGGTGAAACGCCTGCTTCGTGACCGCGGCGTCGTGATGCTCAAGGGCGACTGGACCAACCATGATCCCGCGATCACCGCCGAGCTCGCCAAGTACGGCCGCAGTGCCGTGCCCTTCAACCTCATCTACAAACCCGGCGCGACCGAACCACTCGCCCTGCCCGAGCTCCTCACCGCCGACACGGTGCTCAAAGCCCTGCGCTAATCAGACCGCGCGTTTACGCTGGCGAGCTTTCGTTTTCACTCCGCGCCGCCGCCTCGGGTGTGCCGAAGTTCGCCTGCGCCTTTGCGTCGTCAAACTCGCCCTCCCAACGCGCCACCACCACGCTCGCGAGACAGTTGCCCAGCACGTTCACCGAGGTCCGCGCCATATCGAGCAACTCATCGACCGCAAAAATTACCGCTGCGCCTTCCAGCGGTAACCCAAAAGAATGCAGTGCGGCCAAAAGCACGATAAGTGAAGCCCGCGGCACCGCGGCCACACCCTTCGAGGTCACCATCAGCGTGAACATCAGCAGGAGCTGCTGGCTCAGCCCGAAGTGAACCCCCGTCGTCGCCTCCGCAGCCTGCGCCACAAAAACCGAAGCAACCGCCAGGTGCAACGTCGAGCCATCAAGGTTAAACGTATAGCCCGCGGGCAGCACAAACCCCACGATGCCGCGCGGCACGCCGAACCGCTCCATCATAGCGAAAGCCTTGGGCAGCGCGGACTCGCTGTTGGCCGTGGCAAAAGCGATAGTGAACGGTTCGCGCATCGCCCGGATAAACGGCCTCAGCGGCACGCGCGCGATGCGGATCACCGCCCCGAGCGCCACCACAATAAAAACCGCCAGCGCCAGATAGAGCGTCAGCACGCGCTTGCCGAGATTGAGCAACACGCCCAGCCCTTGGTGCCCCACTGTCACCGCGATGGCGACACCCACGCCGATGGGCGCCGCCAAACATCACGAAACCGGCAAATTTAAACATCACCTGCGTGAGCGTCTCGCACCACGCGAGCATCGGTTTCCCGCCTCGCCCGCCGCGATCACGGCCAGCGCAAAGAGCGCCGAGAAAGCCACCATCTGCAAAACATCCCCGCGCGCCATCGCATCGATCACGCTCGTCGGGAAAATATGCAGCAAGGTCTGCACGAGAGTCAGCGGCTTGGTCTGCGCAGCCGCGCCGAGCGCACCGAGCTCGGCGCCATGCAACACGATACCCGCGCCATCTGGCAGGCCAACAAGCGCCGTGTCTTCGGTTCCATGTAGCTCAGTATTTTGCGGATGAGTCATAGAGCCAAGCCGGAGCCCAGACACAGAGGAAAGGCAGAGCGGATTTCAATAGCTCTGTGCCCTCTGTGCCGGAGCTCTGTGTTCTCTGTGATGAAAAACTCATCGTGAAAAATGACAAGGCGTCCCGAAACTTCTCGTGTTCTTGCCTACTCGCCCTACCCGAATTGCTCACCGCCGACACGGTGCTCAAAGCCCTGCGCTAAATTGCCACAAATGAGTTAACCTCCTTCCTGTCGGTCAGTGGCCGATTGACACGCCGCGCAACATGGTTCTCTTTGCGGTACCGTGTGTCTGCTTCGTAAAATTGTAGCGCTTTGTTTGGTGCTTCTCTGGTTACCGGCGACCCAGCACTGCATGCTCTCGGCAGCGGAAATTCTCGCGTCACACTCGGCAGAAACGGAAAACGCAACCTGCTGCGACTCCGAACCAACCCATAGCTGCGACACCGACGCCTGTGCATTGCTCGAAGGCGGCGGCTACAAACCCGGCACCTCACCGATCGCCGCTCCCGTGCCTCTGCTCACGATTTTCGTGTGCCTGCTCTGGCCAAACGCGCCAGAACCTTCCCTCCCTTTTGTCGCGGACGCCTCTACGGCGCGCGATTCGTTTGATTGGCCAAGTGGTAGCAGCCCGACGTGGCATTTCGTTCAGCGGGCAGCGCCGTCGCCGCGCGCGCCTTCTCTGTCCGTAGCCTAATCGGTTCCTGCGGGGACTGAGAGGCATTTTGCAAGATCTTCGGACGCTTCGTCGCGTCCTGGTTTTGGCGGTATTCCGCCTGCGCATAGTCAGGCCAACCACTTTCCCCCTCCCATGACTGTATTCAGATTTTCGTTATCCCTCGCCTCCGTTTGCACCGTCCTATTGGCCTCCTCTTTCACCTGGGCCACCGCTGAACCAACGCCTCTGGCCGCCTGTCACGTTCCCGTCGCAACCCCGCTGTCGCTGGAAACCGCCCTGCGTCTCGCGCTTGAAAACAACCCCGAACTGCGTGCCGCCCGTGGACGCGGCGATGCCGCCTCCGGTCGCGCGACGCAGGCGAAAGCATGGACCAATCCCGAACTGGAAATCGTCGCCGATGACTGGCCGTTACGTGGCAGCCGCGGTTTCTCTGACGCAAAACGAACCATTGGCATCAGCCAAACGGTTCCCTTCCGCGGAAAGAAATCCTTGGACGAACGCATGGGAGGCATGGGCGTGAAACGGTCCGCCGCTGAGTTTGCCTTACGCCGATCGCAACTCATCCAAGAAGTGAAAGCCGATTTCTTTCGTGTGCTCGCCTTAGAAAAAATGGCCACGATTTTCTCGCAACGAATAGCTGCGACGGAGTCTGGCGCGACCACGACGCGAAAACGAGTCGAGGCCGGAGCCAGCGCCTATCAGGAACAATTGCGCGCCGAGGTGCAACTGGAACAGGCGCGGACCGAGTGGTCCGACTGCGAAAACGAACTAACCGCCGCCCGACAAAACCTAGCGACCCAGCTTGGCCGAACAGATTTGAACGACACCAAATTGATCGGCACGCTCGCCGAGACACCGGATAACAATCTGATGAGCGGCACCGCCGACGAACGCCTGGCCCGCCATCCCAGCCTGAACGCGGTGCAAACAAATTTGGATCACGCGGAACTCGGCCGCCGCAGGGCAAGGCTTGAACCCTATCCCGACGTGAAAATCGGCGTGGCCGCCGGGCAAATCGGTGAGACAGGCCAATCGATCGGGCAGCTCAGCCTTTCACTCCCCTTGCCCATTCTTGATCAGAACAAAGGCGCGCGCCAAGAAGCCCGGGCCAACGTAAACATCGCGTCCGCGGAGCTGCACGCCGTGCGCTTACAGTTGCAACGCGACTGGGCCAACACCGTGCAACGCTACCGCACTGTCAGCGGGCAAGTGATAAAGTACCGTGAGCATATCCTGCCCAAAGCCGAAGAGGCGCTGCTCCTTGTTCAGACTGGTTTTGAACAAGGCAAACTCCCGCTCATCGACCTGATCGACACACAACGAACCACCTCCGAGGTGCAACTCGCCTACTGGAAAAAACTCCTGGAAATGAACATAACGCAGGCGGAGCTGGAGTCGCTCGTGACCATGTCCGGACCGCCGGACAACGACAACAACCAAGCCGCCCCACGCCCCATCACATCAACGCATCCTTGACTCCATTTATCATGAAAATTTTCTCCCCATTCACCTCGACCGCCTGCACCGGCATCGCCGCTCTAGCTCTGCTTTCCGGTTGCGGCAAACAGGATCAACACACCACCGACGACGGACATGGTCACGAACACGGCCAGGACGAAGCCAAGGCGCACATCACGACCAAAGACGGCGTAGCGATTTGCGCCGAACACAATGTACCCGAAGCGGTGTGCGCCGTTTGCAAACCCGATCAGGCCGCTTCGCTTCAGCCAGGCGATAGCATGAAGTTGCGGCTGCCCTCGCCGAACTCGGCGTCGATCATCGGCGTGCAGACAGCCACACCGGAAACCGGCACGCTGAGCGACGGCATAGACTGCATGGCTGAAGTGAGTTTCAGCCAAAACAAACTGGCACAAATCTCCGCCCCGGTCGGCGGAATCGTGCAGAGCGTGGAGGTCGATCTCGGCAGCAAGGTCGAAGCTCAACAAACCGTCGCGAAGCTGTGGTCAGCCTCGCTTGCCGAGACAGTGACCAAGGCCGTGTTGACGCGCCAGACCCTGGAACGGGAACGAAAATTATGGGCGGGGCGCGTCACCTCGGAACAAGCCTTACAGGAAGCGGAAGCCGCCAATCGCGCCGCCCGGCAGCAAGCGAGCACGCTGGGATTCAGCGATGAACAAATCCAAGCGCTGGAGAAAAACACCACCTCGCCCATCTACCTCGAAGTGCGCGCGCCCTTTGCCGGTGAAATCGTGGAGCAAGCGGCGGTGCGCGGGGCCACGACCGAAGCGGGAAAAACACTTTTCACACTGGTCGACACCTCGGTGATGCAAGCCCTGTTGCATGTGCCTGAAACCGCACTGGCGCGGTTGCAACCAGGGCAGGCCGTGGAACTGCGCATCAATTCCCTCCCGGGGAAAATCTTCACCGGAAAACTGAACTGGATCAGCCCGGCGGTCGACGAACGCACGCGTCTAGGGCGCGCCCGCGCGGAGTTTGACAACGCCGAACATCTTCTAAGAGACAAGATGTTCGCCACGGCGCGGATTCTCACGCGCACCACCGAAGGCGCGACACTCGTGCCGACCTCGGCCATCCAATACGTCGGAGGCAAACCATTCGTGTTTGTGCAACAGAAAGCTGATTTGTTTGACGCGCGAGCGGTGCGACTGGGCGCAAAATCAAACAACCAACAAGAAGTGCTAAGCGGTGTGCTGGCGCATGAGCAAATCGCGGTGGATCACGCCTTCGCCATCAAATCGGCCATGCTCATGGCCCGCCTCGGCGCGGGCTGCGCGGATGACTAAAGCAAAACACACCCACGGAGATCATCACATGCTCAACTGGCTCATTAATTTTTCGCTCAAAAACCGTCTGCTGGTCTGCATACTGGCGGCGGTGCTACTGGTCATCGGAGGACGCTCGCTCAGTCTTCTTCCGATCGACGCTTTCCCCGACACGACACCGGTGCAAGTGCAGGTCAACACCACCGCTGCGGCGCTCAATCCGCAAGAAGCCGAGGCCCAGATCACGCTGCCCGTGGAATTGGCTATCAACGGTCTGCCCGGACTGCAAAACGTGCGTTCAATCTCGAAATTCGGACTCTCCCAAGTGGTCGCCACCTTCGATGACAGCGTCGATATTTTTAGGGCGCGCCAGCTCATCATGGAGCGCCTGCAATCCGTCGAATTGCCTGAGGGCATTCAACGTCCACAACTCGGCCCTATCGCCACAGGACTGGGCGAGGTGTTTCACTATGTGGTGCGTTCGACCGACGCCAAACACACGCCCACCGAGCTGCGCACCCTGCAAGACTGGGTGATAAAACCGCAGCTGCGCAAAGTACCCGGAGTGGCCGAAGTGAACACCTGGGGCGGCTTCGAAAAACAATTCCACGTGGTGGTGGAAACCGACCGGCTCATCAAATACCAGCTGACCTTCGAGCACCTGATCGAGGCTTTGCAGGCGAACAATCAGAACGTGGGTGGCGGCCAGATCGTGCGGAGCGGCGAGTCGCTCTTGGTTCACGGCGTCGGTTTGGCCACGAACCTCAAGGAAATCGGCGACATCGTCATCACCGCTCACGACGGTGCACCGATCCGCGTAAGCGATGTGGCAACGGTCAAGGAAGACCACGAGATTCGGCGCGGTGCCGTGACCGCCGACGGACGGGGTGAAGCCGTGCTCGGCCTGGGCTTTATGCTCATGGGCGAAAACAGCGCGGTGGTCACACACGCGCTCAAGGCGAAGCTCGCCGAAGTGCAAAAATTTCTGCCTCCAGACGTGAAGTTGGAGGTGCTCTACGACCGAACCGAACTCGTCGATAGCGTCATTCGCACAGTGGAGCACAACCTACTCGCTGGCGCGCTGCTCGTCATCGCCATCCTCTTCGCCTTCTTGGGCAACCTACGGGCCGGGCTCATCGTGGCCGTGGCAATCCCGCTCTCAATGCTGTTTGCCGCCAACTTCATGCTGCAGGCAGGCATCGCAGCGAGCCTGTTGAGTCTCGGCGCGCTCGACTTCGGCCTCATTGTCGATGGCGCGGTGGTCATGATGGAAAACACCCTGCGGCGGCTGGCGGGACGCCAACACGAGCTGGGCCGCGTGCTCACGAAAACCGAGCGCGAAGAAGTGATGCGCAGCGCTCCACTCGAAGTGGTTCGGCCCGTCGCGTTTGGCGTGGGCATCATCATGATCGTCTTTTTGCCCATCCTGACACTCGAAGGCATCGAAGGTAAAATGTTCAAACCGATGGCGCTGACGCTGATCTTTGCCCTGCTCGGCGCGCTCATACTCGCGCTGACGCTGACGCCGGTGCTGGCGTCGTATTTTCTACAGAAACAAGTTAAAGAAACAGAGCCGTGGCTGGTGCGAAAGGCCCATCAGCTCTATGAACCGGTGCTTGAGCTGGCCTTGCGCTTTCGCCGGATAACGCTGGTCGGCGCACTGGTGCTGTTTGTCGGGACGGCGTTGCTGGCCTCGCGCATGGGCCGGGAGTTTCTGCCCAAGCTAGGCGAAGGTGCCATCGTCGGTACCACCGTGCGGCTCGCTGGCATTTCGGTCGATGAAGCCGTGGCGCAAAACGACAAGATCGAACGTGCGTTGATGGCCGAGTTTCCCAACGAGATCGAACACATCTGGACGCGCCTCGGCACAGCGGAGACGGCCACCGATCCGATGGGCGTGGAGCTGAGCGACTTTTTCCTCGCACTGAAACCGCGTGCGGAATGGACCAAGGCACGAACACAAGCCGAGCTGACCGAGAAAATGCGCGATGTATTAAACCAAGTGCCTGGGCTAAAGCCCGCGTTCAGCCAGCCGATCGAAATGCGGATAAACGAACTCGTAGCCGGCATACGCGGCGACATCGGCATCAAAATCTACGGCGACAATCTGGAGGAATTGCGCCGCCTTGGCGGCGAGGTGCAGACCGTACTGGCCGGCGTGAGCGGGGCGAGTGAGGCCTCAACCGAACAGCTGACTGGCCAGACCTTTCTCCAAGTGAAAGTTGATCAGCAGGCTCTTTCGCGGTTCGGCGTGCCGACGCGCAACGTGCTCAACGTCGTGGAGGCCGTCGGCTCACGCCGCGTGGGTGACGTGCGCGAAGGACAACGTAGGTTCCCTCTGGTGGTTCGTCTTCCGGACAAACAGCGTACCGATCCGGAAGCGCTGGCCGCCACGCTGATCCCGACCGCAGGCGGTCCGGTGCTGGCGCTGAGTCAGGTGGCAAGCCTCACCGAGCTCGAAGGCCCGTCCACCATCAATCGCGAATGGGGGCAGCGGCGCATCACGGTGCAATGCAATGTGCGCGGTCGAGACGTCGCGAGTTTCGTGGCCGAGGCACAGGCAAAAATCGCATCTGAAGTGAAACTACCCGAAGGCTACACCATCGAGTGGGGCGGCCAGTTTGAGAACATGGAACGCGCCAATCGAAAGCTGCTGTTTGTGGTGCCGATGGCACTGGCGCTCATCTTCGTGCTGCTTTTCTTCAGCCTCAGAACGGTGCGCGAAGTTCTCATTGTGGCGTCAGGGATTCCTCTGGGCTTGGTCGGCGGCGTGCTGGCTTTGTGGCTGCGCGGATTGCCCTTCACGGTTAGTTCGGCCATCGGCTTCATCGCCTTGAGCGGCGTGGCCATCCTGAACGGCCTCGTACTGGTGACCTTCATCAAAGGCCGTCTTGATGCCGGCCTACCACTGGAGCAGGCCGTGCGCGAAGGCTGTTTTGTGCGGCTGCGGCCCGTGCTTATGACGGCCTTGGTGGCCGCCGTGGGTTTTGTGCCGATGGCGATTAACGTTGGTGTGGGCGGCGAAATTCAACGCCCCCTCGCCACCGTGGTCATAGGCGGAATCTTCACGAACACGCTGCTGACCCTGCTGGTGCTGCCCGCACTCTACACGCTTTTCAAAAAAGCAAAAGTCTAGGCTACCCCAGCAAGCCGAACTAATCAAACCACACACCTGGCAAACAAAGAATCCGCATGAAACGGCTCCACGCATTATCACTCCTCGCCGCCGGCACTCTCGCTGGTTACGCTTCCCCTCCCCTGCCCGGCACCGCCGCCAACGTGACGCTCTCCGCCGCCTCCTCGGCCTGCGTTGGCGTTCACCAACCCGGTTTCAAGTCGAAGACGGTCAACTCACGTTGCGCGGCTATGTCTACAAGCAGTTCATGTCGCCCAGCACGGAAAACACCCATCTCGACGTCATTTACCTCGATCGTGCCGGACGGGAACTCCGACTGGAAAACTCGTTCTTTCAACCGCGACAACGGATGCGCCGGGCACACATGCCACAGTACATAGGACTCTTCGCGATACCGATTAACGAGATTCCCGAAGTCACCACACAAATCCAAGTTTGCGCTCACGATGCTCCGCATCCGTCAGCGTAGCGCACGGTCGCTTTGCTCATTTCCCGCCTCCGCCTTTCCGCCCGCCCACGATTCTGCTTTGCGCCGTCGCGCCAATCCCTGAGGCTCACGACCTCAGTTCATGGATTTCCACCTCGACACCGATTCTCCGCGCAGCACCGTCCCGGCAATAGATTTTCGCGCCCTGCTCAACGATGAGCAATACGCAGCCGTCACCGCCGAGCCCGGCCCGCTCCTCGTGCTCGCTGGCGCCGGCTCCGGCAAGACCCGAACCCTCACCTATCGAGTAGCCTACCTGCTCTCGCAGGGCGTGCGACCAGGCGAAATCCTCCTCCTCACCTTCACCAACAAAGCCTCGAAGGAAATGCTCCATCGCGTGCACGAGCTCACCGGCATCGAGCCTGGCCGCTTCTGGGGCGGCACTTTCCACTCCATCGGCCACCGCGCACTGCGCATCTACGGCGAAGCCCTCAACCTCCCGCGCAACTTCACCATCCTCGACGCCGACGAATCCGAAAGCCTGCTCAAGCAGGTCGTCGAAACCGAGAACAAGATGTTCTTCAAGGACAAGACCAACCCGCGCCCCGGCCCGCTCTTCAGCGTCATCTCTCTCGCCCGCAACACCCAGCTCGCCCTCGACCAGACCGTCGAGAAACACTTTCCTCAGTATTCAGAAATCAAACACGTCTTCGCGCCCTTCGCCTCCGCCTACGCGAAAAAGAAGCGCGCGCAAAACGTCGTCGATTACGACGATCTGCTCGAATACTGGCTGGAACTCCTCACTAAAGTCCCCGACGTCGCCGCCTACTTCGCGCACCGTTTCCGCCACGTACTCGTCGACGAATACCAGGACACCAACACGATCCAGTCCCAGATCGTCGACCGCCTCGGCGCGCACCACCGCATCATGGCCGTCGGCGACGACGCCCAGTGCATCTACTCCTGGCGCGGCGCGAACTTTGAAAACATCATGACCTTCCCGGACCGCCACCCCGGCACGGTCATCCACCGCATCGAGACGAACTATCGCTCAACGCCAGAAATCCTCGCTCTCGCCAACGGTGTGCTCCTCGCCCAGCCCAAAGGCCGCCACTTCGACAAAGAGCTGCGCGCCCATCGCGGCCACGCCCAAAAACCCTTCGTCATGCAGGCGATGGACGACCGCGAACAAGCCGAGTTCATCATCAAACGCATCCGTTCGCTCATGGAAGACGAGGGCGTCTCCGGCAACGAGATCGCCATCCTCTACCGCTCGCACTTCCTTGCGCTCGAAACCCAGCTCGCCCTCTCGAAAGCCGGCATCCCGTACCAAATCACCAGCGGCGTAAAATTCTTCGAACGCCAGCACGTCCGCGACCTCGTCGGCCTGATCAGTTTCGTCTACAACCCCGCCAACGAAACCGCCTGGTCGCGCATCGCGATCCTCCTCCCGAAGATCGGCGAAAAAGGCGCGCAAAAAATCTACGCCGCCGCCAACGACCACGCGCGTCTCATGAAAAAGGACTTCATCCACGCCCTCGCCACCGACGACGTGAAATCGAAAGTCCCCAAGGACGCGAAGGAGGAATGGGATTCCTTCTGCTCCTCGCTCGCCGAAGTTGCCGAAACCATGCACAACGACAAACCCGCCAAGGCCGTCGAAATGGCAGTGGAGGGTTGGTACGGCGATTACCTGCGCGGCGCCTTTGCGGACTACATCGACCGCCTCGACGAATTGAAAGCCATGATCGGCTTTGCCCAGCGCTTCGACACCATGGCCGATCTGCTCGCGCAAATCGTGCTCCTCAACGGCGAGACCAGCGACCGCCAGGTCGACCCCGACGCCGAAGCCGTCAAGCTCACCACCGTCCACCAAGCCAAAGGCCTCGAATACGACGTCGTGTTCATCATCGGTCTCGCCGACGGCCAATTCCCCGGCCGCCGCTCGATCGAAGCCGGCGACGTCGAGGAAGAGCGACGCCTGTTCTATGTCGCCGTGACCCGGGCGCGCAACGAGCTCTACCTCTGTTATCCCCGCGTCGCCAGTCGCGCCGGCCCCGGCGGCATGCTGCTCAACCCGAGCCGCTTCCTCGGCGAGCTCAACTCAAACCTCTATCAACAGCTAAAGATCAAACGCAGTTACGGCTGGTGAGCCGGGGCTCGACGAAAGTTTTGGCCACAAATGCACACCGATCCACACAGATGATCTAAATTAGACTCGGGCAAAAGCTATTGTGCAGTGAGTGCCTCAGCAGAATTTCCATTATTAGCGTCACTTAGCGTTCATTAGCGGTTAAATATCTGCTGGATTCTGGAAAATCTGTGCCCACCGGTGTGCATCTGTGGCGAAAAAAAACGCCTCAACCGCCCTCCTCCCGCGAGCAGCCCGTGGAGTTTTCATGCCCCGACTCTTCGCCCGGCGTTTCCACGGCGTCGAGCTCCACACCGGCCTGCACGAGCTGGGTCTTCAGCGGCGTCAGAAAAACCTCCGCCAAATCCTCCAGCGAAAAAGTAAAATCCATCTCCTCTTCGTCCGTGGCGTAGGAGAGCACGTCGGCGAGATCCATCAAATCCTCGTCCGTGAAATGCTCCTCAATCACCGACTGGCTGCCTTGCAACGCCGTGAGCGAAGCGAGGTAGTGGCCCGTCTCAGGCTCCAACGCCTGAAGTTGCACCGCGCCGCTGAGTCGGGCGCGGGCGATGCGACTGGCAAACTCGCTCAGCCGTTCATAGGCAAAGGCGAGATTGGCCAGACGCGCCTGTTCCAGCAGCGACTGACGTTGAGTGATGAGAGCTGAGAGTTTCATGGGAATGCTTCCTTTGGGATTTATTCATTGAAGGACTCTGTTCACTGAACACCGGACACGAGCGCCCACGGGCGGCGCGACTGACCACGCACGATCTTCTCTCTGTGAAATGACACTGCTGTCCACAGACGGCCTGGCGGCTTGAACGAACGACGTTAACCTTATCGCTACAACGAACCTGAAACGCTGCACTGACCGGCCATTTCACTGTCTCGCTGTCGGACTAAGCACCACGATCAAAACTCAACCGTGCGTATATTACTCACCTTAAATCGGACACCCTATGAGGCAACTTGAACTCTAATTTTTACAAGACCGATTTTTGTGACACCAGCCCACGCCACCTCACACACAAAGTAACCTAATAGGTTACTTTGTGGCTTAGCTTCATCGCCTCGTTGACAAGAAAACCAGCGCGCTTTCCGCATCCCTTCGCTCCTTTGCTTCTTCGCAGTTCAAATCCAACTGCGGGATCGAGGTTCATAGAGCCAAACTCGCCCCCTGCCCTCCATAAATCCCTTTGCCTCCACCGCCGCTTTCGCCTTCTCCTCTTGCGCGAACACCCGCACCCGGCATGCCCATCCCCCCGCAGATCCTCGAACGCATCGCGCTCTTTACCCGCAACGAAGCTGACTACACCGCGCCCGACTACAAAGAGGCCCGCCTCCGACTGGAGTTTCTCGACCCGCTCTTCACCGCACTCGGCTGGGATGTGAACAACACCCAGGGTCACGCCGAAGCCTACAAAGACGTCGTCTACGAGGACGTGCTCAAGATCGGCGGCGAGACCAAGGCCCCCGACTACTCCTTCCGTGTCGGCGGCACCCGCAAGTTTTTCGTCGAGGCAAAAAAGCCCTCCGTCGACCTCAAGTCCGACCCCGCACCCGCCCTTCAGCTCCGCCGCTATTCCTGGTCGGCCAAACTCCCGCTCGGCATCGTTACCGATTTCCACGAGTTCGCCATCTACGACACCCGCATCCGTCCGGTCGAGGGTGACAAGGCCTCCACCGCCCGCGTCTTCTACTGCCGCTTCGAACAGTTCCCAGAAAAGTGGGACGAGATCGCCGCCATCTTTTCGAAGGACGCCGTCCTCAAAGGTTCCTTCGACAAATACGCCGCCAACGCCAAGGGCAAACGCGGCACGGCCGAGTTCGATGCCGAGTTCCTAAAGGACATGGAGCACTGGCGCGCGTTGATCGCCCGCAACCTCGCCCTGCGCAACGCCGGCCTCTCCGAACGCGAACTCAACTTCGCCGTCCAACGCATCCTCGACCGCATCATCTTCCTACGCATCGCCGAAGACCGCGGCATCGAACCCTACGGCCAGCTCCAAGCACTCACCGCCGGTCCCAACATCTACCCGCGTCTCCGCGAGATTTTTGAACGCGCCGACTTCCGCTACAACTCCGGCCTCTTCCATTTCACCACCGAGAAAGGCCGCGACGAAGCGCCCGACAAACTCACCCCCGGCCTCGCGCTCGACGACATCCCGCTCAAGGAAATCCTCACCCACCTCTACTGGCCCAAGAGCCCCTACGCCTTCGCCGTCATCCCCGCCGACCTCCTCGGCCACGTCTACGAACAATTCCTCGGCAAGGTCATCCACCTGAGCGACGGCCATCAAGCCAAGGTCGAGGAAAAACCCGAGGTCCGCAAAGCCGGCGGCGTCTACTACACGCCCACCTACATCGTTGACTACATCGTACGCCAGACCGTCGGCCCGCTCGTCGCCGACAAATCGCCCAAGCAGATCGAAGCCCTTCGCGTGCTCGACCCCGCCTGCGGCTCCGGCTCCTTCCTGCTCGGCGCTTTCGACTACCTCCTCGCTTGGCACCTCGACTACTACGCCAAAAACGATCCAGAGAAATGGGCCAAACAAAAGCCCGCGCGCCTTTACGAAACCGCGCCCAACGCCTTCGGCATCGGCAAGGGTTCAAAGAACTGGCAGCTCACCACCGCCGAACGCAAACGCATCCTCACCGCCCATCTCTACGGCGTGGACATCGACGCGCAGGCCGTCGAGGTGACGAAACTCTCGCTCCTCCTAAAAGTGCTCGAAGGCGAGGCGCGCGAACTGCGCGGCCAGCAGCTCGACTTCCACCGCGTGTTGCCCGACCTCGGCCAGAACATCAAATGTGGCAACAGCCTCATCGGCTCCGATTTTTACGCACAACCCGACCTGCCCGCCTTCGACGAAGAAGCCCGCTACAAGCTCAACGCCTTCGACTGGGCCCACGAGTTCAAGCCCATCATGGACGCCGGCGGCTTCGACACCGTCATCGGAAACCCGCCGTATGTGCGAATCCAGACGCTGCAAGAAACCCAGCCCGAAGCAGTCGCTTATCTCGGTGCGCATTACCGCGCGGCGGCGGCCGGCAACTACGATCTCTACGTTTGCTTTCTTGAGAAAGGACTGAACCTGCTCGATCCGCGCGGTCGCATGGGCTTCATTGTCCCCCATAAATTCTTCAACGCTGAGTACGGCGAAAGTTTGCGCCGGGTTATTGCTGACGGACGACATCTGGAGCGCGTCGTTCACTTCGGCCACCAGCAGGTTTTTTCCGGTGCCACCACATACACCGCCGTGCTAACGCTCACTCGCTCAGCCAATACGCGAGTTTTCGTGGATACAGTGGATGAGCTCACGGCATGGCGGACCACGGGCCAGGCGGGGCATCGTATAACCGAGTCAGCTTCACTCACCTCCGCTCCGTGGAATTTCACGCAAGCAGACGAAGCCCTATTACGAGCAAAACTAGAACACAGCGGCAAACCACTTGGTCAGGTGACAGATATTTTTGTCGGGCTACAAACAAGTGCCGACAAAGTCTTCGTTTTGCCCTCAGCCGGAAAATTGGAGAAGACGGTTTTAAAGCCGTTCCTCACGACTGGTGATCTCGTACCCTATGCGCCAGCCCGGGCAAATGCGTGGATGATTTTCCCCTACGCGCTTTCCGAAAACGGAGCTGATCTCATGAGCGCAGATTCCATCCGGAAGCGTGCGCCGAATTGTTGGACCCACCTCGAAGCCAATGCTGAACGGCTGCGCAATCGAGAGCGCGGCAAATGGCGGCATGATCGTTGGTACGCCTTTGGCCGCTCGCAAAATCTCACGCAGATGGCGGTGCCAAAACTCATCGTTCAAGTGACCGCGCTGCGCCCAACGGTCATTCTCGACGAAGCAGGCCTGCACATGACCGGCGGCGGCAGTGGCCCGTTCTATGGCATCAGGCCGACCATCGACGAACTTTCGCTCCGCTACCTTCTCGGAATCGTAAACTCCAAGCTCTTCGGCTGGTTTGTTCGTGGTCAGAGCACGGTGTTGCGCGGCGGTTATATCAAATTTTCAAAACAGTACATCGAAAGCGTTCCTATTATCCTGCCTCCGAACCGAACCCAACACGACACCCTCGTCACCCACGTCGAGCGGATGCTAAAGCTGCACGAAGACCTCGCCGCCGTGAAATCGCCCGATGCGCAGACGCGTCTCCAGCGCGACATCGCCGCCACCGACCGCGCCATCGACCAGCTCGTCTACCAACTCTACGACCTCACCCCCGAGGAAATCGCCCTCGTCGAAACCGCTACCGCTCCCGCCGCCAAAAAGACCGCCGAACCCGACAACGCCGAACCAGTAACCCCGCCAGCAACCGCTGGGTACACCCAAGCCGAGGTCGACGCCGCCCACCATTATTCAGTGCAGGAAGATCCTCCGAAAACACCGTAAGGCCCGAGCTTGCTCGTGGCCTTACCCCGAAAGGTGACGAGCGAGCTCGCGCCCTACAAGGGGAACCCATCCGCCGACCATGTCCACCCGCCTAAAACCCCGCATCGCCCGCCGCCCACAATTGGAGCGAGAGACCCCGCTCATCGCCACCGCGCATCAGGTCATCGAGGAAGTCTCTCGTTATCTCGATCTCCCATTACCCAGCCGCTACGCCGACCAACTCGCCCACCGCGCACGGGTAAACTTTGCCAATTCCGCCTCATTTCGCGAAAAACGCTCCCGCCGGGGCGACGCCGGTCACGAACAGCTCTATCTCTTCATGCGCCACTGGCTCGCCGCCCGGCTCCAGCTCGAGCGCCCCGCGCTTTTCGCCCGGCTCCCGCGTGCTTTCGCCGCCGGTGAAGAATTGCCTCCCGCCAGCAAAAACATGCCTGAGGGAAGTTCATTTTAGAAAACGCAGTTGGAACCGCTAATTTTCGCGAATCGGCGCTCATTCAATATTCCCCGCAAATTGATCGATTCACCTGCGGGGTGAAAGTGATTTTCGTCAGGCCCTCGTTTAACTTCCGTCATGAGCGTCAATGAGCGTTCAATAGCGGTTAAGAGCAGTCGGGCTTTGCCCGCTTCGTTTCTGCATTGTACCGCCAGCCGATTTGCCCAGAACTTTCCGCCACACTTTTATGATCACCACACGTTCGTTTGCGGTTTTGGGAACTCTGCTCG
>Ga0209181_10005308_pt1 | contig 18596 bp, 12 predicted proteins | sample MAT05_FD_187208 | JGI IMG/M metagenome (GOLD analysis project Ga0209181, IMG submission 187208) | Freshwater microbial communities from Lake Fryxell liftoff mats and glacier meltwater in Antarctica - MAT-05 (SPAdes) (version 2) | ecosystem: Environmental > Aquatic > Freshwater > Ice > Liftoff...
CAGGGCGCGGCCGTTGAGGGTGGCGCTGGTCGCAAGGACGTTCGTCGCCGCATCCGTGAATGCCTCCGGCATTGAGAGGTTGTTGATGGTGACAGTATGTGTGCTGCTGCCGAGGTTGCCGCCGGTGGCGTTGTAGAGCTGGAGCACGATTGTTTCCGCGGGCTCGGGGATGCTGTCCTGAATGATCGCGATGGGGATGTCCAGGGTCGTCGTGCCCGACGGGAAAGTGAGCACGCCATCCGCGAGCGTGAAGTCGTAGCCGCTCCCGGTCGCGGTGCCGCTGCTCACGCGATACAGCACCGTCACATCGCCCGGTGGCGTTCCGCTGATGGTTACGGGCACATTGTGGGTGCCGACACTCTCCGCGACGCTGCTGCCGGTGGAGGCAAAGCCCACCGTGCCGCTGGCAAACGGGTCGTTGTCGCCCAGCAGCATCGTGGCAGAGGTGGTCCGCACGCCGTAGGTGCCAGGGTCGGGCGTGAGGGTCATGACGATGCTTTCCACGCCTTCGGGGAGGGCGTCATTGACCGGCGTGATGGTGACGTAGGCGCTGGCGGCGCTTGCGGGGATCGTCACGCTCCCGGTCGTGCCGGTGTAGTCCACACTTTCCTCTGCGGTGCCGCTCATGGTGTAGTTCACGACGAGCGGACTCGTGGTGGAAACCTTTCTGGCGACGATGAACCGCAGGGTCGTCCACGCTTCCGTGCCTGCCGTGGTGAGTGCGCTCCCGCTGTCCGCCACGGAGACATCCACCGTCGGTTGATCGCCATCGAGGATGAATGCGGTCGCGCTGGGATCCTGGCTCGCCATCAGCGTGTAGCCTGTCCCTGGCAGCAGGGTGAGCGTCACCGTTTCCGCATCCTCGAACTCCGCGTCCAGCAGTGCGACGATGCTGATGTTCTGGCTCGTCTGCGAGGTTGTGAATGAAATCGTTCCCGGCAGGGCCGTGTAGTCCACCCCGCCCGTGGCTGTGCCGCTGACGGCATAATTCACGGTGATCGCCGTGCCGCTTGCCGGGCGGATGACCTGGAACGTGGCGGCTGTCCCCGTGCCGGTCGGGGGTTCGAAGCCCGCGCTGGCGGTGACCTTCAGATACACCTGCGAGGCGTCGTTGTCCGTGATGGTCACCGTGGCGACGCCGGTGCCGCCGATCGCGTAGGTCGTCGTGCTCCGGAGTCGGAGGATCACATCCTGCGTGCCTTCGTCCACTGTGTCGTCGAACGGCTGAACCACCACGGTCGTGCTGGTCGCTCCCGCCGGGATCACGGCCCGTCCATCGAGGCGGCGGTAATCCACGCCATGCACCGCCCGCCCCGCGAGCGAGTAGTCCAGCGTGAGCGCCTGGCTGAAATCGCCGCCCGACCTCGTGATGGTGAATACCCCCGGATCGCCGGGCGTCTCGCTCGCGGTGGCATCCGTCGCGACCACGGTGACGACCGGCAGATCGTCGTCGTGAACGATCACCGTCTGCGAATTCGAAAGGGTGTCGCGCGCGTAAGCCGTGCTCGTGGCGATGGACACGATCGCTGTCTCCGTGCCTTCCTGGAGCGTGTCATTCACCGGCGTGAGCGTGAACGTCGCGCTCGCGCTACCCGCGAGAATGGTGACGGAGGTGGGAATCGAGTAATCGATCACATTCGTCGCCGTACCAGTGAGCGTGAGGTTGACCGTCAGGCCGCTCGTCGTTGCCCCGTTGCGTTCCAGTCTGAGCGTGGCGGTGTCCGAGCCACTCTCAGACGCCACATTGTCCACCGCGGTGATTTTCACGACCGGCAACGTCGCATTCTCATCGTCCACGATCTCCACCACGGCGGCCACCTGGCCGCTGAGGACGTAGCCGCCGGACGTGTTCGCGAAATTCAGCACGGCGTACTCGCTGCCTTCCATCGTGCTGTCGTTCACGGGCGTGACGGTGATGGCGAGGAAGCTCGCGCCCGCCGGAATGGTGTAAAGAGAAGTCCCGCTGCCGCCGTCATTCGTCGCAGCCGTCGTTGCCGGCGAGAGCGTGTAATCGGTGTTGCGCGTCGCGGTGCCGGTGTTGGCGTTGAAAATCTGCACGTTGAGCGCGGCAGTCGTGCTGCCCGTGCGCTCGATGCGGATCGTGCCGGTGCCGGGCGACGGGCCCTCGTTGGCGATGGGGTCCGTGACGTTGATCGTGATCGTGGGCAGCAGCGCGCTGGTGAAGTTTGCGCCCGTGATACTCGGTCCCACGGTCACCGGATTCGTGAAACCCGATGCCGTGAACACGTTCGGATACAGGGTGGGTGTGATCGCCTGGGTGCCGGTGGCGAGCTGGGTGAGCGTGTAGTTGCCCGCGCTGTCCGTCCATGTGCCGCGGAAAGTGGCGCTGTTGGGGTGCGTGGTCGTGTTGGATGGCGCGAAGTTGCCGACATAGACGCCTTCGAGCGGCAGCGAGTCCGGGCCGGTGACGGTTCCGCTGACGGTGAAAGTGGCAGGGGTGGCGACGGTGACAAGGAGCGAGCGCGTGGTGCGTCCACCCTTCATGTCGCTGGCCGTGCAGAGCACCTGGTAATGCCCCACGGCGGTCCATGCTTTCGTCTGCGCGGCAGCGTTATTCGTCGAGTACGTGCCGTCGCCGAACACCCACGCGTAGGCCAGTGTGTCGCCGTTCGGATCGGAGGCCGTCGCCGTGAGAATGATCGATTCGGTCGTGGCGGGACCGGTCTTGCTCGCACTGATCGAGAGCGCCGGCGGGAGATTGCCCGGCACCGGACCGATGGTGACCACCACGTCCATCGAGGGCGGCGTGGTGCCGGTATTCTTCGCGACGGGAGTGATGTGGATGTCCGCGTCGAAGTCGCTGAAGGTTCGCCCCACCCAGAGCGCGGAGTCGTTGCGCGTATCCGTGATTCCGTTGCCGAAGGAGCCCGGAGTCATGTCGAGCAACTGCGCGCCCCGGTTGCTGCCATTTGGCGGACTGCCGCCGCTGCCGCCGATGCCACCCTGGCCCCAACCGTCCCACGTCATCATCAGTCCGTTCATGAGGCCGACGTTCGTCGTGAAGCGCTGGCGGAATTCCGCCCAATACTGACGTTCCGCGTCCTTGGTGATGCGCAGCGCATAGCGGAACGACGGGTCGGCGACCGCGTAGTCGAACTGGTGGATGCGATACAGGCCGCTGCTGGCGACGTTCCAGTGGGTCTCGGCCGGCAGCCAGTTCAGGATGTTTTTGAAGTGCGCCGTGAATTGCCCCGAACTCCCGCTGCTTCCCATCACGTCGAAGATATTGCCGTACTCGAGATTGGCACCCGGCCCGATCTGGCTCGGCGGTGTGGTGCGCCAATGATTGGCGTGCCACACGCCGAGATTGTGCCCGAGCTCGTGGATGAAGGTGCCCGAGCTGTTCGTCTTCAGCCGCATCCCGCGTGAACCGACAAAGGCCGAGCCTCCATAGGAGCCGACGCTGCCATTCCAGCGCACGGTATCCAAATCGTATGCAAGGTAGTCAAAACCCATCTCCCGCGCGATTGTGCGCGAGTGGCTCACGATCAGACTATCCGCGCCGCCGCCGTCCGCCTGATTCTGCACGTACCAGCTCTCGGGATATGGCAACACCACCAGCGGCGCCACCGCGTAGGTGAAGTAGCAGCGACCGTAGCTCGTCTGCGTGATGTAGTCCGCCATCTGCCGCAATGAGTCGTGGCATTCCGCCTCCGACTGGGGATCGATCCGATGATCCGGGAAGGTCGCGCGGATGTAGAGGAACTTGCGCTGGCCCGTGGTCCAGCTTCCGGGAATGGTGCCGATCGGACTCGGGCCCGAGCCGCTCCCGGCGCCGGCATTCAGATACACGCCCAGCGATTCCCAATGCTGGCGATACTCTTCCTGCGTGAGCGTCTCCACGACCTGCGTGATGTGACCGCCGGAGCACACATATACGATGCGCTCCGCCGTCTCGAATGCCGGCGTCTCCTCCGTGATCGGCGGCAATTGCCCTGCGGCGGTCCGCCCCACGGGCGTCTCGTTGCCCGACACCGGGCACACTTCCACCACTTCGCGCCCCGAAGCATTTGGCCGCTCGCCGGTCTCCAGTTGCCGCACGGGCGAATCGGCCACCGCCATGTCAGCTGCGACCGCGACGCCGTTGATGGACGCCTTTGCCAGCGAGCGCTTCTCCGCGCGCATTCCATAGACGAACGCGTTCCAATAGCCCCCGTCCTCCGTCGTCACCGATCGGGTGTACGGTTCGAAAGTAGCGGGCGCTTTCGCATCCGGGTCCGGCACGTTGCCATGCACGTTCAGTGCGGCCTTCAGGCTCACCCGCTTTTCCAGCAAGGCCACGATTGTGGGCGGCAAATCCTGCCGGATCACCATTGGCACCGCATTCTCAATGGCCTGCCGCGGATCCTTGCGAATCGTCGCGGCAATCGCCTGTGTGTGCGCCTTTGCCAGCACCGAGCCGCGTGCCTCCATCGCCCTGCGCTCATCCGCCGGAGCGGCGAGGTAATCCTTCGCCCACTCGCGGAACGCCTTCACATCTTCGGGAGCATCCGCGCTCGCGGCGCGGATGGCCGCCGACACGGTCGGCGTCGGCGCTGCAATCGGATCCTTCCGTGGCGTTGCCGATTCCGACACCGAACCGGACGCGGGCGGCTGTGGAGCCGGGGGGATGCTGCCGGGAGGCGTCCACCAATAGAAAGCAACGCAGGCGAGCAGGATGGCGAGAGCACGCCAGATTGGGTGATAGCGCTTCATGTTTGAGGGGGGTTCAGCCGGCTCAAGGACGTCGTGAATGGGCGACGAGGGGACCGGCTTGTGTTGGGTGGAGCATGCTTAGCACACGCCCGAGCGTTCTCGCAATTGTTTCAGCAAGGTGCTGCGACGTAATGCCAGGGTTCCGGCAGGGAACGCCTATCGCGCCTAGCCTGCATTTCTCACACGCTTGGGTAAACGGGGGACAGCGTGTTGCGGCCTGCGGTTCTTTTAAGTGCTCAGTTCTCAGTCCTCAGTGCCCAGTCTCGGGCGCAAACTGAGAACTGAGAAGATGTGAGCGCAAAAAGTCCCGGAACAGTCTGTTTTGCGTCGTAACCGCCCGATGTCTTCACGTAAGTCGTTGATATTCGAGCTGAACGTTTCCGGTTCCAGACTTTTTGCGCTCGCATCTGAGAACTGAGAACTGAGCACTTGCCATCCACGGAGTGTGAGAAATGCAGGCTAGCCTCAGCTCACGAGAATTGCCACCGCCTCGCATTTCCCCCGCCAACCGGGAAAGTTCCAGTCGTTGGGAAAGGCGCGGCATTGCGCGGGCTTGACGGCTTGCAGCCGGCAATCGCGTCCATCGAGCCATTCGCACGAGGCGTCGGTCTTTTCCAAGAGCGAGAGGCCGCGACGGTCGGGGCGCAAACGGGTGTGACGTTCGATGAAGGCGTCCTCGCTCATCCGCAGATTTGCGGCGATGCGGGTGATTTCGTTTTCGTCGATGCGCACGAAGCCCGGCCAGCGGCAGCAGTTCGTGCAGCGCTGGCAGGTGTAGCGGATCTCACGGGCATCGGGCACAGCGACCGTGTGCGGCAGGGCAGGGGGCGTGTCGAGCGGGAAACGGTGAATGGCTGGCGTGCTCTCCCGCATCAATACGAAGGTCTCGACCACATCCTCCCCGCACTAAGCGACCACGACCGCGCCACGGCGCTCATGGCCTGTGGCGGCGGCAAGACGCTCATCGCCTTGCGGGTCGCCGAGAAAGTGACACAGGCTTTCAGCCTGTGCGCAGCCCGCCCGGAATCGCAGGCTGGAAAGCCTGCGCCACTCATCCTCATCCTCGTCACGTCGCTCGCCCTCCTCCGCCAGACCTTGCACGAATGGACGCGCGAAAACTCGTGGCCCGCCCTCGCCCCGCTCTGCGTCTGTTCCGACCCCAGCGTGAAAGCCGGCAGCGACGAAATCGTCCTGCGCCCGAGCGACCTGGATTTCCCCGTCACCACCGACCGCGCGCAGGTCCGCGCCTTCCTCGCCGCGCCCTTCGCGGGCGTGAAGCTCGTCTTCTCCACCTCCCAGTCCGCCCACGTCGTCGCCGCCGGGATGCAGCGCGGGGATCTAACCTGCATTTCTCACAGGTTGCCACGGGAGGCGCGGCTGCGGCGCAAAGTAGTCCGGGGCTTTAGCCCGCAAAGCGGCCCGTACGGGCTAAAGCCCCGGACTACTTTGCGCTCCCGCGGCGCCATTGCACTCTGTCGCGCCGCATACAGGGAGTGTGAGAAATGCGGGCTAACCACTGGACTCGCGAAGAAGTACGGACAGGGCGGTACGGATAGCAGGCGTCTCTTTGGAGTTTGGTATTTTCCAGACCGCATTAAACCAATAGAAAGCGTCACTTGCATGGCACACTTGAACGATGGAACCGTATCAATTGCTTACGGGAATGTACCCATGACGAAGAAAGCAGAGGGAACGGCTATCAGGGTTTCCGCACTGGTGCAATGGCGCGAGCACGGTTTCTCCGAAACCTCGGCCATCGCTCCCTTGCCGCCACCGGCGCGTTCGTGCCAAGGTGCGCTCATGAGCACGCTTGCTGAAATCGAAGCCGCCGCCGACTCCCTGCCGCTGAAGCAACAGCGAAAGCTTTTGGAACACCTGACCTCGAAGCTGACTCCCCGCAGGACGCTGCCCAAACCCAGCATGCACGACCTGATGAAGGATGGTTGCGGGATTGTGGAATCCGGCATTCCCGACCTCTCCACGAATAAGAGGCGCATGCGTTGGATACCGGCGATGAGCAGCCCGCCGGTGCGCCCGGTTTGACCAAGACGGAAACCAGAGTCCCATCGCGTTCCATCGGGGCTGAACCGCCTATGGCCGGATGCGTGGGAGGACTTTCAGCCTGGCACGGCGGGCGATCTTGCGCGGCCGATCGTCGGAGGAGACGAAGACGCGGGCACCCAGCGTGAGCGCCGCCGCGACGTGGAGCGGCGAGTTCGATCGGTGATGCTCCTGAGGTTCAACGGTGATGCTCCGATTATCATTCGTGATACACTCGAACATCGCCGGATGAGTGCGACGGGCCAAGCGGAGGCGAAATCGCCGTTGTCCCGGAATCCTGCAATGCAGGAAGCGCAGGTGAACCGCGTTTCATGCCCGGTCTCGGGTCCGACTATATCCGGTCAGCGTGGGAACGATGGCAACGGGCTTCAGCGGCTGGATTCCCGCCGGGTCAAACCCCGATTCGCCCTGTGATCGACGCCGCGATGCTGTCTGCGTGGCGGTTGATCTGGTCGGGATCGCGACCCTCGATGAGCAGGCGGATCTTCGGCTCGGTGCCGCTGTAGCGCAGCAGGACGCGACCGGCGCCATCCAGTTCCTTCTCCGCGGTCTGCACGAGGCGCTGGACCTCGGGCATTTCCTCGATGGGGATTTTTTCTCGCACCTTCAGGTTGCGCTGCGCCTGCGGATACTTGTGCAGGCATTTGCGCAGTTCGCTGAGAGGCTCGCCGGTTTCCACCATGATGCGGAGGATCTGGAGCGCGCTGACGATCCCGTCTCCCGTGGTCGAGAAGTCGCGGAAGATCATGTGCCCGCTCTGCTCGCCACCGACATTGAGGTCTTCCTTCAACATGGCCTCGATCACATGGCGATCGCCCACTTGGGTCCTCAGCACCTTGCCGTTGTTCGCGCGCAGCGTTTCATCGAGGCCGAAATTGCTCATCACCGTCGCAACCAGCGTATTCTTTGCAAGGGTGCCCCGGCGGAGGTGATCCACCGCCGCGATGGCGAGGATGTCATCACCGTCCACCACGTCGCCATGCTCGTCGCAAAGCTGCACCCGGTCGGCGTCGCCATCGTGGCTGATGCCGAGGAAAGCACCGGTCTCTTTCACCAGCCGCGAAATTTCCCCGGGGTAGGTGCTGCCGCAGTTCGCATTGATGTTCCGGCCATCAGGTTTGTCGTGGAAGACGTGGCACGTCGCACCGAGTTCGCGGAGAATCCACGGCGTGCTCTTGTAGGCCGCGCCGTTTCCCGCATCGACGGCGATGTGGATTCCCTCGAGGTTCAGTCCCTTCGGGAAGCTCGCCTTGGCGTGTTCGACATAGCGACCGAGTGCGTCGTCGATTCGCCGGGCCTTGCCGATGTTGCCCGCGGTCGGGCGGATGTTTTGAATCTCGCCGGTGAAGACGAGATTCTCGATGCGATGCTCGATGACTCCATCGAGCTTGTAGCCGTCGTGGCGGAAAAACTTGATGCCGTTGTCCTCATACGGGTTGTGCGAGGCGCTGAGGACGATCCCGCCGTCGGCCCGGAGTGAACGCGTGATGTAGGCCACGCCCGGCGTCGGCAGCGGACCGAGCAGGAAGACATCCACGCCCAGTGACATGAGGCCCGCGGCCATCGCGTTCTCGAGCATGTATCCGGAAAGGCGCGTGTCTTTGCCGATGACGATGACGGGACGACGTTCCGAGCGATTGGTGAGGCGGCCGGACTCGATGAAAACATGCGCCGCCGCGCGACCGAGCTTCAGCGCCGTCTCTGCCGTCACCGGTTCCAGATTCGCGACGCCGCGGACTCCGTCGGTGCCGAAAAGTTTCCTCTGGTTGTCGTGTGGCTGCGGCGTCGTCTCGTTACTATTTCTCCCCATATGCTGTGGCTCCAAACTCGATGTTCCGCGGCTTAGGCGGCGATGTCACTGGTTCGTTCAACTGGCTCTTTCGGATGACCACCCACAGCAGGATTGCCAGCGCCAGCGATACGGCTTTCGCGGTCGGGTTGTGGGTGAGCAATTCTTTCATCGGTCGGTGTCGGTTCGACGGTTGGCATCAGCAGTAGTTCGGAAAGTCGCGCCCGCAAGCTTGCAGGTGAAAAGTCACGCTCGATCCTGCCCGCGAGGCAGAGCGAGATGCCGCCGGTTTCTTCGCTCACCACGAGGACGACCGCGTCGCTTTCCTCTGTCAGCCCCAGCGCGGCGCGGTGCCGCAGGCCGAGGTTCCGGTCGAGATCCTGCCGCTGGCTGAGCGGAAAGACGCACCCCGCGCTGGCGATGCGATCATTGCGGACGATGAGTCCGCCGTCGTGCAGGGGCGTCTTCGGATGGAAAATGGAGACGATGAGTTCCGGAGAGAGCTTGCTGTCGATCGGCACGCCGCTTTCGGTGTGGGACTGGATGCCCGTGCCGCGCTCGATCGCCACCAGCGCGCCGAGGTGCCGCCGGGAGAGATCGAATGCCGTTTCCGCCAGCAGTTCGACGACTTCGCGGTTCTCACGCGGTGTGCCGAAGATCGGATGACTGCCGAGCTGCGCCAGCATCCTGCGCAATTCCGGCTGAAAAATCACCACCAGCGCCAGAAGCACCACGGCCGAGATGCGCTGCAGCAGCCAACTGATCACCTCCAGCCCGAAAATCTGCGACAGCAGGACCAGCCCCAGCACCACCGCGCCCAGCCCGGTGAGCACTCGCAGGCCGCGGGTTCCCCGCAGTCCCACATAGGAATAGTAGATCCCCACGGCGAGGATGAGAATCTCCAGCGCATCCTTCCAGTGTTGCGCCGCGAATTCATGGATTCCCGCGAGGATCATGCGCTGAGGATCGCCTCCGTCATCCGGAGCGCCTCCACGTTGGGCTTCACTTCATGCACCCGGAAAACTCGCGCGCCGCGTTCCCGGCTGTGGCACGTCAGCGCAACCGTCGGCCACGAGCGGTCCTCCATGGCGGGCAGGCCCAGCACTTTTCCGATGAAACTCTTGCGCGAAACTCCCACGACCAGCGGCTGATTTTTGTGTGCGAGTTCTCCCATGCGGCGCAACAAAGCAAGATTGTTGCCCGGCGTTTTTCCAAATCCGATTCCTGAATCCAATGCGATGTGGGTGGCGGGCACGCCCGAGCCTATGCACCGCCTCAGGGCGCGGCAAAAGAAATCCCGCACCGCGCCGCACACGTCGCTGTAATGGGGATCGCTCTGCATCGTTTTCGGCTCGCCCTGCATGTGCATGACGACCAGCCCCGCGCCGCTCTCTTTGGCCGCCTCGATCATCTTTGCGTCGCGGAAGCCGCCGACGTCGTTCACGATCGATGCCCCTGCCCGGATCGCCGCGCGCGCCACGGCCGGCTTCATCGTGTCTGTGCTGATGACAAATCGCGAGCCGTGGCCCTGAAGCCGCGTGAGTTCCTCGATGACGGGAAGCACCCGCCGCATCTCCTCCGCCTCGCTCACGCTTTCAGCTCCCGGTCGTGTGCTCTCGCCGCCGACATCGATGATCTCCGCGCCGTGCCGGATCATCTCATCCGCGTGTTCGAGCGTCGCATCGAGCCGCAACCAGCGCCCGCCATCGCTGAAGGAATCCGGGGTCACATTCAGGATTCCCATGATGACCCCGCGGCGCGTGAGATCAAAAACGCGGCTCCCGGTGTGCCAAATGATTTGCGGATTCGGTGAAGATTCGTGCATCGTGTCTGCGCCGCAGGACGTAAACCGCTTCACCACGACAAACCCAAGCGCTAAACGTCCTATGAGCATGACCATGACAAAATCCACTCCGGCAAATTTCACTGAACGGGAGTTTCCTCCCTTCAGCCTGTCGCGACTCTTACGCACAGTCTTCGCTCCAACGAAGGGCCAGCGGGTCTGCGTCCTGATCGACCTCGATGATCCTCGCGAGATCACGGACTTCCGGTTCCTGAAAAATCCCGACCTCAGCATTCAGCGGCATGCGTATGAGGTGGTTTACGCCGGTCTCCGGAATGGCGTCCTCGCAGAACTCGGGCTCACCGGCGGCGAAATGTTCGCCTACGCGCTCACCGGCGGCAGCAATCTCGATCTGCCCGAAACCGCATTCACGCCCGCAGGCGCGGAAGTGCGAATGGCGGACGCGATCTATTCCAAATACGACATCATCCTCTGCGTCTCGACCTTCTCCGCGACGGCTCCGCTCACGGCGTTCGCCAAGAAGTTCGGCTTCCGCGGCGCGACGATGCACGGGATGAATGCGACCATCCTCCGCAGCGGTCTCGCCGTGGACTACGACGAAGTCAGTCGCGAGGCCGAGAAACTCCGGCTCGGCATGACCCGCGCCGATTGGGCCGAGATCGATTATCTCTTCGCAGGGGAGACCTACACGCTGCACATCGGACTCGGCGGGCAGGAGGCCCAGAAAAGCCACGGCCTCTGCCGGGGCGGTCCGGACGTGGCGAACCTCCCCGCGGGCGAGATCTACTTCGTCCCGACCGATGCCTGCGGGCAGTTCCCGATGCGCTATGAAGATGGCACCATCGGCCTGCAGGATGTGAAAGCCGGACGCATCTGCCGGGCGACCCTGCTGCGGGGCAACCCGCGGACCATCACCGAGCACAACGCGAAACTGACCAGCGATCCCGTCACCGGCGAACTCGGTGAACTCGGCTTCGGCACCCAGCGACTCCCCGTGAGCGGTCGGGATATCCAGGACGAAAAGATCCTCGGCACGCTGCACGTCGCGACCGGACGCAGCGATCATCTGGGCGGCAGGCTGACTCCGGATCGTTTCGCGAACAGAAAGAACGCCACGCACGACGACATCCTTTTTTCCCCGACCAAGACCCCGGACATCGACGTGCCACAGGTGCGCATGTCGCGGAATGGAAAGACGGAAATCCTGATCGAAAGCTACGAGCCCGCGGCCTACATGCGCGGCCTGCTCGGAGAGTGACGGGCTCCCGCCGCCTGTCTGTCGCCGCGATGAATCCCTACGAGACGGACAAGCTGCTCGCGGAGTACCTCCTGTTTCATTACGGCTCCGCTGCGGAGGTGCTGCCCTGGAAGGGCGGCCCGGTTGCGGCGCTGGATTTTCCGGCCCGTTGCATCCGTGAATGTCTCGATGTGGCTTCACTCCCGGCCGGTGCGTGCGCCCTCGATGTTGGATGCGCTGTGGGACGGGCGACGTTTGAACTGGCCCGCCACTGCTCCGTGGTGATCGGCATCGACTATTCCGTGAGATTTGTGGAGGCGGCCGGAATCCTCGCGCGCGACGGCGCCCTGCCTTACCGGCGCACGGATGAAGGCGAGATCTCCACTCCTCTGCTCGCTGAGGTTCCCCAGGGCATTCCGCGCGAGCGTGCGTCGTTCGAGCAAGGCGATGCGCATGACCTGCGCGAGTCGCTCGGAAGTTTTGATGTTGTCCTCGCGGCAAACCTGATCGACCGGCTCCGCGATCCTCGCAGGTTTCTCGCACGCACCCCGGCGCTTGTTCGAGCCGGTGGCCAGTTGGTGATTACCTCGCCGTACACCTGGCTGCAGGAATACACGCCTCCGGATCACTGGCTTGGTGGCTTCGCCGAGGACGGCTCCCCCCTCACGACCCTGGAGGGTCTCACGCGAGCTTTGTCCGATCACTTCACGCTCGTCGGCACGAAGGAGCTTCCCTTTCTCATCCGCGAACACGCGCGCAAATACCAATGGAGCGTCGCCCAGGCCAGCATCTGGCGGCGTAAATAGCCTATGCCATCTGACTGGGAGGAACGGTATCGGACCCGGGACACACCTTGGGACAAAGGCGCGCCCCACCCGGCGTTGATTGATTATCTCAAGTCCAACCCCGTTCACGGACGAGTGGTGGTACCCGGCTGCGGGCTGGGTCACGACGTCCGGGCTCTCGCCGCGACCGCTGACGAAGTCGTCGGGCTCGATATCGCGCCCTCGGCGATCAAGGACGCCAAGGCGTGCCCATCCGTCGGCGGAGAACGCTACCTTCTTGGCGATTTTTTCGATCTGCCGCGCTCGTTGCGCGGTTCGTTCGATGTGGTTTTCGAGCACACGTGTTTCTGCGCCATCGATCCAGCCCGTCGTCCCGATTACGTCGAGGCAGTGACGACCGCGCTCTTGCCAGGCGGTCATCTGCTCGCGGTGTTCTATCTCGATCCAGGATTGGATCCAGGCGAGACTGGACCGCCATTCGGAGTCACGCGTCCGGAATTGGACGCGTTATTCAGTTCCCGCTTTGCGATCGTGGAAGAGTGGACTCCCCAAATGACCTATCCGGGCCGCGAAGGCCGCGAGACCTGCCGCGTCATGCAGCTTCGTCCGTAGCGTGACTCGGGTTCTTCGGCCGATGATCGAACCGCCCGTCGTGGGGCAGGGGAATCTGCAAAGGGTGCCGTTCATTGTGCGGCAGGGGCGATGTTTCGGGTGTGGGTGAACGGATACGACTTCGTGATCCCGATGACAATCCGGCTGAAGCGATTCCCGTCCGCGGCAGCGTCGCGTTGAATCTCGGCGACGGCGGACATGTCGAAGACCTCCAGCTTTCGCCCGAGCGCGTAGCTGAGCACGTGCTCGATGAAGCCGCGCGTGAACTCGCCGGGATTCTTCATCAGCGCCGACTTGAAGCCCGCGGGGCCGTCGAATGGCTGGCCATTCCACTCGGCGCGCGCGTCCACGGGTTGGCCGGCGTCGGTGTTGCGCCATTCGCCGATGGGGCTGAAGCGCTCAAGCGCAAAGCCCGGCGGATCGAGGCGGATGTGGCACGAGTAGCATGCCGCCTTGTTGCGGTGCGCCTCGAAGCGTTCGCGGATGCTCATGGCTTGCGCCGCATCCTTGGTATCATTCTCGACGGCGAAGGCGACCTTCGGCTCCTGTGGCGGGCGATTGAAGACGGTCTCCAGCAGCCACGCGCCGCGCTTCACCGGCGACGTGCGAAAGGGGAGGGAGGTGACGGTGAGCGGACCGGCCATGGTGAGGAATCCGCCGCGCGAGCGGTCGGTGAGCGGCACGCGGTGCCACACATTGTTCGCCTCCTTGTCGGCTGGCTTCAGTTCGCGGTTCGGCTGGCCAGCCACGGCTGCGAAGTCGGGCGATGCGGCGGAGTCGAGCGCGATCCCGTAGAGCTTGGCGAGTCGCGGATTCAGCCATGTGTAGTCCGCATTCACGAAATCGAGAATGCTGCGGTTATCGACCATCACGTTTTCAAAGAGCAGCAGCGCTTCCAGCAACATCGCACCGTGGAGCGTGGTCTTGCCCTGGGGACCGGAGTAGAACGCCTTGAAGAGCTGGGGGTCGGGCTTCGCCGTGTAGAGCTGGTCGAGTCGCAGCCATTGCACGGCGAAGGATTCGCTCACTTCGCGCGCACGCGGGTCGCGCAGCAGCCGGCGCGTCTGCGCTTCGAGGGTTGCGGCGTCGCCGAGCCGCCCGGTGCGTGCGACGGCGAGCAGTTCCGCATCCGGCGCGGATGACCACAGGAAATAGCTCAGCCGCGAGGCGAGTTCAAAGTCATCGAGCGCCCGTACTTTTTCCCCGTCTGCACGAACGGGCTCGGCGAAGAACAGGAACCCGGGGGACGACAGCACCGCATGGACCGCCGTGCGCATCGCGTCGGCCTCGGACTTGCCTGATTTGCGCGCTGCGTCGAAGAGCCTTTGAAACCGCGCGCGTTCGTCGGCGGTCGCGGGTCGGCGGAATGCGCGCCCGATGAATTTCGTGAGACGTTCCGCGGCTGGCAGAGTGACGCGGACTCTCTTGTCCACGGCCTTTGGGGAAGGTGCAGCCTTCGGCGCTGACGAGAGCGTCTCCTTCACCGGCGGAGGTGGCGCAGCATTGGGATGTGCCTTGCCAGTCGTGATGAAGCCGAGATCATCGAGCAGCACATATTCGCCGCTGAACTTTGCGCCATCCACGACGAGCGATTTGATGGTCTCACCCGGCACCGCAGCGAAGCTGAAGAACGTCGTGCCCGCCTTCCCGTCGGCGATGGGTGCGGTGAGTTTCGTCTCGGTGCCGTCGCTGAAGCGCGCCGTCAGCGACACCTCGCCGGACTCGCGTTTGCGCCCGAGCACGCAAACCGCCAGGCGCGTGATGCCTTCGTCCTTGTCGCCGTTCTCGACCTTGAACGTCAGCTCAAAGTATTTTGTGTTCTTTGTGTTGTTGGCAAAGAGGAGCTGGCCGGACGTTTCCTCCGCCGTGCTGAATGGCGCGAGCCAGAGATCCTGGTCCGGATTGATGGTGAGCGTCTTCGCTCCCGCGTGGGCAAAGGTCACCCGGACCGCCGCGCCCTTGTGCGGCACGGTGACGTTCGCCGCCGCCTGCGCGACATCGAACACGCCGCCGCGTCCCTCGCTGAACGCCTCGGCCACTTCCTCGCGGAAGCGCGAATCCACGTTGTCCGCGCTGCCCTCGGCTTTCGGCAAATGTGGCGCGTCCGGCGCGAAGACGCCGACTGCGGGTGAGACCGGGCTGTTCTGCGCGGCAGGGCGCTTGTAGTCCGGAGAAATCACCCGCGGCGAAAACTCGATGCCGATCAGTTCCGCGAACGTCCGGCTCCGCTGCGGCAGGTCGGGGTGATTCACGATGCTGCGCGCGAGCGCGACGTACTGCTCAAACAGCAGCGGCGAGAGGTTCATCGCGTCACCGCGATTCTGGTAGCCGTGCTCGGCGCGATTGTCGCCGGGCAATCCGGCACCTGGCAGCAGCGCAGGCACGCGTCCGCCGAATTCGATGAGCTGCACATTGACGCGGTCTCCGAAGCGGCCCGTCGTCGGCTGGAAGTATTCCTTGCCCTTGAGCGGCAGGCGCTCGGGAAACATGAACACGTCGGTGTCCAACCCGAGCAGGTCGCGCACGGTGTTGTTGTATTCGAGACGCGTGAGCCGGCGCAGCACCGGCTTGCCGGGGTCGCGCGCGCCGAGCGCCGGGTCCGGGCGTGCGGCGATGTCGGCCACCCACGCGAGCATGCGTTCACGCTCGGCGGGTGTCGGCTGCGACTCGCGTTTCGGCGGCGGCATCTGGTGCGACTCGACTTTTTCAAAAACCGAAGCCCACACGCTGCGGTCGCGCATCACGTCGGCGTCGGATTTGAAACGCTCAAGATTCGCTCCGCCCTTCGGCTTCTCCTCATCACCGTGGCAGTCGAAGCAATGCGTCTCGAGCAGCGGACGGATGTCCTTGCCGAAGTCAGCGGCATGCCCGCCGATTTGAAGCCCGATACAGAGAGGAAGAATGAAGAGCCGACGCATGCGAGGAATGAGTATCAAGGAGACGGGCGGGCGCCAATGTTCCTGACAGCGGCCTCACGCGAAAACACCCGCGGGCCACGGGTAGCTGCCCGGCTTCACCCAGAGTAACGGAGCATCGGCGACGCCGACTGGCCTCAGGCTCCCGACGCCCTGCATCCCCTCCGGGATCGCATCGAATCGCGACCAGCCTTTCGCTCGAATGAATGCCAGCGCGGTCGCGCCGCTTTCGAGGGCGATTCGCAGGCCGGCGAGTCCCTCGCTGACCCGCAACGCGGTCTGGACGAGTGCGTCAGTCAGATCGCTGGTCGAACGGACGCGCTGCGGATTTCCCAGCGCGAGCATCAAACGAGTTTTCACCCGCAAGACTCCCCGCGCCCGTTCCAACCAATCCTCATCGATTCGGCCGGGATCACTTTCATCCGGCAGGACGATCACCTCAAAGCCCTCCGCTTTCATCTGAGTCGCCCGGTCCGTTTCCCAAGCCGCCGCACTGCCGCAAACCAAAAGCGAACGTTCCGCGGTGATTCTCCGGGTTGCCATTTTGGCCGCCGTGCTCCCGAGCAGTTCACCGAAGAAATCCGCGGCCCCGGCAGGCAGCGTCGAAGGTGCCAGCTTTGCAATTTCGAGCCGGATCGCCTCGGTGGAGCCGATGTCCGGCGTGTGAATGCCCGGCGCATTGCCGAGGAGTTCGCGGACGACAGCACTCCGTCGCGGATGTTCCGGATCGTTTGCAAACACCGTCTCATCCAAGGGCACCCCGTTCGCCAGATACCGTCCGCCGGCGATCACGCGCCCCTTTGAAGGATTCGCGGGGATGAACAGGCTCTCCTTCTGTCCGGTTGCCGAAAGGATTGCCTCAATCTCCGCGCGGATGTGTCCGCGCAACACCGAGTCCGTCTTCTTGAAGATCCACGCCGGTTTCGCAGCGACGATCTGCCGGGCGGTTTCGCCGACGATCCGCGCAGCCTCGCGTTCGTCCAGCAGGCGTGTGGCTGTATCGACGGCGACCACATCCACATCCGGGTGCGGCTCGAATCGCGTCTGCACCTCCGCCTTGAATCCGCGCGCCGCCGCGATGCCCGCGAGTTCGGCTGCACCGGAGAAATCGTCCGCGATGACGACGATCATTCCGTCGCGAGTCTCACTGCCAGCCGCAGTGCGGAGAACAGGCTGCTGGGGTTCGCCTTGCCCTGCCACGCGATGTCGAGCGCGGTGCCGTGATCCACGCTCGTGCGGATGATCGGCAGGCCGAGCGTCGTGTTCACGGCGGAGTCGAATGCGAGCGCCTTCACGGGAATGTGGCCCTGATCGTGATACATGCAGACGAACGCGTCCGTCGTCTTCCGCTTCCACGGCAGGAACGCCGTGTCCGGCGGCAGCGGTCCCTCGACGTTGATGCCCTTGCTCCGCGCGGCTTCGATGGCCGGGATGATGATGCGCTCCTCCTCGCGATCGCCAAAGAGTCCATGCTCGCCGGCATGCGGATTCAGCCCGCAGACGGTGATCTTCGGCTTCCGCTTCCGGATGCGCTCAAGCCCCTCGGCGGTGAGTTCGATGACTTCGAGAATGCGCTCCTGCGTCAGCAGCGCGGGAACCTCGCGGTAGCCGACATGCACGGTGACAAACGTGCAGGTGATCTCCTCGGAATACTGCATCATGCACGAGCGCGCGGCCTTCGTGCGCGTGGCAAAAATCTCGGTGTGGCCGGGAAATTTGATCCCCGCCATGCTCATCGCCTCCTTGTTCAATGGTGCCGTGCAGACGGCGGCGACCTGGCCCGCGATCGCCGCATCGATGGCGCGATTCACGCAGTCATAGCCGGCCTGCCCCGTGGCTGCGTTGATGGTGCCCGGCTCAAACGCATCGGGCGCGATGATGCCGAGATCGAGCACGCTGGGTCGAGTCACCTTTGCAAAATCGCGCTCCCATTCCACCGGTGACATCACCGGCGCGTCGAAGGCCAACCCGGCCTTCTGGGCGCAAGCGCGCAGCACCGGCGCGTCGCCGAAGATTACCGGCGTGCAGAGCGCCGCGATCTCCTCGTTGGCCAGCAGGTGCAGGCAGACCTCCGGGCCGACGCCGGCAGGGTCGCCCATCGTGACTGCGATGCGTGGAAGTGCGCTTTGATTACTCATGTTGGACGATGACCTCGGATTTGACGGAGTTGGCGATGAAACATTGCTCGTGTGCGTGGTGATGAAGCCGTTCGAGGTCGGCGGGAGTCGGCAGCTTGTCGCCGCTGCACGAGACGCGCGGGCATATCGTGACGGTGCTCACCCACGGCACGCCACGGTCGTTCTTCGTCATCGCACCCACCGCCTCGTCCTCGTAGCTGTCGGCGATGAATCCCTCGCGCGAGGCGAGCCAGAAAAAAGTGAGCATGTGACAGCTCGCGATCGAGGCGACGAATGCCTCCTCCGGATCCACCGCGGATGTGCTCGACCACGGCGCGGGAACGACGGACGGGGCAGGGGAGGCTTGCACGACCGCGCCGCCATCGAAGCTCCATGTGTGCTCGCGCGAGTAGCGGCCCTTTGCGAAGTCCGGCCCGGTGCGGTTCCAGCGGATGGTTGCTTTGTGTTCGGACATTGCGGTGCCTTGTGCCTCAGTCGGATGTGGGAAGCCAGTCGTTCGTTCCGGGCACGATGTCGCGACCCATCCGCACCCAACGAAC
>Ga0209181_10005309_pt1 | contig 18594 bp, 14 predicted proteins | sample MAT05_FD_187208 | JGI IMG/M metagenome (GOLD analysis project Ga0209181, IMG submission 187208) | Freshwater microbial communities from Lake Fryxell liftoff mats and glacier meltwater in Antarctica - MAT-05 (SPAdes) (version 2) | ecosystem: Environmental > Aquatic > Freshwater > Ice > Liftoff...
GGGGCTCAGGCATCGGCGGCGGCGAGGGAAGATTGTGATCGCGGGGTGGGTCCCTTCTCGCGAGCGCAAGTGGGTCCCTTTTGGCGAGCACCGAAGCCCTACACGTACGTACTCAATAATCCGCTGGCGTTCACGGATCCGAACGGGTTCGAGACGACGGATACGACGTACTCCAACGGTACCCGCGACGTTGTTTTTGATCCTGTTCCCCTTCTTGTGCGTCCTCCGATCGGCCCGCCGCTCCCGCCGCCCCCGAACGTCGGAGCCTCGCAGGCCGGGTTGCCCACGGTGCCTGGGGACATGGGCGCCACGGGCAACCAAGCGGCCTCGTCGCCGGAATCGACGGTCGACGGGACGCCTTCGGGCATGACGTCGCGCGTGCAACAGCGCTTGCCTTCTTCGTCGACGATTTTCGATCCGACGTTTGGAAAGAGCACCACCGACATCGCAGGAGACCTCGTCAACGGCGCCGTGTCCGGAGTCGGCGAGATCGCGACCGACGCGCTCGAGATCGATGTGGTCAACATCCCCACGGGGCTCTTCCGGATCGCCGGCACAGCCTGGCGAGACGGCGATCCGGTGGCAGGCCTGGCGGCGCTCTTCTGGACGCCGGGGCGACAGCACGTCGATGAGGTGGTGGCGCAGGCGCTTGACGGCGATTTCAAAGCGGCGGCGGCGGCCGGGGTAAAGGCGATCGCCGTCGGGGTGGCGGCGGGGGTGGCGCTGGGGGAGCTGGGAGCTGCGGCCGTAGATGCGCTGCCAAAAGACGCAGGACCCAAGCCGGGGAGCGCGAACCCTCAAGGTGCGGGCAAACGGTTTCCCGAAAGCGTGAAGGAGCAAGCTCGACGGGACAGCGGCGGGCGTTGCGTTTTTGTGGAACGGAGACGACTGTAGAACCGGGACCGAGTCGATCGGAGATCGATCATTCGATCCCAAAGGCTCACGGAGGGGACAATTCAGACAAAAACGCGCAGAATACATGCCGGACTTGTAATCGGCAAAAAGGTGCGAGATCATCGAAGGAGTTCAAGCCATGAGTATGCTGCAATTGGAGCTTGGTGAATCTGTTGAAGCGACGCCGTGCGAGTGTTGTGGTGCAAATTTTCGAACGACACACGGCTTCGTATACCGAGAGGGTGACGCCTACGCGGTATATTACGCAGGATGGTCAGATGGGCGCCCTGGGCGAGGTGTGTCGTTAGCAATCGCAGTAGGAGAGTGGACTGAGGGGTCTTCGCCAGCTGATCGTTTGTCTATCGGCATGCGCGCAACACCAATGCATTCGACAGTCGACTTCATGATCGTTAATCCCACGGAGTCGCCGTGGGGTGACACATCACTTTTGGGGAAGATGCTTCTTCGTGAGCAGGCACTGGCACATTCAGCTTTGAAGGAGGTGTTGCACGTTGCGGAGCACATTGTCCGCGAAGATCCGCGTGTGCGTCACTTCTTGGACTCGATCGACGTGTCGTAATTGTTCGTCATGGTGAACAAGATGGCTTTAGCCACTCAACCTGATTGATGGCATTCTGCTCATTCTCGCGACACCCTCGGTTCGGTCGAGAAGCGGAGCTATGACACGCCTTCGGCGCCCGGCGCAATCCATCCTGGGGAGCTGCCCCGGTAGCGTTCTCGTCCCTGACCACGTGCGGCTTCACCGGGCACGGCACCATGTGCCGGATCGACCTGACATTTTACAACTGGTACCGCGTACTCGGCACGCGCCTGGCTCGAAAAGGTAGATGAAGGAGGAGAACAGCCCCAGGGCGACAGATTCCCGGCCCCCGCCTCCGCCTTCCTCTTCCCCCTTGGAACAGAAGGACCTCCCACGCCTTCGTGGTGCCCCCCGCAGCGCTCGCGCCTCGGTTTCGACCTTGCGGGGAGCGTCCCGCGCCGCTCCCGATCCCTCCCCACCTTTTCGTGGAGCGCAGCCGCGCCGCTTCAGCCACCTCCCCGACATTGCGTGGAGCGCCCCCGCGCCCCTTCCGACACCGCCCCGAAGTTTCGTGGAGCGTCCCCGCGCCGCCTCCGCCACCGCCCCGAAGTTTCGTGGGGTACGCCGCGGCGCTTCCGACACCTCCCCGCAACGTCGAGATCCGCTCAGAAAGCACCCGGGGGACCACCCCGAAGAGTTTTCTGAGGCCCCGCCACCGGAACGTTGACGACGAGCGATCCGAACGGTACTTCTGATCACCTCTGCGGCGCTCCGCTGCGGGAGGAGGGACGTGAGCCGCGCCCCGCCGCTCATGAACATGGTCGGCGTGGGACCGCCCGGAGTACTCGCTCCTGGAGCATCGCCACGCTCAATGCCTTTCAAGAGGAGATTTCATGAGCCGATCCCACGGAGCCCAGTCGATGATCGGGCCCCTCCAGCGCGTCCTGGTCAAGAGCCCCGAGCCCGCGTTCGCGGTCAGCGATCCTGCCGCGTGGCATTATACAGGCACGCCCGATCTGGCGACGGCGCGGCGCGAGCACGAGGCGCTCGTGGCCATCCTCCGCGCCGACGGGGCCGAGGTGCTCTATCACGACGAGCCGCAGCCGGAGCGCGCCGACGCGGTCTTCGTCTTCGATCCAGCCCTGATCACCGATCGAGGCGCGATCGTGCTGCGCATGGGCAAGCTGCTCCGTCGCGGCGAAGAGGCGGCGATGGCGCGGTGCCTCGAAGACATCGGGATACCGATCCTCGCCACCCTGGGCGGCGACGCGCTCGCCGAGGGCGGAGATCTGCTGTGGGTCGATCACGACACCCTCGCTGTCGGCCAGGGCTTTCGCACCAACGCCGAGGGCCTCCGCCAGCTCGCCGCGGCGCTGGGCCCTGTCGGTGTCACCGTCCTCCCGGTCGAGCTGCCCTATGGGGAAGGGCCGGAGGCCTGTCTTCACCTGCTCTCGTTGATCAGCATCGTCGATCAACGGCTCGCCGTCGTGTACCCCGAGCCCCTCGCCGCGCCCTTCCAGCAAGAGCTGAGGCGCCGGGGCTTTCGCCTGATCGAGGTACCCAGAGAAGAGCTCGCGACGATGGGCCCCAACGTGCTCGCCTTGCGCCCGGGAAGGTGCTTGATGCTCGAGGGCAACCCGGTGACGCGCAGGCGGCTGGAAGAGGCCGGCTGCGAGGTGATGACCTATCGAGGAGACGAGATCTCCCTCCGCGCCGAGGGTGGGCCCACCTGCCTGACGCGCCCTCTCCTGCGCGGGCGGGAGTGAAGCGTTGACGGGCGAGGGCGAGGCTCCTATCGTCGCCCGATGCCCCTTGATCCTGCAGCGAAGTCGATGCTCGAGATGTTTGCCAACAGCGGGATGCCCCCGTTCGAATCGCTGCCGGTCATGGAGGCCCGCGCGATGTTCGACTCCATGCCCGTCGGCAACGGCCAGAAGGCCGCGCTGGCCCGGATCGAAGACCGCCGGATCCCTGGGCCCGCGGGCGAAATCCCCGTCCGCATCTACACGCCGGAGGGCGCAACGCCGCTGCCGATCCTGGTGTTCTTCCACGGCGGGGGGTGGGTCATTGGCTCCCTCGACGGCTACGACGATCTCTGCCGGGCCCTCGCCCGCGCCGTCCCCGCGATCGTGGTCTCCGTCGATTACCGGCTCGCGCCCGAGCATCGGTTTCCGGCCGCCGCGGACGACTGCTATGCAGCGCTCTGCTGGGCGGCCGAGCGCGCGGCCGAGATCGACGGCGATCCCACCCGGGTCGCCGTCGGCGGCGACAGCGCCGGAGGCAACCTCAGCGCGGTGGTGAGCCTGATGGCCCGCGACCGCAGGCACCCGAAGATCGCCCATCAGCTCCTGATCTACCCCGTGACGGATCTCCGTGGGAACACCGAGTCCATGCGCGTGAACGGCGAGGGCTATTTCCTCACGCATAAAACGATGATGTGGTTCGCCGACCATTACACCACGTCCGAGCAGCGCCACTTGCCCTACGTCTCACCGCTGCTCGCCCCCGATCTCGGCGGCCTCCCGCCCGCCACCGTGATCACCGCCGAGTTCGACCCGCTCCGCGACGAGGGCGAGGCCTACGCCGCGCGCCTCCGCGAGTCCGGCGTCCCCGTGGAGCAGACTCGCTATGACGGGATGATTCATGGGTTCGTCAGCGTCGCGATGTTCCACCAGGCGGCCACCGCGATCGAGCAGGCGGCGGCTGCGCTGCGCGGCGCGTTCGCGGGCTGAGTCCTTATCCGGGATCGCTGAAGAGGACTGGCCGCCTGGCATGGTCCCTGCTCAAGGCCGTCGCATGATGACGGAGCAAGCAGAATGAGGGCGGCCCATCCCACGAGACGCGGCCTCGCGCCGCTCTTCTCTCTGGCGCTGACCGCGCTCGCCGCGTGCAGCTCCGGAGAGACCGCGCCTCCCGGCGATCCAGTCGTCACCAAGATCGAGGGCGCGCCCGCCGACGCGGTGACGCCGGTGAGCCGCGCCGACGTGCCCAGCGACAAGCCCGCGACGGTGCTCTCGTCGCTCCACGGCGCCGTCGCGCTCGGCACCGCGGCGGGGCTCCTCGCCGGCACGCTCGCCGACGATCCGCCGCAGCCGGTGCTGCTCGTGCCGGACGAAGGCGGCCCCACGACCACCGGCGCCGTCGACGTGGTCGCGCGCCGCAGCGGCGGCGGCCTCCTCGTGCACGGCGCGAGCGGGCTCTTCCACGACACCGAGGGGCTCCTCGTCCCCTCGCCGCTCGAAAAAGCCCTCGCCGGCAAGCCGATCGTGACGATCGACGCCTTCAGCGAAGGCGACGCCGAGGAGCTCTGGATCGCCACGACGGCCGCCGCGATCCATGTCGCGGCCGGCAAGATCGACAGCTTCGAGGTCGACGGCGCCACCGCGCCCACAGACGCCGCGATCGGCGCGGGGCCCGGCCAGGCCGTCGTCAGCGCGGGCGGCGAGGCCTTCCTCGTCAACTTCACAGCCAAGAATGTGACGCTGATCGCGACGGGCCTGGGCAAGGTCCACGGCCACGATCGCGCCGAGGACGAGACGATTTACCTCGCGACCGACGCGGGCCTCCTGGTGCGCACCAAGGCCGGCGCGGTCTCGCTCCGCACCCTCGCGCCGGCCGGTCAGAGCGCCGTCCCGGTGCTCGGCGTCGCGGCCTCGTTCGGCGTGGTGATGGTGACGACGGCGTCATCGCTGGTGCAGATCGACGCCATGTCGGCGACCACGGTCGGCGAGCTCGCTGGCGCCTCCGGAGCGCTCGCCATCGACGCCAACGGCGACGTGTGGGCGGCGGCCTCCGGCAAGCTCACGCGCTTCGCCACCGGCGCCAAGGTCTCGTTCGCCACCAACGTGAAGCCCTTCTTCACGAAGCACTGCTCCTCGTGCCACGCCGCCGGCCAGAACGGCGCGCCCAAGGACGACTTCCTCGACTACACGACCGCGCAGGAGCGGTCGGCGACGATCCTCAAACGACTGGCCGGCGCGGGCGCTCCCGTCATGCCGCCCGCGACCTCCGAGGTGCTCACCCCCTCGGATTACGCGGTGATCTCGCGCTGGGTGGGCGGAGGGCTCCAGCCATGAAGACCAGATGGAAACAGCGAACGACCGGGCGCGTGCTCGGCATCGCGATCGTCGCGACGACGCTCTCGATCGCGGGGGCAGCGATGGCCGAGGACCTCGCCGTCTGCGAGGCGCCGCACGACCTCGACAAGTACGAGCTGCTGCGGCGCCTCTCGCTCGATCTGCGCGGCAAGCCGCCGACGATCGAGGAGTACAACGCGCTCGACGCGGCCGACAGCGTGCCCGCGGTGACGGTGCAGGAGTACCTCGAGAGCCCTGATTTCAAGGGCGCGATGCGCGGCTACCACGAGGCGATGTTCTGGCCGAACATCACCCCGATCAAGCTGCGCTCGATCAGCACCGTGCTCGGCAAGGTCAAGACGGAGACCGCGTGGCGGATCTCGGCGGCCGGTCGCAACAAGCTCTACCGCGGCGACGCCGACATCGACTGCGGGGGCTACGAGCAGAAGTTCTTCGACCCCGCTTTCCCGGGGGAGTTTCGCCCCGATCCGGCCCACGTGCAGATCGACGCGCAGGGCCACACGCAGGAGGGCTACCGCATGGTGGCGCCGTACTGGGATCCGGCGAACCCGATCCCGGTGTGCGCGTTCGAAGCGCGGGCCGCGAGCAGCGTGAAGATCAAGGGCAAGGTCGTCGCCTGCAACACGCCCGCCGGTACCAGCTCGGCCGACTGCGGCTGCGGGAAGGACCTCGCCTACTGCTACGCGGGCGGCGACATCGTCGACGCGGTGATCAAGAGCTCACTGCGCGAGCAGCTCGATCGGCTCGTCGACGACGTGGTCTCGGGCGCGCTCCCGTACACCGATCTGCTCCTGACCACCAAGGCCAAGGAGAACGGGCCGATCGCCTTCTGGAAGAAGAACCTCGCGCCCAATTTTTCCGCGAGCAACACCGTCAACATGCCCGACCCGCAGGAGCCGATCCTCGACAAGGCGTTCACCGACGCGACGTGGACCGGCATCGATCGCGGCGGCACCCACGCGGGCGTGCTGACGCTGCCGGCGTACCTGCTCCGCTTCCAGACCAACCGATCGCGCGCCAACCGCTTCCGGATCGACTTCACGTGCCAGTACTTCGTGCCGCCCGAGAAGCTCAGCCCGGCGCCGGGCTGTGATCCCGTGGCCGAGGACATCACCCAGCGCTGCAACTGCCAGTACTGCCACCAGACGCTGGAGCCGCTCTCCTCGTACTTCGGCGGCTTCGCCGAGGCCGGGACGACGCTGATGAGCGACACATCGCTCTTCCCCGTGAAGGACGCGTCGTGCAACAGCGCCAACCCGAGCGCCTTCTGCGGGCGCTTCTACGCGACGCAGCCCGACTCGCACAACGCGGGCACGCTGCTGCCGTACCAGTTCGCCGACGCGCACCCCGAGTACACCAGCCGCATCGCCAAGGGGCCGCGCGAGCTCGCGCAGAGCATCATCGACGACGGCACCTTCGCGCAGTGCACGGTGAAGAACCTCTTCTTCCACTTCGCCGGCCGCGACCTCCGCGCCGACGGCGCTCAGGCCGACGAGCTCGATCTCCTCGGACAGCTCGCCTCGGACTTCGCCAAGAACGGCTACGACATGCGCTGGCTGATCCAGCAGATCGTCTCGCTTCCCCAGTACCGGAGGGTCCGCTGATGAAACGCGCGCTACCGCTCATCTTCGCGGCGCTCGTCGCCTGCAGCTCCGGAGATCCCACGGCGTCCGGGCCCTCGCTGATCGACACGCCTGGAGGCGACTCGCCGCCGACTGATCACCCGCCCCTCGATCCGACGAAGAAGCCCGTCACCTCCGCCGCCACGCAGCGCGTCTCGGTCGCGCAGCTCCGCGGCGCGTTCCCGGTGATCCTCGGCAAGGACGTCAACGGCGAGGACATCACCTGGATGGTCGGCGGCACGCCGGCCCTCGACAAGATGGCCGACGTGCTCGGCGAGGCCGACTACGCCTACGTGACCCAGGACAACCGCGACCCGTCGGCGCTCTACCTCAAGTTCATGGACGACGCCGCGCGCGACGTCTGCGACCGCGCGCTCGTCGCCGACGCGGCGCGCCCGAAGGCCGCTGATCGCGTGCTGCTGCGCTTCGTCGAGAAGGCCGACACGGTGGCGAGCAACGCCGCCGGCGTCACCGAGAACCTCGCCTACCTCGCGCTCCGCTTCCACGGGATCAAGGTGAAGGCCGGCGACGACACGCGGATAGCGCCGCTGCGCACGCTCTTCACCGCCGCCGTCACGGCCGCGGCGGCGAGCAAGCCGGTGACCGCCGCGCACATCACCGAAGGGTGGCGCGCGGTCTGCGTCGCCCTCGTCACCGCCCCCGAATTTCACCTTTACTAGGAGCGCGCCATGAGCTTCTCGCGTCGTCGATTTCTCGAGATTGCCGGGCTCGCCGGGGGCGCTGTCGCCCTCCGCTCCTTCGTCTCTCCCCAGCTCGCGCAGGCCTCGCCTGACAACCCCCAGCTCCTCCTCGTCTGCTACCTCAGCGGCGGGGTGGACCAGATGCTCACGCTCGATCCTCGTGATGCGAGCCTCGCCAAGTACCAGGCCTCCGCGGCCTACGCGGCCGGCGGCACCGGCATCCATCCGGCGTACGATCTCGTCACGGATTCGCGCGTGAAGGCCGTGCTCGCCGCGACGTCGGGCAGCGGCCTCCAGAAGAAGGGCGCGCTCACGTTCGGCCCCGCGATGCCGGCCTCGTTGATCAACCACGGGGCCGACCTCGCCGTCCTCCGCGGCGTGAACATGGGGACGCTCACGCACGAGGTCGGGCGCCGCTACTTCACGACCGGCAAGTTCCCGCGCGGCCTCTCGGCGTCGGGCAGCTCGCTCGGCACCGCGGTCGCCGCGGCCGACGGGAAAGAGACGCTGATCCCCAACCTGACGATCAGCTCCGAGACCTACAACGAGACCTTCCCGACCTGGGCCTCGGGCCTCGGCGGCAACAGCTTCGACGACGTGCTCAGCCTGCTCAAGCCGATCGGCACCCCGCTCGCGACCGGGATCGACAGCGCCGTGATGGACTACGAAGCGATCAGCGACAGCTGCCTGCAGCGCGAGCTCAACGGGGCCGGCCTCGTCGACACCTTCAAGGCCAGCCGGATCAAGGCGCGCACGATGGTGAGCTCGACGGCGTCGGCGCTCTTCAACTTCAAGGTCCCGGCGCCCGCGGCGCTCGTCGACCTCTTCGCCACGCTCGAGATCACCAAGGCCAGCGACCTCCTCGCCTCCAAGGGGAACGCGGCGATCGCGGCGCAGGCGCTCACCCAGGGCATCTCGCAGTCGGTCTCGATCCAGCTCGCGCGCAACCTCGATGATCACGACGGCTGGGGCGACACCCACGCGACCACCCTCGCTGACGGCCTCGAGGCGCTCGGCAACCTGATCACCTACCTCAAGAAGACGCCCTACAAGGGCGGGAGCTCGATGACCTGGGCGCACACCACGCTCCTCGTCTTCAGCGAGTTCGCGCGCACCCCGCTGCTCAACGGCCGCGCCGGCCGCGATCACCACCTGGCATCGAGCTGCCTCGTCGCCGGCCCGGGGATCAAGGGAAACCAGATCGTCGGCGCCACGAGCGACCAGGCCCTGGCCGTGCGCAACGTCAACCCGACGACGGGGAAGCCCGACGACGCAAACGGGATCGCGCTCCGCCCCGCGGACATCCACGCGACGCTGCTGCACTCGATGGGGCTCTCGTACGAGCACCTCTCCAACCAGTCGCCGCAGCTCCTGCCGGTGATCCTCACCAAGCCGTAGCGCCCGTCACCCTGCCCGACCGTGGCCCGCGCGACGCGTGGCCGCGGCGCAACGCCGTGGCGGCCGCGCCACGACCCGCCCTCCCCTTCATCCCAGCACCGAGAGCACGATCGCCGAAGGGTGATCGGGATCGTGATGCACGGCCTGCTCGGCGCTCACGAGCCGGCTCGCGGCGCCGAGCGGCTCACCCGTGCCGGGGTTCCGGGCGAAGCGCGGAATTGCTCGAGATCGCAAGGCTCTCGCGGTTGGCCCGACGGCTGCTTTGGTGGGTTTCCAGGCGGCGCACTCGGCGACGCCTCAAGAGCCGCTTTGCCCCCGGGAGCCTCCACATGTCCATGATCTCGAGCACGGCGCCCACGCGCGCCGTCGTTATGCCCCCCCTCCGTCAATTACCACCTCTGGCAACCGTGCAACATGCGTTGCAACTATTGCTTTGCCACGTTTCGCGACGTCGTCGCCGAGGTGCTCCCGAAAGGGCACCTCCCCCGCGAAGAAGCCTTGCGCGTCGTGGAGATGCTCGCGGAGCACTTCGCGAAGGTCACCTTCGCCGGCGGCGAGCCCATGCTCTGCCCCTGGCTGCCCGAGCTGATCCGCGCGGCCAAGCAGCGCGAGGCGACTACGATGCTCGTCACCAACGGGACCAAGCTCACGCACCCGTGGATCCTGAAGATGGCGGGTGAGCTCGACTGGATCACCTTGAGCATCGACAGCGCCTCGGACGAGACCCATCGCCGCCTCGGCCGCGCCGTGAACAATAAAGCGATCACGGCGGCCGACTACGCGTTGACCGCCGCCTGCGCGCGGCGCGCGGGGATGCGCCTCAAGGTCAACACGGTGGTCACCTCCCTCAACGTGGGCGAGGACATGTCGAACCTGATTGCCACGCTCAAGCCGGAGCGTTGGAAGATCCTCCAGGTCCTGCCGATCGAGGGGCAGAACGACGGCAAGGTGGAGCCGCTCCTCTGTACGCCCGGGGACTTCGAGGCCTTCGTCGAGCGGCACCGCGGCCTCGAGGCGAAGGGCATCACGCTGGTGCCCGAGGACAACTATGCTATCCGCGGCACCTACGCGATGGTCGACCCCGCGGGTCGCTTCTTCGACGACGCTGCCGGCCGCCATCGCTACAGCGAGCCAATCCTTCGCGTCGGCCTCGATCACGCCTTCGGGCAGATCGCCTTTTCAATGGACGGCTTTCTCCGGCGCGGCGGAGATTACGTCTTCTGACTCGGTGGCGCGGCTGAGCGCGCCGCCTCTCTCTTCTTCAGCAACCGGAGAAGAGCGGGGCGGGAGATCCCGAGCCGCTTCGCTGCCTGCACCTTGTTTTCGTTGCAGGCAGTGAGCGCGCGCTCCAGCGCTTCGAATGCCGGGAGAGGCGTTGGCGCGACAGCCGACGCCTCCACGCCGAAGACCATCAGGAGCGCCGAGCGCTTCACCGGCACGGTGGGATCGATGTTGGCGATCACGCTGACGAGATCACGCACGTTGTTGAGCCACGTCTGGAGCATCAACAGCTCGACCGCCTCTACCTGGATGAATGAAGCGTCGAGGGGTGGTAGATCGCGCGGCCAGAGCGAGGTGAGGACAGCGAAGAGATCCTCGGGGCGGGAGCGGAGCGGCGGAAGGGCGATTCGCACCGGGAACCGCGCGAGCAGATCGCGCCGAAAGGAGTCGTGTTTCACCATCTCCTCGAGTCCACGGTTGGTCGCGGCGATGAGGCTCACGTCAACCGGGACCGGTCGGGGCGCGCCGATCGCGTGGACCTCCCGGTTCTCGAGGAGACGGAGCAGCTTGGGCTGGAGATCGGGCGCGAGATCGCCAATCTCGTCGAGGAACACCGCGCCATGATCTTGCTCGCGAATCACCCCGAGGTTCGTTTGCACGCTGCCAGAGTACGCGCCTCGCACCGAGCCGAAGAGGTGCGCCTCGAACATCTCACGCGGAATGCTGGTGATATTGACGGCCACGAAGCGCTCCTTGGGTCGGCCGAGGGCGCTGGCCACCTCGCGGGCGAGCAGCTCTTTGCCTGTGCCCGTCTCGCCCTGGAGGAGCACGGAGTGCACCGGGCGCGCCCGGAGCGCGTCGAGGCGCGCGCGCACCCGACCCAGCGTCCATGGACCGGCGAGCCCGCCGAGCGGTGGTTGTGGCTGGAGCGGACCCTCGAAGTCGGCGCGATAGACCAGGAGCGAGCCACCGATACGAAGGATCGCGCCGTCGACGAGGACCGCGGGCGTGTAAGGAGCGAGCCTTCCGCCGTTGACCCAGGTGTAATTGGACGAGTTCAGATCTTCGATCTCGACCTGCCCGCCCGCGCGCCGGAACCGGAGGTGACTCGTGGAGACCTTGGAGTCGGGGAGCCCGGCCCGAGCGAGCCATTCTCGCCCTACCTCGACGCCGCTCTCTGGCAACGGCACCGCGACGGGCCGTGGGAAAGCGGCGAGAAGGATCGGGCCACCGCGACGGGGCGTGTCCCCGGTGGCGGGGACGTGCTTTTCCGTGGTGGGAGGGCGAGGAGGGGGATTCGGGGGCATTGATCAGCGCTCGTCGAGGTACAGGTTGACCTTCGCCGGCGCGGTAGCGCTACCGCCGATGTAAAGGTGCGTGCCACCGCAAAGCGCCGTCGTCATGAGACCGCCCGGGTAGGGAGCGCTGTTGTCGGACATCAGGGCGACGCCAGACTCGTTGATCTGGATGGCGATGTTCCCCCGCTCGAGATCGGAGGTCATCACGCGAAGACGCGTGGACCCGAGCGCCCCCGTCCTTGATCATGTCGCTGAACGGGACGCAAACTGGCGGCGCCGCCGGGCTGATGAGACGTAAGCATACCATAGCCGTGGGATGCGTATTTCCCATATCCTCGCCGAAGCCAACGGCCGTCCGCCCCGCCACTCCGCTCACGCGTAGCCACCACGGCCGCTCGGGGATACGTACCTTCGCCAGCCCTCGAGTACACACACGCCCGGATTGGCACGAGGCGCGCCCCTCGGGACATGGAGCGTCAAGCAGCGCTTCAGTGACAGGCGGATTGACAGGACCAGGTACAAAGTTGGGCTGCACCGGGGCGACGGCCAATGTCACCGGGACCGCAGGTGAAGGCGCGGTGCATGTCGCATAGAGGACAGCCCCACCGACCGCCGCGACGCCGACGAGGAGCACGAGGCCGAGCGCTCGCAACGTGCCAGAGCTCCGCGCGGACGGCGGCGCGTCCTCCGTTATCGGAGCGCGCAGGTTCGTGCCCGCGGGCACGGAGCCAGACATCGGGATCACCCCGCCGGGCCACGCGACGGATCGAGGGGGATCGGTCGCGTGCTGATGCGGAGTCGTCATCGGCGCGCGCGCAGGCCCCGGGCTGGGCACCGCGGGACTCGCAGATCCAGACCGAAGGAGCTGCACCAGCGCGGCGCCGCCTTCAGGGCGGCGGCGCGGATCGAGCGCGAGGCAGGAACGAACGACACTGTAGCTCGGGCCAAAGGCGCCCGGAGGAGGCCAACGGCGCCGCTCCGCAGCGATAGCTCGATAAGCGTTCGCGAAGTCCCGTGCTGGCGCGTTCCAGGGCAGTCCCGTCGGGTGCGTGCCGTCGAAAATCTCGCAGGCGAGCACGCCGAACGCGAACATATCGCGCGCAAAACCCTCGGTATGCTCGGTCCACGGCCCAGAAAAGAGCAGCTCCGGTGCCATGTACGCAGGCGTGCCGATCTCCTGGCCATGGACCGTGACTGGGCGGGGATTGCCAGTCGGTGCGGCGATCCCGAAGTCGACCAGCTTCACCCCTCCGGCCACGTGAGGAGCGCCCCAGAACCCATCCGTGATGAGAATGTTGGGCGACTTGAGGTCGCGATGAACCATGCCGTGCGCGTGCACGTACGCGAGCGTGTCCGCGAGCTGATCGAGCACGGCGCGCCGGTGCGTGGGTGTCATCCGTAGATCGCCGAGCGCGTCGAAGAGCGAGAGGCCACGAATGAAGTCGAAGACGAGCCCGAGAATCCCAGCGCCGGAGTCGCGGAAGAAGCGACGACAAGGGACGAGCCCGGGGTGCGCGGCGCGCTCCATGGCCTCGGCCTCGCCCATGGCGCGGCGGACGGACGTCGGCGGGGCGTCGGCGAGGAAGATCAGCTTGACCGCGCGAGGCGCGTTGCCTTCGAGCAGATCATTCGCTCGCCAGACCGTCCCCTGCCCGCCCTGGCCAAGAGGCTCGACGAGCACGTAGCGCTGATCGACCCGCACCCCCGAACGTAGCTCCACGCTCTTTTGAGTAGCTCAGCTGGCCGCCGACGAGAACAAATTAACACGCGACAGAGGAACCCGACGTTCGGGGCAACCAGCCTATCAGCTCTCGCTCGCCAGCTCCTCCAGCGCCTCGGGCCACCCGAGCTCACGAGCGCGGAGGAGATCCTCCTGTGCGTCCGCCTCGTCCCCGAGCTCGCCCTTGCAGGCATACCGCAGATAGAGCGCTTCGCCCGAGTCGGGATCGAGCGCCAGGGCGCGGTCCAGATCCTCGAGCGCCGCGCGGTGGTCGCCGAAGTGCGTATGCGCATCCGCGCGCCACCGCAGCACCTCGGGCTCGTCCCCGTCGAGCTCGATCGCGCGATCGTAGTCGGCGAGGGCCGCGCGCATCTCGGCGGCGTCATCGCTTGCTTGCCACCGCGCGACGCCGCGCCGGAAGTGAAAAACGCCTGCGTTCGGGGCAAGCTCGATGGTCCGCGTGTGGTCGGCGATCGACTCGTCCCAGCGCTCTACCTGCTCGTAGTAGAGGGCGCGCTGGAACCGGATCACCGGATCGAGCGGCAAGAGCCGCGCGCGCAGCATCCGGAACTCGACGGCGGTCGGCTTGATCGCGATGGTCGCGTCGAGATCAGCCCGGATCGCGGCGGCGTCGCCGAGCCGAGCGTGGACCTTGGCGCACGCCGTCACGTAGATCATCTCGGTCGGCTCGATCCGCGCGGCGGCCTCGTAGTCCAGGGCCGAGCGCGCGATGTCGCCGCCGCGATGGTAGACCAGCGCCCTGGTGAAGTAGGCGCGCGCCTCCGTCGGATCGAGCTCGATCGCCCGGGTCGCGTCGCGCTCGGCCGCGTCGAGCGCCCCCGCCAGGAAGCTGGCTCGACCGCGGTCGCTCCACACTGAAGCCTCGCTGTCGTCGATGTCGATCGATCGCGTGAAATCGGCGATCGCCTGCGCGTGCGAGGCCGCGTTGTGGCAGCGCCCGCGCCCGTGAAAGGCCGCGGCGTCGTCCTGATCGAGCGCGATCGACGCGTCGAAGTCGGCGAGGGCTTCACTCAGCCGGCGCTCGTTCTCGAAGCAAAGAGCGCGCGCGAGGTAGAGCCGAGATCGCTTCGGCGCGCTCCGGATCGCCCGCGTGTACCAGCGGATCGCGTCCACCCAGTCGCCCTCCAGGAAGCGGCAAACCCCCATCCCCGAGAGCGCGGCCAGGCAGTCGGGATCGAGCTGCGCCGCGCGCAGGAAGTTGGGGACGGCCTCCGCGTCGCGCTTCAGGAGATGGTAAATTTCGCCGCGCCGCGCGTAGGCGTGCGCGTCCTGCGGCGAGAGCACGAGCGCGCGGTTCACGTCCGAGAGGGCCTCTCCCAGATCGCCGCGCACCACGTGAACCTGGCTTCGATAGAAGTGCGCCGGCGCGGCCCACTCCGGATCTTCGGCGATGATCTCCGCCCACTCGGCGAGGGCGCCGTCTGGATCGTTGCGCAGGAAGCTCCGCATCGCGCGGATCGCCCGACACCCTATCCTCGCCTCGCGGACGCCCGCGAAGTTCGGCGGCGCGGCCTCGAGCTCGGCGATCCTGACGTCGAGATCGAGGCCCTCGATGTGCGCGGCGAGCTCGCCGAACTGGGCGATCTGATCGCGACCGCTGACGTGGGGCTCGATCGCGATCCGGGCGAGGAGCTTGGCGCGCCGCGCGGGCGGCAAGCGATCGACGAGGGAGGTGACGTTCGTCTCGTGGTCCGATCCGGGCGGCTCGCTGGAAGGCACGTTCACCTCGGTAGCACGTGAGCCGACGGTCTGTCTGCACCACTGACAGTTCGAGTTACGCCCTTCAACAGAAAAATCCCGTACGCTCCAGCTCAACCACGGTGCAGAGCATCTCTGCATTCACCTGGAGGGACTCATGGGCGACACGGGGAAGAAGAACAAGGACAAGAAGGCCGCGACCAGCGCCGACAAGGCGACGTCGAAGAAGCGCGAGACCAAGATCGCTGCCGGCACGCCGGCCGCGATCATCGCCGCCGCGCGCGCCGCGGCCTTTGCTGACGAAGCGCCGCCGAAAGCGTTCGCGCATTTCCGGCCGACGGCCGAGCAGGTCCCGACCGCAGATCTCGCGGTCTTCACCGGCCAACCGCTGCTCCTGCGCGCCAACATCCTCACGGCGCTCGCTGCGATCGAACCGCACCTCGAAGCGGCGGTGAGCGCGCTCCGCGACCCCCGGCTCGTGGAGGTGTTCGAGCTACCCTCGCTGATCATGGCCCTCGAGTTCGCGGTCGGGCGCGTGCCTGTCGCCAAGCTCAGCGCGGGTGAGATCGAGAAAATGCTGGCGGAGGGCGCGCCCTGGCGCGAGCTGATGCTCTCCTTCCTCGAAGTGGCGGCTCACCCGCTCATCAACCTCCTCCCGCGCGAGCGCGTCGCGGCCGTGCGGGCTGGCAAAGGCAAGCTCGATCAATCCCAGGACTTCGTCGCCATCCCCGGTCTGTTCGCCGAGTTCGCGGAGGTGCTCGCGGGGAAGAATCCGTTCCCTCCCGAGAAGATCGATCTCCTCGCTACGCTGGGCGGCACGCTCGTCAAGCACGTACGCCCGGGCAACACGATCGCCGAGGTGGCCAAGCGCACGAAGGAAGCCATTCTGCGTGATCAGCTCGCGTCGATGGTCGTCGCCCGTTATGACCAGCTCCAGGTGCTCGCCGCCGTGGGGCTTGGCAGTCGCAAGGCGGCAGAGATCTTGCCGGCGCTGCGCGCGACAGTCGGGGTCTCGCGGCCCGAGGAGGTGAGCGCCGAGGCTCCCGTGGCCGCAGAGCTCCCTGTGGCAAACGGAGCTGTGGCGGCGGCTTCAAGCGCATCGGACGTATCGAGTGCGTGAGATCGGGCCGGCTCCGGTCCTGCGGGATCGGGGCTGGCTTCGTTCTCGCGGCCGTTCCCGCGCGGGTAGGAAGGCGGTCCTCCCGGACGACGAGGACACCGATCTCCGGGAGATAACCCTTCCAGCCAAACGACGGGGACCCCGTCCTGGGGACGTGGATCTATCTCCCGGACGACGGGTACCCCGTCGTTTGGGACGAACATTTATAAGCCAACCTACACGTTACCCTCTGCCGGGAGGTACGTCGTCAATCGAAGCGCGCGACGCGCGGTCCCGCGTCTACTTCAATGCTTCCGCGCGGAACGCTTCCGGCAGCAGCGCCGAAAGCGACGTCATCCGCGCCGGCACCGCCGGATCCTCCACCGCGAGGCGAATGGGCATATCCAGCGCAAACTCGGCCAGCACCTGCCGGCAAGCGCCGCAGGGCGTGCCCACGATCGGACCGCGGGTGATCACCACGATGCCTATCGGATCCTTCTCTCCAGCGGCCACCATCTGCAAGATGGCAGAGCGCTCAGCACACAACGAGAGGCCATAAGAGGCATTCTCGACGTTGCACCCCACGAACACGCGCCCCGAGGCCACCATCAACGCAGCGCCAACGTGGTAGTGCGAATAAGGCGCGTGGGCGCGCTCGCGCACCTCGAAGGCCCGGCGGGTGAGCTCGTCCCAGTCGATCGGGGTCGTCATCAACGGCCGGTCTCCGGGTAAGCGGCGGCCGCGCGGCGGACCCAGGCCGAGAGGAGCGCGGTGAAGCGGTCGCGGGTCATCCGGGCGGTCGCTTCGACCTCGCTGTGATCGAGCTTGGTCTTGGAGATCCCGGCGGCCATGTTGGTGATGCAGGAGATCGCCGCGGCGGGGATGCGCAGGTGGCGGAGGGCGATCACCTCGGGCACCGTGCTCATCCCGACCGCGCTCGCGCCGAGGGTGGCAAGCATGCGGATCTCGGCGGGCGTCTCGTAGGTCGGCCCGAGCAGGCCGGCGTAGACGCCTTCGTGGAGCGTCGTCCCTGTCTCGATGGCTGCCTCGCGCGCGGCGCTGCGGAGGGCGGGCTCGTAGGCGTCGGTCATGTCGGGGAAGCGCGGGCCGAGCTCCTCGAGGTTGGGGCCGCTGAGCGGGTTTTTTCCCATCAAGTTGAGGTGATCGGAGACCAGCATCAGGTCCCCCGGGGTGAGCTCGGGGGAGAGGCCGCCGGCGGCGTTGGTCAGCAGGACCGCGCGGCAGCCGAGGCGCGCGAGGAGGCGGACGCCGAAGACGACGCGCTCGGGATCGTGGCCTTCGTAGAGGTGAACGCGCCCCTGGAGGCAGGCGACGGGGATGCCGTCGGCGAAGCCGAGGCAGAGGTTCCCCGCGTGCCCGATCACGGTGGACCGCGGCATCCGTGGGATTTCGCCGTAGGGAATGCGGACGAGGGACGTGAGCGAGTCCGCCCAGGCCCCGAGGCCCGAGCCGAGGACGACGCCCACGGCGGGGACGATCTTGGTGCGACTCTGGACCGCTGAAACCGCCTCGGATAGCTCGGTGAGCACGCTCATGGCGGGCGACATTAATCGAAGAGCCCCGGGATTCGTAGCGCTTCCACGAGGGAAACCGCCGCCCGGCGGGGCAAATGGGTTCTCTGTGGTGCCAAATCGAAAACCCCGTGCTAGGGTCGCCGCCCCCTGAAAGCCTGAGCGAAGAGAAACATGGCCACGAAGATCGAAGAATTCCTCAAGGACAAGAAGATTGACGCGCGCCGCCTCCTGGCCGCGTCCGCCGAGCTCGAAGGCCTCACGCGCGAAGATCGCGGCCTTCGGCTGCTGAAGCGCGGCGCTCGCAAGAGCGAGGACGCGGCGAAGAAGAAGGAAGGCATCGCGGCGAAGAAGCCCCGCACCGGCCGCCCGGTGACGAACCGTGCCTTCTCTGCCGCCCTCGCTGGTCAGCAGATCGCCGGGCCGCAGAAGACGCGCATCCTCCGCGCGGTCAACTACATCCTCACGCAGAAGAAGCAGGACGTGGTCGAGCTCGGGGCGTTGTTCGAGCCGACGGCGCGCCCGAAGAAGGTCGTCGAGAAGAAGGCCGAGTGAGTCGCTCGTGGGGGTGAGGCGGGGGTGAAAGCCCTTGCCTCACACCATTTGAAGCGCGGCGCCCGGCCGAGCGGCCGGACGCCTGATTGAGCGGCGTCCTCGTTCCCCACTCTCTGCTGTGACTCGTGTTTCGCCCTTTTCGTGGGAGTTGGACGCCGCCCGCCCGCCCGAGCCCGAGGTTAAAACCTCATCTTTGG
>Ga0209181_10005312_pt1 | contig 18582 bp, 17 predicted proteins | sample MAT05_FD_187208 | JGI IMG/M metagenome (GOLD analysis project Ga0209181, IMG submission 187208) | Freshwater microbial communities from Lake Fryxell liftoff mats and glacier meltwater in Antarctica - MAT-05 (SPAdes) (version 2) | ecosystem: Environmental > Aquatic > Freshwater > Ice > Liftoff...
ACTGGATGTAATGCGCTGCCTGACTTTTGAGTTCGATCACGCGCAGTTGAGATAATCCCTGATAGCGTTCATCAATGATCAAGTAGTCTTTAAACTCATCGATATCTTCGATCAATCGATCGGGATCGTGAGGGATGAATTCCTGCCAGTACTTTTGCTGTGGTTGTGATACTAGAGTTAGATCGACCCGAAAATTCTCAGCACGATCGTTAGTGAGAATATAGAAGTAGCCTTCATGATGGATAGCACTATATTCATGTCCTTTTTGGCGTGGGGCGATGATCTCAAACTGACCTTGAGGGTCGTCAGCCGAGACAAAATACTGTTCGCTGGTAATTTTGCCGTCGGTTTCTAGAAAAATATATCGATCGTCGCGGGATTTATCGCAACCAACGAAAAACTGCGAATCCTGTTCTTCATAGATCAGCTCGTCCTGTTCAACAGGCTGTCCTAATGTATGCCGATAGAGTCTATAAGGACGCAGGCTCTCATCTAAAACTGTGTAATAAAAAGTGCGATTATCATTCACCCACTCTAGTGAATAGAACGTATTTTCGATCTGTTCTGGCAGTAGCTCGCCTGTCTCTAGATTTTTAATCCGAAGTGTATATGTTTCCGAACCATCGATATCTTCAGAATACGCTAGGAGTTTATGGTCGGGACTAACGCTGAATGTGCCAAGACTAAAATAAGGCCGATCTTCAGCGAGTTGATTTTCATCAATAATTATTTCTTCAGGACTATTCAGATCGCCTTTTTTACGGCAGTGAATCGCGTACTGCTTGCCCGCAGCGACTCTGGAGTAATAGTAATAGTTATCTTTTTTGGCGGGAACACTGTCATCATCTTCTTTGATCCGCGCTTTTAGCTCTTGGAACAAACTCTCTCTTAGTTCGGCATGTGGTTCTAACACCTGCTCTGTGTAGGCATTTTCAGCTTTAAGATACTCTATAACTTCAGGATTATCTTTATCTCGCAGCCAAAAGTAGTCATCATTAATCAGATCGCCATGAATTTCAGTAACATGAGATTTTTTCGCAGCAGACGGCGTTAGCATAAGCGCATAGTAGATGAAGAGCAGATCTCATTATCTACTAAGTGGGTCGATCGTTCGATCGACTAAAACACGATCGATCTTGTTTAAATACTAATAATCGCAATGCCATCAACGCAAAAATTGCCGCCGCGATCGACTTTAAAGCTCTTGTAGGCAGGACCTGTGCCACGCTCTCTCCCAATAAGGCACTAATTAGACTCGCTAGCAGTAAGGCCGCCGCCGATCCTAAAAATACATAGCGCGGTGCATCAGACTTCCCACTGATACTCATTGTTGCCAGTTGGCTTTTATCACCCAACTCCGACACAAATACGGTTCCAAACGTTAAAGCCAGCAATTGCCAATCCATTAATTCTTCCTTTTTTATGAATTATTTTCTCTCTAAATCTTATTTCCCTTTCCTCCAAGGAGAGAGACTAGGGGTGAGGTTCCATCTATCTCACAGCATCCCACAACAAACCCACAGCCAGCAGCATAAAACTCAAGCCAGCCAGAGTATCCAGTAACTGCGGTGAAAAATTTTTGGCTAACCACCGACCCGCAATCACACCGATCAGGCTACTAAGTACTAAAGCGATCGATGCCCCCAGAAATACAATCAAAGGAGAATTTGACTGGGCCGTAAACATCAACGTTGTTAATTGCGTTTTATCGCCCAATTCCGCCAGAAATACTGTAACAAAGGTGGTAAGCGTCACCTGAAGGAATCCAGATTTTTGCCTTCGATCTGACTTGTGCTCACGATCGGATTCGAGCCTAGATTGATTCAACTGGATCTCTAGCAAGGAATCTGGTTTAGAATGATCGGGCTTAATTGAATTACTCACTTTGATTTTGTAGCGGATAAAGCTTTTCATTATTCTTTCATATTCTACTCGACGATCTGGCGATCGCCAAGAAATTGAGTTAAAACTGATTGAGACAGTTAAAATAAGGCGAAATCGGGCTATTTTAGCCCAGCACTCAGACACGAAGAATTAATCATTAGTAATTAACCATGCTGCAAAACTTGTCTAGATACAATCCCGATCGAGCTGATGAAGAATCTGAAGATGATGAAGAGGCGATCGAAAACGAAGAAGATTTTGATGCCTATGCCTATAACGAGCCTGGTAGCCCACCAGGAACTTTAGAGATTGACAAAGATGCATCGGTTCCCAATATATTCTTGATTGACTACTCTGCTACTGATGCGATTGGATTACAGCTAGCTACGCCTGAAGAATGTGCTAAACATCTCGATACGCAATCTGTCTCCTGGGTTGATGTGCAGGGATTAGGATCGGAAGATGTATTGTTACGTTTGGGCAAGGTGTTCAATCTTCATCCCTTAGTGTTAGAAGATGTGGTCAACATCCCTCAGCGTCCTAAATTCGAGGATTATGAGGATCACGAATTGATCATTATGCATATGGTGACACCGCGCAAAAATGGGAAGGGATTTTTTCGCGAACAAGTTAGTTTAATTTTAGGTGAGAACTACTTACTAACTGTACAAGAAGAGCCAGAACGTGATTGCTTTGAACCAGTCAGAGAGAGGATTCGGCGTGATAAAACTGCAATTCGCCAACATGGTGCTGACTATCTAGCTTATGCTCTGATCGATGCAGTTGTTGATGGCTACTTCCCAGTTTTAGAAGACTATGGCGAACGGTTAGAAGATCTTGAGAATAAAGTGGTGGATAAGCCAACCACACGCACGCTCAGTAAAGTCCATAAAATCAAGCGCGAATTGCTCCAATTACGTCGAGCGATCTGGCCGCTGCGTGATGCAATTAATGCTCTGATCCGAGATGACAGTACCTTGATCAGTAATGAAATTCGGCTCTATATGCGTGATTGCTACGATCACACGGTTCAAGTGATTGATATGGTGGAAACCTATCGGGAACTAGCTTCCAACCTGATGGATGTCTATCTCTCTTCGATTAGTAATCGCACAAATGAGATTATGCGTGTGCTCACAATTATCTCGACGATCTTTATTCCCTTGACGTTTATCGCAGGTGTATATGGCATGAACTTCGATCGAACTGCTTCACCAACGAATATGCCTGAATTAGGTGCGCCATATGGCTACGTAACAGTTATGGGTTTGATGCTGGTGATTGCGAGTTTGCAGGTTTATTATTTTTATAAGAAAGGCTGGATTATGCCATCAAAGAAGTAGATTGTCAGATCTCATTAGATCCTTTAGGGTAGCTAGAAATTCTGGGCTAATTGGTCTGTGCGAGAGAATTTGATGCTTAATGTCGCCCCATTTTTGCGATCGAATCTTAGCTTCACCGATCGCCTGAGGGATGCGTGGCGAGACGATAATCTCAACTGGGTTAAGCTGCCCCAACATCCGCGCCAGATTATAGTGATGTGACTGAGCTAGAGCACGATCTAGATCGATCGAGATCTTATCCAAATCGATCTGATTGTCATGATTAATTCGATCGAGTAAAAGCACATAGTGAGGAATCTTCGCCTGAACAGGAACAAGGCTTTGAAAGCTAGATCCACTAATCTCTGGGATTCGATCGAGCACATCCCGCACAAAATCTTCATGCAACTTCTCGCCAACTAGATCGCTGGTGACATCAGTACGCCCCAAAAACTCAAGACAGGGTGTGTTGAGATAATAATGGGTGACTCGGATTCGATCGCCGATGCGATAGCGATATAGACCGCCCTTTTGCGAAAGCACGATCGCATAAGTCTGACCAATTTCTAATTCATGCAGGAGATGGATTTTGCGATCGAGATCTTCAAACTCAAAATACACCTGATCCAAAACTGGCACGCAGCCTGCCGCAACGATCAAAGGCACAGTAATCGGGGCTTCAGTGGCTAGTAAGCCTTTCCCTTGAACCATCACATTGGGGAACATCGATCGAAGGTTAGTTGCCCGATCCGCCGCAGTTGCACTATCCCAACAAGAGATGAGTTTAAGCTTTTGCCAGATTTTTGTCCAAGGAATATCCTGCTCTATCAGTAATTGCAGTCGTCGATCTGATATTCGATCTCGTAGTAATTCCACTAGCTCAGTTCGATGAGATTGGATGTAATCGAGTTGTACCTGCAAAAAACTTGGACTCCAGATCGAGATAATTTCCAAGTTCTCCGCTTCTAGTAGAGCCAAACATAGCTTTTGCTTAAACGCTTCGGCAGTTTGGAGTCGATCGATTCCAGTCACTGATACCAGAAATGGTTTGAGCAATATTTGTAACCATCGATCGAGATACTCAGAATCATCTACCATACCCGCATTAGAGCCAGAATTAGAACTATCTATTTGAGGCGAGACACAGAAGTAAGATTTCCCCGTCGAGAACTTCGGCCCGTGCTGAATCAGGTCGTGCGCCCAAACACAAAACATCGAACTAAAAGATTGTTTGATCGATCGAGTATAGGGAATCAACTTCGCCGCACTGCGACTCCCCGAAGTTTTCTCATAGAATAGGATCGGTTCGGGTGTAAGCGAGTTAAGTAAGAGTCTAATATCCTCATACTCAATGATTGGAACTCGCTCCCAATCATCCACCGACTTAATCCCCAGAGACTTGCCATACGCACTTCTAACCAGTAAATTACAGATCTTCGATCGAACTTCAGTTTGAGCTTGGGCAGGATGCTCTAGAGATCGATGAAATCTTCTCGCGGTCGGACTAAGCAATTGACCAAATAGCCAGATTATCGATCGCATATTTAAACCTTCTGATTGGGATGAACATTCGTGATCGCTGGCAGAAATGTCCCATCTGCGATCGATACCCCTGCCGTCAAATTAGAACCTGCACCTACAAACACATCATTACCAATCTTGATCCTCTTAACATATAGGATTAAGTCATCTTTCTTCGGTTTAATCACATGCGGATAGATGCCAACCCGATGCCCAAACACAACTCGATCGCCAATTTCTAGCAAACTTCGATCGGCAATCTCGATATGCGGAGTCCAATAAACTTGCTTTCCCACCTTCGCGCCCCACAGTCGCAGCCACAACGAGAATGCTCCAGGAATTAATCGTAAGATCGCCTCTAGTGCAGGAATAGCAATATAGATCGCTTGAATTTGATGACTCCCCCACCAAGGAGAATATCCTTTCGCTCTAAGATATGCGATCCCTTCTTGAATGGGATAAAAAAGATGATGAACTCGATAAGCTAAAACTGGTAGTCCATACAGAGAGAATAACAGGGATAGAATACTTGCAATCCCAGGCGCGTGACAGGTATAAAAGAAAGATACTCCCACCAATATCAGATTTACTGTCGGGAAGAATGAGAGAAGAATACTTAAAGGAGTCATAGTGGATACATTTAGCTTAAGGAACTACCCCATTTTTATCAAAAGCATCAAATTGAAAGTATCCTCAAATAAGCTCATAGATCGATTAAGCCTAAGCTAATTTGAATGGCAGAGTTTATCTTATCTAATAGTTGATCGGAAATAAGCCCTAGCCTTCTAATTAAGCGTTGTCTATCAATAGAGCGAATTTGATTGAGTAGTACAACTGATGGATAGCTTAGTCCGCCTTCAGGTGGATTGATTAGAACTTCTGTGGGATATAGCTCAGAATCAAACTGGGATGTAAGAGCAGCAACAATAGTAATAGGGCTATGCTGGTTAGAGATGTCATTTTGGAGAATAAGAGCAGGTCGGGTTTTTTGGATTTCCGAGCCAACCGTTGGGTCAAAATTTACTAGATAAATCTCACCTCTCTTGGGAAATGTTACCTTTTGCTGCTTTTCCATGACTCCTCGTCAATATTAAACCAATCTTGGGTAATACCTAAGTCTCTATCTGCCCAACGGACTGCGCCTTGCTTGAGTTTTTCTCTCAGATTTTCCTTTGCCTTAGCATTAATAAAGTGCTTAACTGCTTCGTCAATAAAATGGCTGCGGTCGCCTTTTGGAACAGTTCGATCGATTAATTGCAAAGTTTCACTAGGTAAAGTGATGTTAATGCGTTGATTCATGGTTACTTATACACACTAAATATGTGTATGATACCGCAAATAATTAAAAATCACTAGTGTTGACGATTAAAGTCTGTTTGTAGGCTCATTCGAGAGCGATCGAAGGATTTAGCGATTAAACTAGATAAGTACTTAGATTTTTGGATTTCAAATGACTCGCACTGCGCTCCTTAGTGTTTCCGACAAAACTGGACTGATCGATTTCGCCCGAATTTTGGTAGAAGAATTTCAGTTCAACCTGATTAGTAGTGGTGGCACAGCCCAAGCAATCAAAGCCGCAGGAATACCAGTAACTAAAGTTTCTGACTACACAGGTGCGCCCGAAATTCTTGGTGGTCGAGTCAAGACCCTACATCCTAAAGTGCATGGTGGCATTCTGGCCCGAGTAGACTTAGCCGAAGATCGAGAGGATTTACAAGCCAATCAAATCGATTCGATCGAACTAGTTGCTGTCAATCTCTATCCATTTCAGCAGACAATTGCTAAGCCTGGAGTTTCGCTAGAAGAGGCGATCGAACAAATTGATATCGGTGGTCCCGCGATGATTCGCGCTGCGGCAAAGAATCATAAGTACGTCACAATTCTGTCAAATCCCAGTCAATACGAGGCTTGCATCGCTGAACTACGGAAAAATAACGGCGTAATTAGTTTAGAGTTGCGTCGATCGCTAGCCCTTGCCGCATTTCAGCATACACAGTCTTACGATCTGGCAATCTCTCAATATTTAGCGGCTCAAGCAGGAGAGTCCCCAATCCAATCATTTGTGTTGTCGGGGCACAGTCCCAAATCTCTACGCTATGGCGAAAATCCACATCAGCCAGCCACATGGTATCAAATCGGTAGTGAACCAACAGGCTGGTCGGCGGCAACTCAGTTGCAGGGTAAAGAACTCAGCTATAACAATCTGCTCGACTTGGAAGCAGCACGCCGAATCATCGCCGAGTTTGGGGATGAAACTCCCTGTGCCGTAATCGTGAAGCACAATAATCCTTGCGGCGTGGCTCTAGCTCCCAGTTTAGCGGTTGCTTATCAAAAAGCGTTTGCGGCGGACTCCACCTCGGCATTTGGCGGCATTGTTGCCCTAAATCAGACTCTAGACGCTGAAACTGCTCAAGCTCTGACCACAACTTTTCTCGAATGTGTGGTGGCAACTGGTTGCGATCCTGCGGCTGCCGAGATTCTTGCTGCCAAACAAAATCTCAGAGTATTAGTTTTACCCGATCTCGCCGCTAGCGAAGCCGAAACTGTGAGGATAATTGCGGGGGGAATGCTGGTGCAGCAGAGCGATCGACTACCTGTTGTACCCGAAACATGGCAAATCGCGACCCAAAAGCAGCCCACGCCTGAACAATTGCAAGAGTTGATCTTCGCTTGGAAAGTTTGCCGTCATGTCAAATCGAATGCGATCGTGATTACCAAAGATTTAGCCACTTTGGGGATCGGCGCAGGACAGATGAATCGAATTGGTTCGGCTCAAATTGCTTTGGCTCAGGCTGGAAATGGAGCTAGGGGCGCAATCCTTGCTAGTGATGGATTTTTCCCATTTGATGATACCGTGAGACTCGCTGCCGCCAACGGGATCGTAGCGATCGTCCAACCAGGCGGTAGTATGCGGGACAAAGACTCGATTCAAGCGGCGGATGAACTTGGTTTAGTCATGGCGATCGCGAATATCCGTCATTTTCTGCACTAATTTATTCACCTAAATTAGAAATCGCTGGGAATATTTATGACATCAATTAGCTTTTTCTGGATCGCGATCGATACAGCGTCATAGCGATTGGTGACTTCGAGTTTTTGCATGATCGTATGAACGTGAACTCTGACAGTCCCTGGCGCAATGTAGAGAGCAGCAGCAATATCGTGATTAGTTTTTGCCTTGAGTCAATAGAGTGAGGACTTCCAATTCCCTTTTGGTGAGAGCATGATCTGCACTAGGTGAATCGGATTGGGTTTGAAACACGGCTCGAATCCGATCTGTGACCAGCGTATCCCACCATGACGCACCTGTGGCAACAGAGCGAATCGCCAGAATCAGCGCGTTTTAAGAAACAATGCCGCCTTAATTCGAGAGTGGTATCTGGGAAAACCTGTGGGTAAAGCCAATGTCGCACTTGCTGAGCTACATCTCAAATCAGGTATAACTTTTTGTGCAGGAGCAACATCCAGAGGCGGTAGGAAAAGTCCAATCCCAGACATACCAAAGCCAAAATCATCAGGGGGACAGTTTGAGCCAACTAAGGTTTTCAAGTTCTGTATGAAGCTTTAGATGTTTATGTAAATGCAATGAAAACCCTCGATCCAGACCAGTCATTAGCGGCATTAATAGATATTTTAGATGACTGTTTAGAGGGATATGCAATTTTTCCTGGCTCTTATGGGAGACGTGACCTATTAAACTGGTGGCTGTTAGATGTTGTGCCAGCCACTTGGCATTTACTACCTCCAAGCTCTGTTTATATAGTAGAAAGTTTACCAGACAGAGAGAAGATAGGATTGGAACAAATGGAAACATTAAAAAAAATCAGCTCGGCAATGAGGCTTGCTATTAACCAATCTAATTACTTGCAGACTAAAATCGCATAATAATCTGTAAAATAGCTTTAGAGAGAGTAATTTCGATCGTGCTGTAACTTAGGATTTGTGAGGCTATGGATAGTGGATTCATTAATGTGCATCAAGTATTAATCGAGCAGATTGATTTGATGATGCGAGCGCGTTATCCATTGTTGTATATCGTCACCGCCGAAGAAGAACCACTGGAGCAAGTTCTATATGCCGTGGCAGCCCAAAGCACACCAACGCGACGGATAATATTTTGGGATATGGTGCGTGGTTGGAGTGATAATGGTGCAGATAAAGGTTCACCAATGTCGGCTCTATTGCGTATAGGTAGACCTGAAGATCCACATAACCCCAAGGATTTTGATAACGCCATTTTTGTGATGCGAGATCTACATCCCTACCTGAAATTGCACTATCCCATTAGCGATAAACACTCGTCGATCGTGCGTGAGTTGACCTCGCTGATGCGTGAACTGAAGCGCGATCGAAAGACTCTAATCCTCACAAGCTATATACTGGAAATCCCCCCAGAACTGAGTGAGGAAGTAACCGTAATTGACTTCCCTCTGCCGAATGCGCCAGAAATCAGCTCCCTAATTCGTCAGTTAGTATTACCAGAAAAATTGAAAGTCACAGGATTAGCTTGGGAGCAACTGGTTAAAGCCTGTCAAGGACTGAGTCGCGCTCGGATTCAACGAGTACTAGCAAAAGCCCTAGCGGAAAAGCAGCAAATTAGCGAGTCTGATATTGCCAAAGTATTGGAAGAAAAACGACAGGCGATCCGTCAGACAGGTATTTTAGAGTTTTTTACAGTGCGCGAATCACTCAAAAATGTCGGTGGATTGGAGAACCTGAAACAATGGGTGAGAATCCGCCAAGATGCTTTCACTGAAGAAGCTCGGCGTTATGGCATCCCTAATCCCAAAGGAGTGTTATTGGTTGGCATTCAAGGCACAGGTAAATCGCTCTCGGCGAAGACGATCGCACACGAATGGCGGCTCCCATTGCTGAGGTTGGATACAGGACGACTATTTGGTGGCATTGTCGGCGAGAGTGAGAGCCGAGTGCGGCAAATGATCCAACTCGCCGAAGCGATCGCCCCCTGCGTTTTGTGGATTGATGAAATCGATAAAGCTTTCGGCAATATCAATGGTGGCATGGATGGTGATTCGGGGACGAGTCGGCGGGTGTTTGGGTCGTTGATTACTTGGATGCAAGAAAAGACCAGTCCTGTATTTATTGTGGCAACGGCGAATAATGTCCGTATTTTGCCCGCAGAATTGCTCCGCAAAGGTCGATTTGATGAGATTTTCTTCTTGAATTTACCGACAGAATCGGAACGTCAAGAAATTTTTCGCGTTCATCTTCAAAGGCTCAGACCAGGAAGGGTAAGAGATTTCGATCTATCTCTGTTAGCACGTCAGTCGCAGAATTTTAGTGGGGCGGAAATCGAACAGGGGATCGTGGATGGGATGCATTTAGCATTTGGGCGTGGCAGTATCGGCAATAGACAAGATTTCACCACAGAAGATATCATCAGAGCGATCGAAGAAACTGTACCTTTAGCAGCGATCGCACGCGACCAAATCGAAGCACTCAAGCAATGGGCAGCCGAAGCAGGAGCCAGAACTGCCTCGATCGATCAGCAGCTATCACAAGAGTTAAGTCGTTATATTGTCGATCGAGACACCGATGCTTCAGAGCCTTAAGAGATCCTATCCTGCTCAACTGATAAGATAGAGCGACTACTTTAGGTGAATAGAATGCCCGATCTATCTGAATTAATGGCGATTGCCCGCCCGATTGCTTGGGGTGCAGCCGAGATCTTAATGCAGCATTACGAATCGCCTGACTCGCTCAAAATCAGAGACAAAGGCGGCGATGATGGTTCTGTAACATCAGCAGATTTAGCTGCGAATGAATTTATCCTGAATCAACTACAATCTCAACTTGGAACTGAGAATTTCGCCTATCTCAGCGAAGAGACAGAGGATAATGTTAATAGGCTAAACCATGACTGGGTATGGATGATCGACCCAATGGATGGCACGAGTGATTTTATCAATCGCACGGGCGAGTTTGCGGTGCATATTGGCTTAACATATCGCCAGCATCCAGTGTTGGGATTGGTTGCTGCGCCTGTGTTTGGCAAGTTATTTACCGCAATCAAAGATCGTGGCGCATTTTTAGAATTTAAAGATGGCGCGAGTACGCAGATTCAAGTATCACCAAAAACTCAATTGGATGAGATGATCGCGATTTCCAGTCGTAGTCACCGCAGTGACAAGCTAGATTATATCTTGACTCGATTACCAAAAGTGATGGAGTTAGCTGTCGGTAGTATTGGCGGCAAATTGGGGTCGATCGCCCAAGGCAGTGCTGACTATTACATTTCGGTTTCAGGTAAATCTGCGCCGAAAGATTGGGATTACTGTGCGCCTGAAATCATTCTCACCGAGGCGGGTGGCGATCTGACGCATTTCGATCGAACAGAATTGACTTATAACAATCCTGATATCTCACAGTGGGGGAATATCATTGCCAGTAACGGTTACGGTCACAAACAACTCTGTGAACTGAGCCAATCAATTTTATCTGAGTTTGATGCATCACTTGAGATTTAGGGACATAGATTTCTACTTTTTAGAAGTAAAAGTCAATAAGCTAAATAAATCATTTACAGATAGCTGCCAATCTTTTAATTCATCTAGAACTGGCAGGAGATCATCTTCTTGCTTGGCTTCTGGTAAGCGATTGCCTTGAAATACAAGCACAGTTCATTCTTCCTCTGCAATCAGCCAACCTAGTTTTATCCCATTTTTAATCGCAAAACTGATTTTCTCAATCGTCTGAATTGGTGACCGATCGGGCGACAGAATTTCAATGATCCAGTTAGGAGCAATTGTAATTTTATTGATAATCTCACCTGCTCCATCTACAGGAATCCGATCCCAAGCAAACACCGCAATATCTGGGACGATCGAACGCTCTGAGAGAGTACAACGCAACTCCGTTAGAGCATAAACAAGACAATTTGGCTCACCTCTTAGATTAATCCATCCTGACAATCCCACTTGTAACTTACTGTGTTTTCCTTGAGGCATAGTTTTTTGGGAGATTTGTCCATTGCTATACTCGCTAGCAGGTTTAGTCTCTGGGAGTTCTAGAAATTCTTTTAGAGAGATTAGGTTTGTTTGAGCTTGAATTGCGATCGGCATAGGTTTTTTCTCCTGCTTGAAATAGTCCTAGCGAATAAATAATCTGCGACTCTGGCATTTGTTCATCTTCTGAGATCATACAAGCAATAAATAAGCACTACAATCTAGGTTAGTACAATGCGTCAAACAGCAATGACACAGACAATTAACTCAGTATTCCTTGACCAAGAGCAACTGTACGATCGCGACTTCCTTTTATGGACAGAGGATATTGCGAGAAAATTGCGGGTTAAAGATTTTGACCATTTGGATCTAGAGAATCTGACTGAGGAGATTGAGGCATTGGGTCGATCGCAAAAAAAAGAACTAAAGAGCCGTCTAACTACTTTGCTAGAACATCTCCTCAAACGGCTATATGTCGAGATGCCACAGGAGTATAACGGTTGGGAGCGCACAATTCGAGAACAACGCAGACAGATCTTCCTAGAACTGACTGACTCACCCAGTCTAAAGAATATCTGGGATGAAGCCTTCAATTTAGCTTGGCAACTGTCGCTCAAAGATGTGTGCGAAGAGTATCCAAATGTTAGCTTTCATGATGTGTGGTTGTTTTCTCGCGACATTGATTCGATGCTCGAGATCAAGTTCTGGGAAATAAACTAGGAAAGTGAACTAGTAGATCTGTCCATATCAAGCAGGAAAGCTAGTGATTTAGTGTTAATCTGAGCGAAAGATTAAGACACAGAAAAGGTAAGCAAAAATGGTGAAGCAGGCTGCAATTCTGGTGCTGGCGGACGGTAGCTACTATAAAGGTTTTGCATTTGGGGCATCGGGAACCGCGATCGGCGAAGTCGTTTTTAATACAGGCATGACGGGATACCAAGAAGTCTTGACCGATCCCAGCTACAGTGGTCAAATTGTCACCTTCACCTATCCTGAATTGGGCAATACGGGTGTTAATTTCGAGGATGAAGAGTCCGATCGACCACAGGTTAAAGGGGCGATCGCTCGAAATATTAGTGCAATTCCCAGTAATTGGCGATCGAGGCAGTCTTTGCCAGATTATCTCAAAGCTCATAATGTTGTGGGGATCGCAGGGATTGATACTCGTGCTTTGACTCGCAAATTACGATCGTTGGGCGCGATGAATGGGGGCATTTCCACCGAAATTCTCGATCCAGAGATCCTGCTAGAGCAGGTGAAAGCGGCTCCTTCGATGCAAGGGCTAAATCTGGCTCAAACCGTGACGACACAAAGAATATATGAGTGGCAAGAACCCACCCCAGCCGCATGGGAATTTATGGAAGCCGCACCAGATGTCAAAGAGCCGTTAACTGTGGTGGCGATCGACTTTGGTATTAAGCGCAATATCTTACGTCGCCTAGTTAGCTACGGCTGCCGAGTGATTGTTGTTCCTGCTGATACGCCTGTCGCCAAGATTCTCGAATTTCACCCCAATGGCATCTTTCTCTCCAACGGCCCTGGCGATCCTGCGGCGGTTACAACTGGGATCGAAACTGCCAAAGCCTTACTAGAAGTCGATAAGCCCCTATTTGGCATCTGTTTGGGGCATCAAATCCTCGGTTTGTCGATGGGTGGGGATACATTTAAGCTCAAGTTTGGGCATCGCGGTCTGAATCAACCCGCCCAAAATCAAGTACCAGACTCAGATCGGCGCGTCGAAATTACCAGCCAAAATCATGGCTTTGCCTTGAATGGTGACTCGCTTTCTGATTCGGCCGCCCAAGTTACCCAGATCAATCTCAACGATCGAACTGTGGCGGGACTAGAACATAAATCTCTGCCGATTTTCTCGGTGCAATACCACCCCGAAGCCAGCCCTGGGCCGCATGATGCTGACTATCTATTTGAAAAATTTGTCAAAGCCATGCAGTCCAAGAAGGAAGCAGTAGCCAGATAGCGGATATGTAGCCTTTTACTCGATCGTGCTCGAGCATTTCTGCATATGATAGATCTAGAACTTTGGATGAGACATTATGTTATCTGCCTACCGCGAACATGCTAGCGATCGTACCCGCCTGGGAATTCCTGCATTACCTTTAACGCCGACCCAAACCTCAGAACTGGGTGAATTGCTCAAAAACCCACCTGCTGGTGAAGAAGAGTTTTTGCTGGAGTTACTGCGCGATCGAATTTCCCCAGGGGTCGATCAATCAGCCTATGTCAAAGCTGGATTCCTCACAGGGATTGCCAAAGAGGAAACACACTCACCACTGGTTGCACCTTTGCTAGCAGTAGAATTACTCGGCACGATGGTCGGTGGCTATAACGTCCAGTCTCTGATCGATCTGCTTAGTCACGACACTCTGGGCGCATCAGCAGCTAAAGCTTTGAGCAAAACCACCCTAGTGTTTGATGCTTTTCATCAAGTCTTGGAATTAGCAGAAACTAATGACCACGCCAAGCATGTGATCGATGCATGGGCAAATGCTGAGTGGTTCACCAGCAAACCCGCTTTGCCTGAGACAATCACGGTCACAGTGTTTAAAGTTCCAGGCGAAACCAACACCGACGACCTTTCTCCCGCCGCTCAAGCTTTTTCGCGTTCCGACATCCCACTTCATGCCCTGAGTATGCTGGATTCTCGCTTACCAGGCTCGTTAGAAAAGATCGTCGAACTTAAGCAAACAGGATTTCCGCTCGCCTATGTTGGGGATGTGGTTGGTACTGGCTCGTCACGTAAATCGGCAATCAATTCTGTGTTGTGGTATATCGGGCACGACATTCCATTTATTCCGAACAAACGATCGGGTGGAGTAATTTTAGGCAGTTCGATCGCGCCAATCTTTTTTAATACCGCCGAAGATGCGGGGGCATTACCGATCCAATGCGATGTGACCAAATTGGAAACAGGCATGGTAATCACGATTCATACTCGTGAAGGAAAAATTACTGACCATGCCACGGGTGAAACGCTCTCAACCTTCTCACTCGCACCGATCACGATCGCCGATGAAGTCAGAGCAGGGGGCAGGATCCCCCTAATTATTGGCAGAGGGCTAACGGATAAAACCCGCCATGCTTTAGGATTACCCGTCAGCGATCTGTTTACTCGTCCACAGCCACCGCAAGCATCAACTAAAGGCTTCACCCTCGCCCAAAAAATTGTCGGCAAAGCCTGTGGTTTAGCAGGTATCCATCCTGGCATCGCTTGTGAACCTCTGATCACAACCGTTGGCTCTCAAGATACCACTGGCCCAATGACTCGTGATGAGTTGCAAGAACTCGCCTGTTTGGGATTTAGTGCCGATCTGGTGATGCAAAGCTTCTGTCATACCGCCGCTTATCCTAAACCCACAGACATCAAAACTCATAAAGAACTGCCTGATTTCTTCTCTACGCGCGGTGGTGTAGCATTGCGAGTCGGTGATGGCATCATCCATTCTTGGCTCAATCGCATGTTGCTACCTGATACCGTGGGAACTGGTGGTGATTCTCATACGAGATTTCCATTAGGCATCTCTTTTCCTGGTGGTTCGGGCTTAGTGGCATTTGCGGCGGCACTAGGTGTGATGCCATTAGATATGCCTGAGTCGGTTTTGGTGAGGTTTAAAGGAGAACTCCAGCCAGGCGTAACTTTGAGGGATGTGGTCAATGCGATCCCCTATATCGCGATCGAAAAAGGATTACTTACAGTCGATAAGAAGAACAAAAAGAACATCTTTTCGGGACGGATCATGGAAATCGAAGGATTACCCGATCTGAAAGTCGAACAAGCCTTTGAACTCACCGATGCCAGTGCCGAGCGTTCTTGTGCAGGATGTACGATCGAGCTGAGTCCTGCTACTGTGTCAGAATATCTTCGATCGAATGTAGCGCTGTTGAAAAACATGGCGGCGCGTGGTTATCAGGATGCCAAGACAATCCTACGCCGTGTTGCCAAAATGGAAGCATGGCTAGCAAACCCTGTACTCTTAGAAGCTGACGCTGATGCCGAATATGTCGAAATTATCGAAATCGATCTAAACGAGATCAAGGAGCCGATTGTTGCTGCTCCCAACGATCCTGATAACGTCAAGTTGCTGTCTGAAGTAGAGGGCGATCGAATCGATGAAGTATTTATCGGTTCCTGCATGACCAATATCGGTCACTACCGCGCTGCTGCCAAAGTTTTGGAAAAGGAGCCACCTGTGAGTGTGCGTCTATGGATCTGTCCACCCACCCGCATGGATGAACATCAACTCAAAGAAGAAGGGATTTACAACACTTTTGGGTTGGCGGGGGCACGAACCGAAGTCCCAGGCTGTTCTCTCTGTATGGGTAATCAGGCGCGGGTAGGAGATGGTACGACTGTGTTCTCAACTTCGACCCGTAATTTTAACAATCGTATGGGTAAGGATGCGCGAGTTTATCTTGGCTCGGCAGAACTATCGGCAGTTTGCGCGCTCTTAGGTCGTCTTCCTTCGGTGCAAGAGTACATGGATATCGTTGTCAAGAAAATCGATCCGTTTGCCAACGAACTCTATCGCTATCTCAATTTCGATCAAATCGCCGACTTTGAGAACGAAGGTCGGATCATTGCCCTTGAAGATATGCCCAGAATTGAGGATATTCTAGGTATGCCTACTGCTGCTGTGAGCTAAATGCTTTAGCCTGTTACCTTAATGATCTGGAATCAGACCATTGAGGTGATCCATAATATCCAGTAAAAAAGTGTTAGAGGTAAAGTCACATCGCCAATGCGCTAAAATTGAAATGTAGTCAAACTAAAGATATTATTAAAATAGCAAATTTATAATAGATTAGGTTAACTAAATACTATATAAGCTCGTTGTACACGATCAAAGTGATACAATGCAGCCCTAAAACATTAAAAACTAACATGTCTGCGCCATCTCAATTTACCATCAATCCCAATGAAGAGTTTCCCAATTTATCAAACTCACCTATCTTAGAAGCTGTGATTCATTGGGATACTGACTCTAGTAAGATATTGGAGCAAATGTCATTAAAGGAAGAACTAACCAAACGCTTGCCTGACTATCCTATTATCCAGCCACAATATGGGGTGCAGTTTGAGATCGGCGCATTTGATGGGATGTCTCAAATTCCACAAAATACTCAATGGAATGGCTTCAGACTAGAGAATAACTCAGGAGATTATGTAGCTCAATTCACTCTTACTGGTATTACATTTAGTAGAATTAAATCCTATGAGAATTGGGAAAGCTTTAAGACCGAAGCCTTACGTTTTTGGCATATTTTTGTCGAGATCGCAGAGCCAAAAATGATTCGCCGCTTGGGAGTTCGCTTCATTAACCGTATCCCCTTAAAACAAGATGAGTCAATTTCAACTTATCTCACTAGTGAATCACACAAGCCTTCTGGACTGGAACTATCCCCAAAATCGTTTTTCTACCAAGATACTTACGAAGTTGTTGGCTATCCCTATCAGATTAACTGGGTTCGTACTATTCAAACTGAACAAACTGAACAAACTGAACAAACTGAACAAACTGAATTGGGCGATGGGCAAGCACTGATTCTAGATATTGATGTCTTTTTAACTGAAATTGCCAACGATCAAGAAAACTTAAACCAAAAACTTGCCGAAATGCGTTGGTTAAAGAATAGAATATTCTTCAATAATATAACTGATACTGCTCTAAATAATTTTGGAGGCTAAATTATGACTACTGCAACACATAGAGGTAATACCAAAACTGCTGCTTATATTAATAAAGCCACCCAGAACAAAAAAGGTTATTTCGATCGATCTGTGGTTTTGGGGAAGCAATCAGCTTATAACGAGCTTATTGATTTTTGGCAAGAGTGCAAATTACCAAATTGGGATGGTTATGGTGCTTTAGCTGTTCAAGAGAAAACTTTAATCAATGCTTTCGCATTCATTCACGCTCTACCCATAGGCTTTCCACTGCCGTCTGTTGGGGCTGAACCAGATGGTCATTTAACTCTAGAATGGTACCGAAATCCACGTTGGACGCTTTCAGTCAGCATTAGCCCTGAAGGCATTCTTTACTATGCTGCCCTTTTTGGCAATAGCGATGAGAGCGGATTGGAGCCATTTTTGCAAGACATCCCTCAAGCTATTTTGGAATTGATTAAAGAAGTTAATAGTATGAAGGTTCAACTAATTTCGCGGGATTCCCCGTCCTCGCGAAGCAGGTCGGGGAGGGATAGCGAGGCTATGTAGCGGAGCGGAGCAGCCAATTACCTAGGTCGATCGCAATAAAACCTCAATATGCGATAAAATTAAGCTATGAAACAAGTCCTGACAGTATCTTGCAAGATTGAAGTAACACCAGAGCAGTCTATCAAAATTGATGCGACTCTTCAGGCGTTTGCGGATGCTTGCGAATATGTAAACCAGACTGTCCCACCAGCTTTGACAAATGAGTTGGCAATGCAGTCTTTGGTTTATTACGATGTCAGGGCTAAATTCGGCTTGTCGGCTCAGTTGGCTATCCATGCGATTAGACGAGTCTCTGGGAACAGAAAAACCTCTAAGAAGGATGGTAAGCCAGTCAAAAGCTTTGCCCCCACAAGTACTACCTATGATGTTCGGACATTCTCTTTTAGGGAGAAAGACTGGACGGTAAGCCTCACCACCACAGACGGGAGAGAGCGTTTCCCTCTCGCTATTGGCAATTATCAGCTTGGATTGCTGAAGGGACAAAACCCTAAAACAGCCACGCTGGTAAAGCGCAAAGATGGTACTTACTATGTGAATATTCAGCTTGAGTCTGAGCCGCCAGAACCAATCGAAAGTGATAAAGTTCTTGGCTGTGATTTGGGTAGAACTGACATTGTTGTTACCTCTGAAGGGGATACATTTAGCGGTAAAGAAATTA
>Ga0209181_10005314_pt1 | contig 18576 bp, 18 predicted proteins | sample MAT05_FD_187208 | JGI IMG/M metagenome (GOLD analysis project Ga0209181, IMG submission 187208) | Freshwater microbial communities from Lake Fryxell liftoff mats and glacier meltwater in Antarctica - MAT-05 (SPAdes) (version 2) | ecosystem: Environmental > Aquatic > Freshwater > Ice > Liftoff...
TTAATAAAATAGCAGATTGAATTTGAAATCGAAAGGATCAAAAGTTTCTAATAACTGATCAATGAGTTTAGGATCTTGTTGATAAAAGTTTAGAAAGTTATCAACCCGTTCTTGAGGACTGCCATTTGGAAATAGTTCATCCTTCACAGACTCTAACTGCCCCAATCGATCAGCATGTAATCGTTTTTCTGCCCGCAACATTTTCTGCTCAATTTTTTCGAGGCCATTTAACGCGCGCTTGGTTTGAGCTTCAATAAATTTCGTGAGGGTGACATCAATTCTCGAAGCCTTCTCGCGAATAGAAGTAAAGTCCTCGCGAATAGATTGCATACTTTTTCCGAGTGAAAGGTCATGGACAGAATGTTCTACAATCCACTGATTAAACAGATAATTCTTTTCTTCAAATAGATGTTGATACTCCAATCCGGTTTTTTCAAATTTTCTTGAAACAGGTTTATCAACGATCAAAGCAAAATTTCGTGGCATCAATACCGGGAACGGAATCTTAAAATGATCAAACACTTTCTTCAACTGCAGCCAATAAACAACTTCAGCTGGGCCACCAGCATAGGCAAGATTAGGGAGAATAAATTCCTGATATAGCGGCCGTAAAATTACATTTGGACTAAACTTCTCAGGCTCAGTTTTAATAAGCTTTTGTATTTCTCCTTTCGTAAATTGAATAACAGTATCGACTACTTGAAATTTATCTCCAACCACTTCAATACGACTGCGGAGATTTTTATCCAAATAGAAAAAATTAATATCGCGGGCAAAAACCTGTGGGTCGTAACCCAGAGATTTTAATTCGTCATTCTGTTCTTCTACTAATTTCTTTGGCGTGTGATTTAAAAGATCAGCCTCTATTACTTCTGTGAACGTACTCTTTAGTTGGCGATCATCCGCATCAACAACAACAAGACCTTGAGCTCCGAATAATTCATTTACATAATATCGAACGGCAGCGCTAAGTGTCGGCTGTTTTAAATAGGCGTCACGAAATAAATCTACATCGCCTGGAATTCCTTCAAATAATTTTTTTATTGATTTAGGATCAAATCTTCCTACCGCCCCAGTCTGATCTGTTTGCCAGGTGTATTTTTTTCCGTAAAGACGGAAATATTTTATTTCATCATAATCATGATCTTCTGAAGCCATCCAGTAAACGGGTACGAAGTTGTACTCTGGATATTGCTTCTTCAATTCTTTACAAGAATTGATTACAGTAACAATTTTATAAATGAAATAAAGCGGTCCGGTAAAAATATTGAGTTGATGTCCAGTTGTGACGGTAAATGTTTTTTTATCCTGAAGTGAAACAAGATTATTTTTTACTGATTCAGGTATATCTAAGCCAGCATACTGCTTTTGCAAAACCCCACTTAATATTTTTCGTGTAGAATCAGGAAATGACTTTCCTTTTTCAGAAATCTGAGTTTTGAAATTTTTTATTTCAGGAAACTGCGAGTAGAAAGGTTTTAATGAATCTTTTTTCTGAATGTAATCAAGAAAGAAAGTTGAAAACGAATGGGTGTCTGAAAATTCAAGTTTCTGTAACCGCATATTAACAACAAGTGTGATGAGAGAAAAACATGACCCGAATAACGACTAATTTATAATAAAGGTTTATGAGATTTTTATAAGAGGTCTATTTTAAAGGTACTACTCTGCTGGCTCTGCCATTAAATCAAATTCACTTGCAGCGGTTATTTTAGCTTGCACAAAATCCCCAATACGAAGATATTTATTGGTTGCATCCAATATTACTTCATTATCCACATCGGGCGAGTCGAACTCGGTTCGTCCATAAAAGTTTCCACCCTCTTTACGATCTATCAAAACTTTGTAAGTTTTCCCGATCTTCGCTTGATTAAGCTCTAGTGAAATACCTTGTTGAAGTCCCATCACAGATTCTACGCGCTCTTGTTTTGTTTCTTCAGACACATTATCTGTATAAGAATAAGCGTGTGTATTTTCTTCATGTGAATAAGCAAATACCCCAAGTCGATCGAACCGAGATGTCTCAACAAATCTCATCATCTCTTTAAATTCAGTCTCCGTTTCACCAGGGTGGCCGGCAATTAATGTTGTGCGTATGGCAATGCCCGGAACTTTCGCTCGAATAGTTTGCAATAGCTCTTCCGTTTTTTCTCGCGTGGTTCCTCTGCGCATGATCTTCAACATATTGGTTGAGCCATGCTGTAACGGAATATCCAGGTAGTTACAAATGTTTGATCGCTCAGCCATCACATCAAGAGCATCCATTGGAAAGCCGGTGGGGAATGCATAGTGCAGGCGAATCCATTCAATGCCTTCTACATCCGAAAGATGTTTTAACAATTCAGACAGATTTCTTTTCTTATAAAGATCAAGACCATAATACGTAGAGTCTTGCGCAATTAGCAACAACTCTTTTGTTCCCTTCTTAGCCAGATTTTTAGCCTCAAGCACCAACTCTTCAATAGGTCTTGAAATATGCTTGCCGCGCATTATTGGAATAGCGCAAAACGAACAAGGTCTATCACATCCTTCTGAAATTTTTAAATAAGCAAAATGACTGGGGTTGGTTAGAATGCGTTCGCCAACAAGCTCATGTTTGTAATTGGCGTTCAACTGCTTTAACAAACGCGAAAGATCGCGCGTACCGAACCAGGCATCTACATCAGGAATTTCTTTTTGCAGGTCATCTTTATAGCGCTCCGACAAGCAGCCCGTTACATATACTTTCTCAACAAGGCCTTCTTCTTTTGCATCTACATAGCGTAGAATTGTATCAATGGATTCTTGCTTGGCATTATCTATAAAACCACAGGTATTAATAACCACAATATTAGCATCGTCTTTCTTAGATTCATGCGATGTTTCAATGCCGTTGCCACGAAGTTGTGTCAATAGCACTTCAGAATCTACCAAGTTTTTAGAGCAACCGAGTGTAACAATGTTTACTTTAGTCTTTTTAGCGCCTCTTGTTTTCAAATCAGATCAATTTCGGTGGCGAAATTACGAAAAATACTACCCTTAAATTCTGCCTCGCACCCACTTGGGCTATATTTGCACATTCAACCTTTAAGACCTTGAAATTCGTTCGATTTATTCCTTTGTTTTTTGTCTTTGTAGGATGCTTGAATGAACCCGACTGCTTGATTACAAGTACAAACTTGGTGAAGATTAGTTTTAAAAAATCAAACAATTCAGCTCGAAAAATTCTATTTAACGAAATTACAATTTCGGGCCTCGACAAAAAGTATCAAACAGATTCAGTAACCTCCATTCAGATGCCTGTTACACCAGCAGAAGGAGACATTACGTTTACTTTTTCTTTTGAAAATCGTGTTGAAACGCTTCGCTTAAAGTACGATACTCAAACGGAAATTATCTCGCCCGAATGTGGAGCATTTGTTAACTACATTAATTTGGATGTGGCCGACACTTCGTTTGAAGTAGTTGAAATTTTGAATAATCGACTAACCCTAAATGCTCCTGTTAATGTGCAGATACGCGTGGATTAGTCTATTCTTATGCTTGGTGTCGCCTGCCATTGCTCAGAAAAATTCTGCTGCAGACTCCGTTCGAGGATTTCATAAGCCAACCGGAATTAGATTTGGTACAGACTTGATTAGTATAGGAAAGAATTTAGCCAAAAGTTCGCTCACAGGATGGGAAGCAAATGCCGATGTTGATTTTGGGCGTTACTATTTGGCTGTGGATTATGGATCGTGGAGTCGCGAACACACTTTAGTAAATGGAGATTATAAAAACGATGGTCGTTATTTCAGAGTAGGCGTTGATATCGATTTTCTTTTGAAAGATCCCGATAAGAATATGTTTTTTCTTGGCTTTCGATATGCGCATTCAAATTTTAATGAGCGCACAACATATCAACATAATGCGGTTGACTTTGGAGACTATCAGATTGAATCTGCTAACCTAGGAGCGAAAGCAGGCTGGATAGAATTAACGTCTGGTTTGCGCGTAAAAATCTGGAAACAGTTTTGGATGGGCTACACAGGGCGTATGAAATTTTTACCCTCGGTGAAGAACAATGCTTTTGAGTCGTATGAAATACCGGGCTATGGCCGCACATTTAAGTCTATCTATTGGGGGTTTAATTATCAGATTTTCTATAGAATTCCGTTTAAGTAGGAATTAGAAAGTATTTAGTAATTTCACTCTATGAATATACTAAACCATCGCACTTATCTACACAACAATTTGTGCCCTGATGGCTGCTGAAACAAGTAAACGCGGCAGGGATTTTGGGGATAATTTTATAGCAGCTCTTCTTCTTTCACCGTTGGTGTTAATACCTAAATTTTTTAGGAAGTAGGTAAGTTTAAAAAAACTATCTCTTAAACAACGAATCAACAAACTCTACTTTATTGAAAACCTGCAGATCATCCACTTTTTCACCAACGCCCACATATCGGACTGGTATTTTAAATTCATCTGAGATTCCTATTACTACACCGCCTTTGGCGGTGCCATCTAACTTGGTAATGGCCAAACACGTTACGTCTGTTGCCTTCGTAAACTCACGGGCTTGAACCAAGGCATTTTGTCCAGTGCTGCCGTCTAATACCAGCATTACATCGTGCGGAGCATCGGGAATTACCTTTTCCATCACGCGCTTAATTTTAGAAAGCTCGGCCATTAGGTTTACTTTGGTATGCAATCGGCCAGCCGTGTCGATAATGATAACATCGGCTCCTGTTTCAACACCATACTTCACGGCATCAAAAGCTACAGCCGATGGATCTGTATTCATTCCTTTAGAGACCACAGGAACGCCAACCCGCTCGCCCCAAAGTTTTAGTTGTTCAACGGCTGCAGCTCGAAATGTATCGGCAGCGCCTAATACAACGGACTTGCCTTTCTTTTTAAATTGTGCTGAAAGTTTTCCAATAGTGGTTGTTTTACCAACGCCATTCACGCCAACTACCATCAGTACATAAGGCTTCACCCCAGCTGGCACATCAAAATCTCCTAAGTCTTGGGAGTTATTTTCAGTGAGCAGGTTTGCAACTTCCTCTTTTAGAATTTTATCTAATTCTGAAGTACCCAGATACTTGTCTTTAGCAACTCGGGCCTGAATTTTTTCAATAATCTTCACGGTAGTGTTAATACCAACATCAGATGAAATTAAAATTTCTTCCAGGCTGTCTAATACTTCATCGTCTACGGTAGATTTTCCCGCAATTGCTTTTCCTAATTTACTAAAGAAACTCTCTTTCGATTTTTGTAACCCTTGGTCGAGGCTTTCTTTTCCTGCCTGACCGGCAGGCAGGTCTTTCGCGAACAAACCAGAGAAGAGTGACATGCTTATTGGGATAAATTCTGCTTAAGATAGGGCTAAATAAAAAAAGTCCCTTGTTTGGGGACTTTCTAATTTCTGAATGGGTGAAGATTACTTCTTAGCGAGTGTCTCTTTAACTAAATCCGATACTACAATCTCTTCTTTAAAGATATAAGCACCAGTTTTTTCTGACTTCACAGCGCGAATTACTTTAGCGTAATTCTTGCCATCTGTTTTCTTTAGGGATGCAACAACTTTCTTTGCCATGACTACTTAATTTCTTTGTGTAATGTATATTTTTTTAGAACGGGATTGTACTTCTTAAGCTCAATACGCTCAGTAGTATTTTTCCTGTTTTTGGTGGTAATGTGGCGGCTCATGCCCGGCATGCCGCTTGTTTTGTGCTCAGTGCACTCTAATATTACCTGAATTCTATTTCCTTTCTTTGCCATCGCAGCTTATAAATTTAGATTGAAAGAGTTCCTTTAGCCTTTGCTTCTTTCAAAACAGCTGAAATTCCTTTCAAATTGATTGTCTTGATTGCTTTTGCACATAATTTTAAAGTAATCCACTTATCTTCCTCAGGAATGAAAAAACGCTTAGTGTGCAGGTTTGGATAAAACCTACGCTTCGTTTTGTTGTTCGAGTGGGAAACATTATTGCCTACCTGAGGTCTTTTTCCTGTTATTTGACAAACCCTCGCCATAATTCTTTTGATTTAGCCCTTTCTGAAAAGGGACTGCAAATATCGGGAAATGAGACGTAATAAAACAAGTGTGCCTCAAAATTTCGGGTGAGGGTTTCAAAAAGCTAAATTCTAACTTTACGGGATGCGTTCTAATCATCAAAATCTGCTTAATTACCGCCTAACCAGCTTTATTTACCCAGTGCGAGGAATTTTGTTTGCCTTGTTATGATCGGCACGTTGGTGGTCAAAGGCCAAAATAGCAATATTGATAGTCTAAAAACTTTGGTGATTAGCCAAACTGAGGAAAAATCGAGAATAAGCCATTACTGGAACTATGCTCAGAATACCGGTTCATCAATGCCGATTCCCCCACTAAAAATAAAACTAATACAACATCTTTGGCGGGTTTGATCAAATATGCATTTTCTAATAATTTGATTCACTAGTCAGCCGTCAGATTGACCCGATAGCTATCGGGTTTGTAGAAACTTTTTAACCTTTCTTCCATACTTTATCAATCAAAGTCTGGGGATCAAGCTTTGTAAAATCCTCAATCACAAAATCAGTATGAGCAAGTTCTTCCTTTGAATGAGTAGTTGTAACCCCAACCACTTTAGCCCCCGCTCGCTGCGCAGCTTCCACACCTGAAAGAGAATCTTCAAATACAACACACTGGGTGGGGGCAAAACCTATACGGGCAGCCACCTTCAAATAAATTTCAGGATTGGGTTTACCATGCTCTACATTAGATTGATCTAAGATTGTAGTAAAATATTTTTCTAACCGCAAGGCTGCTAAAACAAAGTCAACATTGCTTCGTGGTGCAGAGGTGCCAATGGCCTTGGGTATTTTTTGCGTCTCTAGTTTTTTCAAGAAATCCTCGAGTCCACCCAACGCTTGGATTTCATTTTTATAAATCTCACGAAACAGAGTCTCCTTTTCTTCGCCCAATTCTAAAATTCTTTTTTTAGGTAGATCGCCAAAAAGATTTCTGATCCAATCATTATTTGTGCGACCATATATTTTGTTTAGCAAATCTTCGTCACTGAGGTAATAACCGTGTTGCTCACAAAACTGACGGAGTGAAATTTTATGATACGGATTGCTATCAATGATAACACCGTCCATATCAAAGATTACTGCAAAAGGGCTCATGTAAATATTTCTTCTAAACTAAAGAATGACAAACCGCTTACTAAATGTTTTGCCGTTGTAAGCAAACTGCGCAAGATAAAGTCCGCTGGGCAAACCGGAAAACACTATCGGATACTCCTGATTAGCAGGAACATAATAGGATTGGGAAATTTTCTGACCGAGCGAAGTGTAAAACTGAACAATCATATTACGATCAGTTTTTATTTTAAGGATCTGATTTTCTTCAATTGGGTTTGGAAAGAGGTCCACTACAGGTTCATCAGGAAGCGCCAGGCTATCTTCATTTTTTAGAATGTGAAGCCCGCCCAAAGTATTACCAAACACAATTGTTGGTCTTGCGCTATTAAAAAGATTAGCGATGGTTGGCCAGCCGCGGCCACCAAAATTCTTTGGTGTATAGTCTTCGGTTAAAGAATTGTACAAGATATTTTTTACGCCTTCAATATTTTGATTTTGCGCACGAAAATCTCCATAAATTGTAAGTTGGCCGCGCTGGTCGGCAACTACCAAATCGCCTCTGCCATCGGCATCCAAATCTCCGGCTGCCAACGAAGCGTTTTGTCTGTCGGTGCTGGTGCCAAGCCCCAGAAAGCTTCCACTCTCTAATGTATAATTGAATTGATCTTTAGGGCCAACGTTTCTCCAATATTGAACGGCTCCAGTGGCTTTACCAACTAATAAATCGTTGAGCCCATCCTGATTTATATCAACCGCTAAAATATTTTCAGTAGCTGCAATTTGAAAGTTAGTTGACTGGAGCGTTTGTCCTGAAAAATTGAGACTGTTGCTTGATGTATTTGGAACGTAAAGCAATTCAGTGCGACCATTCTGGAGATTTGTTCCAGTAAAGACAAAATCCAAGGTGGCATCGCCATTTATATCGGCAAACTGAAGTTTAACATTGTAATAGTTAGCAAATGAAAAGTTTATATAATCTTCAGTTATTAACTTGAACCTTGCCTGCCAGGGTGTGCCAATGTTTTCATATTGATATATTGTGCTTGCAAAGTCAGGGCCGGCATAGTTACTGATAAACAAATCCTGATCGCCATCACCATCAAAATCAACAAAGGCCGGTGCAGCATAATCACCCACATCTATCATTTGATCCTGCAGAAAATTAGGCTTCTGAAATGTGAACTGCGGTAGTTGTTGGGTGCCTGTATTTTTATAGAGCCAAAGTGATTCTTTATAATTTATGTTCTGAAAGGTGCGCGCATAAATGTTTGGTGATGCAAGCAAATCGGGCTTGCCATCAAAATCGACATCTTCAAGATAGGGTGCTGGAAAAATCAGAAAGTTGATAGGATTAGCACTTGGGAACCCTACGGCAGTGGTCATCAATGCATCTTGTGCCGTTCCTTGATTCTCTAACATAAAAACCCGATTGCAAGATTCTTCAGAGAATAATACTTCGCGATCGCCATCATTGTCCATGTCAATGGTTAGCAAAGTTTTTCCTCCGGCATGTTGGGTGCGTCCGCCCGGTAGGGAAGCACATGTTTGTCCGAAGGCAAACTTGCCACACGAGCACTCTTCAAAGCCACCATAGTTTTGAGTTACACGTTCTAGTTGAAGCGAGTCGCACGTGCCGGTTCGTTCGATACTTAAATTTTTGTGCCACTCTATGGTTCCAATGCCAACAAAGCGAACATTCAGAATATCTAAATCGCCATCACCATCAATGTCGTCAATGGCAGGAATGTCTGATTCGTTTACTTTAAGATTAACATTGCTGGTAAATCCTTTTGTAAGTAGAGGAAATCCAGGGTTGTAAGGTCGCCAACTTAGTTTTTCATTAGGCTTGGTAGTGTTTACAAAAACTACAATCCCAAACGGATCGCTGGTAAAGATGTCTTTCTTGCCATCACAATTAAAATCGCGTAGCAATATCCATTGGGTGACCTCGGGGGGAAACAATTCTTCGTAATCAGGCGCATAAATATATTGATTCGATTCATTTAGAAATGTGAGTATTTTATTGGCAGCACGGTCGAACAAAACAAGATCTTGTTTTGTGTCGCCATTTAAATCCATGGTATTAACCTGCACAGAATTTAACCCCCCTGCCCATGGCAGTTGCATTACTTTTCCATCGGCCTCAACAGCAATGCTCTGATCAAGTTTATAGGTGAACTGACCCTGCAACCCGAGCGGTAATAGAAAAGTTAGTATGAATATGCCTCTGTGCATCTAAAAATATTCACATTCTATAACGAGTACACCCATGCACCTGTTATCTTGCCTGCAAGATACTTTACAAGCCCGAGATAAATGCAGATTGAGGAACTATATGAGAAATTCCTTGAAGGAGGAAAAATTTCAACTGACACCCGACAAATAACTCCCGGTAGCATTTTTTTTGCATTGCGCGGAGACAAATTTAACGCAAACGAATTTGCCCAGAATGCACTTGAATTAGGAGCCAGTTATGCAGTAATCGATGATGAAGCATTTAATCTATATCCACAATGCATTCTAGTACCTGATGTTTTGTTGACATTGCAAATGCTGGCAAAACATCATAGAAGTAAATTAACCATTCCTGTTATTGGATTAACAGGATCAAATGGAAAAACAACTACGAAAGAACTACTGGCTGCAGTGCTTAGCACAAAGTATAAGACCTTCGCCACCAAAGGAAATTTGAATAATCATATTGGCGTCCCACTTTCCATTCTCAGTATTGATGCTTCTATAGAAATAGCCGTAATAGAAATGGGTGCTAATCACCTAGGCGAAATTGCATTACTTAGTTCAATGGCAAATCCAACGCATGGGCTTATCACAAATATTGGTCGGGCTCATATCGGCACGTTTGGCGGATTCGATAATATAATTCGAGGCAAGTCAGAATTGTACCAACATCTGATTACAAACAGTGGAATAGTATTCATCAATTCAAGAAATGAAATTTTAGCCAACATGGCTAAGCGATTTAAACAACCATGTTTTTATCCGGCATCAGGAGATTATTATCACGCTGAACTTGTGGCGGCTGATCCATTTATTAAATATAAAGATGAGAATGGCGAGTTGATTCAAACTCAATTGATGGGCGGCTACAATTTTGAAAATATCGCGGCTGCGCTTTGTGTTGGAAAGTTTTTTAAAGTGGATGCTAATGAAGCCAATTCCGCTATTGCAGGATACGTGCCGGGCAACATGCGCTCGCAACTGGTTTCAAAGGGCACTAACACAATTATATTGGATGCCTACAATGCAAACCCGAGTTCGATGGAAGCCGCGATTGAAAGTCTCGCCAGCATGAAAGCTGAAAAGAAGTTTGTGATATTAGGAGATATGTTTGAATTGGAAGGTGAGGCTGAAGCGGAGCATAAAAAAATTGGAGAGATGTTGTTGAAAACGAATTTTGATGCGGTGTATCTCTGCGGTAAGCTAATGGCCGCTGCACGCGCGGTTAATCCAACAAGTAATTACTTTGAAACAAAAGAAGAACTTTTGGAGTTTCTAAAAACGAACCCGATTAATGATGCCACCATTTTAATTAAGGCTTCCCGTGGTATAGGATTGGAAAGTGTGGTCGAATATCTTTAAAACTAACTTAAACAATTGTTATGGTACCTCATGCGCAATACGGACATATACAACAAGCTCTCAAAATGAACGGAGTTTTTGTTAAAATCACTAAAGAAGATTTTCAAAACCTAATAAATAGAAATGAGGGCCTGATGATTGTTGTCTCAAAAACTGGCCTGTTTTCCAATCAGTATCTATATGTTACTTCCTATAAAGGATTGGTATTTTATTGTAAGAATAAGGATGTATTATCGATATCTAACAAGAACGAAACTCTTTATTCTAATTCAATTTCTCTGCCCGTTCAATTTTAGGGAAGTAACGTTACTTTGGTTTGAAGTAGAGATGGATATACAATTTTATCAACAATGAAAGAGAATAAAGAAAAACTAAAATCCGGAAAGAGGGTGGGTGGTAAGTCTAAAGACAAAATTAAAATTGCTCCTGACTTTGATGTGCTACCTTAGGATTTCATGGCTCACTTTAAGAAAGAGATAACTAAAAATCCATAAAATGGAAACTATTTTAAAATTTCTGAAAAGTATTGCGAAAAATAATAATCGGGAATGGTTTGAAAAGAATAAACCAAAATACCTTGATGCCAAGTTGCAGTTTGAAGATTTCCTGGAATCATTCCATAAAGAATTATTGAAGTTTGATGAAAGCCTGGCAGGTCTTAATCCCCGAAAACAGGGGTTTCGAATTTATCGCGATGTTCGGTTTAGTAAAGACAAGCGGCCGTATAAAGTAAACATGGGAGCCGGTATGTCGGCTCATGGTAAAATGGAACAAGAGCCGGGCTATTATATTCACATTGAACCGGGTAAAAGTTTTGTTGCCGGAGGAATTTATATGCCCGACAATGGAAATCTTGCTAAGATCAGGCAAGAGATAGATTACAATACCCCTGACTTTCTTAAAATTTTAGGTGACAAGAAATTCAAGAAGCTATTCCCAGCATTAGGCGATTTCGATAAACTTAAAACAGCGCCTAAAGGATTTCCAAAAGATCACCCGCATATAGACTTGTTGCGGTACAAAAGCTATATTGTGTCTCACAATTTTACCAATGCAGAAGTTACTCAAAAAAGTTTTGTTAAAAAAGCTGCCGAAGCCTGTAAAACCCTCATGCCTCTTAATAACTTTATTAAACGGGCAATAGAATAAACTGTGTTTGTCATTCAATTTATGGTATTCTAAAGGTATGTAAGGTTATTAATGACTTGGCGTACGGTCGTCAGCAGAAATGATTTTATTTTGCACCTCGTTACTTTGACTATTAATCATGCTCAAGAGGAAATTTAGGGATCTAATTATTGGAAAGCATACCTACATTAACTCCTGGGTAGATTATAAAAATGCCATTTTGCGTGGCCACCTCATTGTGGTTTCCTTGTTGGTTGGCATCACGTATATTTTTGTTGACCGATATAATAATGTTGAAGGCAATGATCCCTATTATATTGCTGTAATAATTACTGCTGCAATTACATTGATTATCAATCGGTGGGGCAGGTATCGATTAGCAAATATTCTCTTCTTATCTCTATTGAATGCAATTGTTTTTCTTTTTGCATCCAATGATGGGTACCGCGTTGGGATTTATATGTTTTTTGTTATCACCGGAATCACTAGCATCGCTCTTTTTGGGCACAAGGACCGCCCACTCGCCTTTTCTTTTGCATTGCTTTCAACCATTTTGTTTTTTCTTTCCTATTGGGGAAATTTTACCATTCTTCCAAAGCGAGTTTTTACCGATGAGTATGTGCAAATTAGTTTCGCGACCAATTTTGTAATTGCCATTGTTACAGGCATTGCGCTGCTTTACTTTTTAATAGACGTTAGTCACTTTACCGAAAAGGAGATTTTGCTAAAGAATGAATTGCTTGGAAAAACAAATAAAGAGTTAGATCGATTTGTATACAGTGCCTCCCACGATCTTCGAGCTCCCTTGCGTTCGCTTCTTGGCTTGATTGAGATTAGTCAAAAAACAGACAACCCGGATGATGTTAAACACTGCCTGGAACTGATGAAGCAGCGGGTTGATAATATGGACTACTTCATTCATGAGATTATTGATTTCTCGCGTAATGCGAGGCAAGAGGTGAGAAATGAAAAAGTTGTTTTGATGCCAATAGTAAAGGAAGTTATCGAAGATCTCAAATTTGGGGCGGGTATGGATAGAATATATGTTAGCATAGATATCGATCCTACCTTTGCTCTTGTAACAGATTTGGCGCGATTTAAGGTTGTGATGCACAATTTAATCGGTAATGCATTTAAGTATCACGATCCTGATAAAGAAAACTCCGAAGTTTCGATAAAAGCAAGTTCAGAAAATTCCTTTATTCGCATTGATGTTAAAGACAACGGACTTGGCATTGCAGAGGAACACAAAAGCAAAATTTTTGAAATGTTTTATCGCGCTTCAGAAAGGTCGCAAGGAAGCGGCTTAGGGCTTTACATTGTTCAAGAAACTTTAGCGAAACTTAATGGTAGTATTCAAGTAAAATCCGAACCCGGTCTGGGATCCATTTTTTCTGTTCATTTGCCGGGTTGAGCCGAGGAAGCCTTGTTTACCTTCTAAGTTTTTACTGCTATCTTTATATAGAATCAAAACATAAAAGGTTGTTAAAAAGGTTGCTCATTGGAAAATCGGGGCCTATCGCAAAGGCTCACGTTAAGATTGCGCTTTTGCGCGGGCAATTAAGTCTGTTGTGTTTTTTAGTGGTTTTGGTTTATATAATTTTTGATTCGCTACAGCGTATTTATATTCTTGTGCCGGCTTATACAATGGTTGCCATTGTCTCTTGTATTACGATATGGTTAAACAGAAACAACAGAAGCCTCGCTTCCAGTCTTACGTTTTTGCTGCTGATTAGTGGCATGACCTATTTCTTCGCTGTGAATGACACCTCTCAATCAGGCGTGTTTGTTTATTTCATTATGACAGCACTGACATCGATGGTTTTCTTTGGATACAAATACCGCAGGTATGTTATCTTTTTTTGTTCATTTTTGGTGTTCTTATTTTTGTCTGCTTACCTATTCCCTTTGCCATGGTTTGTTCTAAAAGGGGAAAGCATGGAAATGATTAACGCCCCTCAATACAGGGAAATAAGTTTTGTTATAAATTTTTTAGGAGGATTTTTTCTGTGCACATCTATTGTCTATTTTCTGATGGATTTGAATTTTCATTCGGAAAGTGAAATACTTCAAAAGAATGCTCTACTAACTAAAACCAACCGCGAGTTAGATCGGTTTGTATATAGTGCTTCGCACGACTTGCGCGCTCCCCTGAGTTCGTTACTTGGCCTTATAGACGTAGCCCAAAAAAGATGCAGCCGGGAAGAAGTGGATTATTGCCTGTTGCTGATGAAAGATCGTGTTCATAACATGGATTTGTTCATCAAGGAAATTGTAGATTTTTCGCGGAATGCCCGGCAGTCCATTAAGAAAGAGCAAGTCGTGCTGCTTGATGTAATTCAGCAAACAATTAACGACCTGAAGTTTGGCGAAGGGATGGAACAAATTTATGTGCGATTGGATGTTCCTCGGGACTACCTGATAGTTACTGATTTAGCCCGGTTAAAGATGGTATTGCAGAATCTGATTGGTAACGCTTTAAAATATAGCGATCCACAAAAGGAAAATCAGGAAGTAACCGTTCGTGTGCTTTTAGAAGGTGAGACGACCCGGATTGAGATAACAGATAACGGGGTGGGAATAGCCGAAGAATATCATCCTAAAATTTTTGAAATGTTTTATCGCGCCTCTGAGAAATCAAATGGCTCGGGGCTTGGCTTATATATAGTGCGCGAAACCCTTGCGCGACTTAACGGAACCATTCAGTTGAAATCTGTCCTGGGGCAAGGTTCAACGTTTACTATTTGGTTGCCAATTCAAACTAGCTAGCATGATCCAAAAATTTGTTCTGCGTGATCGGGTTCTGGAAACCGAAAGTGAAAAGAGAAAGATCATTCTGGGAGCCTATCTCATTATTATATACTTTTTTGTTGACCTGTTTTTTGTCAGCATAAACTTTTTTAATCGAGTGGGAGATGCTTCCTCTTTATTTGTTGGGGCAATTGTTTCAATCATTTGTTTGCTGCTAATACGTTGGAAATATGTAAACACAGCTATTATCCTTCAATTAATTCGTTGTAATGCATTGGCATTTTATTTTTCGAATACTGAAAGCGCTGTATTAACCGGATCGTATGTCTACTTTATTCCAAGTAGCCTAGGAGCTTTGGCGGTGTTTGGCTATCGTGAGCGATGGATGGGTATAGGATTCACGTTACTGAGTTTTATTCTTTTCATGACAGCTATTCTCCAACCGACAAATTTTCATCCTAACGACAGGCATTTTTATCTAATAATAAATTTTTTAATTGTACTTGTAATAGGTATTCTAATCCTGATCTTTTTCGATCGCTTAGTGAATAATTCCGAAAAAAATATTCTTCAAAAGAATAAAGAGTTAATGAAAGCGAATGCAGAACTGGATCGTTTTGTATACAGTGCTTCACACGATTTGCGTGCGCCACTTACTTCCCTGGCAGGGCTCATTCATTTAGCGCAGCGCGATAAAGCGGATGCACCAACTTACTTAGCATTGATGGCGGAACGCCTGAAGGTGATGGATAATTACATAAAAGATATTGTAGAGTATTCTAGAAATACCAGACTTGAAGTTTCTTTTTCCAAAATAAAACTGAGGCCGGTTATTGAAGAAGTAGTTAATACCTTGAAGTATTCAACCGATACAAGTAAGGTTCGGATAGAAATTAAATTGGAAGATGGTCTTAAAATAAAAACGGATGAGTCGCGCTTACGGGTAATACTGAATAACCTGATTGGCAATGCTTTTAAATACCAAGATCTTTCCAAATCAAATCCGTATTTAAAAGTGCAAGCAGCAATTCAGGATAATCAATGTTTTATTACAATAGAAGATAATGGAATTGGTATCAAGCCGGAACATCATATAAAAGTATTTGAAATGTTCTACCGTGCTAATGATTCGGCTGCTGGCTCGGGGTTGGGGTTATACATAGCCCGCGAAACTGCTGATAAATTAAAAGGTAAAATATCGTTCGAGTCTGCCTATGGATTAGGTACAACGTTTACGGTTTCTATCCCCGTTTAGATTCTTCGATTTAATATCGTCAACTCCTTCCTGCTACTAGGTACTAATTTATATCTTTGCGGCTTATGGCAAATCAGGACGATAATCTTTTTAAAAATGTGATCTCCCATGCAAAAGAGTATGGGTTTGTTTTTCCTTCAAGCGAAATTTATGACGGCCTTAGCGCTGTTTATGATTACGGACAAAATGGATCAGAATTAAAAAATAACATCAAAGAATATTGGTGGAAATTCATGACCCTGCTGCATGATAATATAGTAGGCATTGATGCAGCTATCTTTATGCACCCCACCACGTGGAAGGCGTCCGGGCATGTAGATGCGTTTAACGATCCAATGCTTGATAATAAAGATTCGAAGAAGCGCTATCGAGCCGATCAATTAGTGGAGGGCGTAATTGAAAAGTTAGAAGAGAAAATTGAGAAGGAAGTTGAGAAGGCGGCAAAGCGCTTCGAGAATTTTGATCGCGCCATGTTTGTGTCCACAAACTCACGGGTAGTTGAGTATCAAAAGAAAATTGAGGAGATAAATGAACGCCTGAAGCAGACTTTGGCCGATGGCGATATGGCAGGCCTGAAGCAATTGATTATTGATCTTGAGATTGCAGACCCAATTTCAGGAACTAAAAACTGGACAGATGTACGTCAGTTTAATTTGATGTTTTCTACTGAGATGGGTTCAGTGGCCGATGATGCCAATAAAATCTATTTGCGACCAGAAACAGCACAGGGAATTTTTGTGAACTTCTTAAATGTGCAGAAAACCGGGCGGATGAAAATTCCTTTCGGTATTGCCCAGATAGGTAAGGCCTTTAGAAATGAGATTGTAGCGCGTCAGTTTATTTTTCGCATGCGCGAATTTGAACAAATGGAAATGCAATTTTTTGTGAAGCCAGGCGAAGAAATGAAATGGTACGAGTTCTGGAAAGAGAAAAGAATGAAGTGGCATCAAACATTGGGCTTAGGCGCTGAGAACTATCGCTTTCATGATCACCTTAATTTGGCGCACTATGCAAATGCCGCCTGCGATATTCAATTTAACTTCCCAATGGGCTTTCGTGAATTGGAGGGTATTCACTCCCGCACCGATTTCGATTTAAAGAGTCACGAAAAGTTTTCAGGAAAAAAACTACAGTACTTCGATTCAGAAGAAAACAAGAATTATATCCCTTATGTAGTCGAAACATCAGTTGGTCTTGATCGTATGTTTTTATCAGTTCTTGCTTCATCCTACACAGAAGAAAAACTGGAGGACGGAAGCGATCGTGTCGTTTTAAAAATACCTGCACCACTTGCACCTAATAAAGTGGCAATTCTTCCTTTGATGAAAAAAGATGGCTTGCCAGAGAAGGCAAAGGAAATTATGGATTTGTTAAAGTTCGACTTCCGCTGTTTTTATGAGGAGAAGGATGCCATTGGCAAACGTTATCGCAGACAAGATGCTATCGGCACACCTTATTGTATAACCATCGACCACCAAACATTAGAGGATAACACCGTAACGATTCGCGATCGGGATACCATGAAGCAAGACCGTGTGGCTATGGACAAAGTTAAGTCAATTATGCAAGACTCTGTTTCTATGGCTGCTTTGCTAAAGCGAATTTAGTATGAGGTTTGGCTTGTTAGCGATATTGGCGCGACTACTGTATTCAGTATATCAGGAGTTGCGCTTTCGTTTTTATTATGGCCCTATCTTTCATCGCTTTCTCAACCATAAATATATTTTTTACACATCTTTATCGTGGTCATTGAAAGTAAAATTTCTTCGCTTGGCGCGCGATCAGTATGAGCACTTTGAGTTTGTGCCACGTGATAAAATAAAACTGACGCGTGCCATGAAAGCCATCATCTCATGCGCAGCAGCACAACTCTTATTATTTCTTCCGAAGAAAGGGCTATCATTCTTTAAGCGAATAATTGTTTATCCAGATTATTATAACTCTATTATCACTCTTCGCAAGCACAAAGGTGAAGTGAATCCCGGACTGCGAACCATTGTGTTTAGCTGGCGCGGAATTATGGAAGGGCTCAATGATCAGGATGATGGAATAAATCTGTTACTCCATGAGTTTGCGCACGCGCTGTGGCTGGAACATAAACTTGTAAATAGCTACACTGTTTTTGATGACGATGTTATTTTAGAATTGGAGCGATACGCTGAGCATGAGATGGCAAACCTGGCAGCCGATGAACAACATTTTTTTAGGAGGTATGCATTCAATAATATTGAAGAGTTTTTTGCTGTGGCCGTTGAGAATTTTTTTGAACGCCCAGGCTTATTTCAACAAGCACAACCTAAACTTTACCTTATTTTAGCACAACTATTTAAACAAGACCCTGTAAAACTATATGCATCCCACCCTCAACAGAAACCTTTATTTCGTTAAAGAACACGTAAAGATTTTTAAAGCTGCTAATAGCTTTGATGTGTTTGATCCGGAAACAAGCGAATTGATTCTTCAATGTCGTGAAGAGAACCTTGGCTTCTTCACCAAAATGTTTCGGTTTACTGATTACAAGCGAACCACTCCCTTTGATATTGATATTAAAACTCCCACAGGAGAAACAATTTTAACCGTAAAGCGAGGGGTTTCGTTTTTTCTTTCAAACGTAGAAGTGTTTGATGAGCGCAAGCAGTTGATTGGAAAGTTTAAGCAGAAGTTATTTAGCATTGGCGGAAAGTTTGAAGTGCTTGACGCGAGTGAGCGTCCGCTATGTATGTTAAAAGGAAAGTGGACAAGCTGGGA
>Ga0209181_10005316_pt1 | contig 18566 bp, 20 predicted proteins | sample MAT05_FD_187208 | JGI IMG/M metagenome (GOLD analysis project Ga0209181, IMG submission 187208) | Freshwater microbial communities from Lake Fryxell liftoff mats and glacier meltwater in Antarctica - MAT-05 (SPAdes) (version 2) | ecosystem: Environmental > Aquatic > Freshwater > Ice > Liftoff...
ACAGCGTGTTGTTATCCGCATTTGCGGTGTAATAAGGGTAAATCAGCACCTGTCCGGTATTGTCAGGCCCAAGCTGGACAGCCGCTGCAGGGAAGGCGGCACAGATACTTAAAAATAAAATGGAAAATCGGTTTTTGCGTCGCATTATAGTGTTCCTATCAAATTTACACGTGCTTTTTAGCACATGTATTAACCATGAGCAACTTCATTTCAATGGAAATTTGAAGTCACAGGTTTTGCCCAGGCGCCGAGGAAGAAGAAATGATCATTATCAGTAGCAGGCAAAAAATGTGCCGTCGGCGTTTAACGCATTCATTTCATCAAATTCAGGGGTCGAACCTGAGTGATAACGACGTAGTTGAGTTAAAGCGAACAGACAATTCGTCATTTCCGCACATTTTTCTTCGTTGGTATCGAGTTCGCTCACGTAACTTAGACGCTGGAATCGATTCGAAACTACTGAGGGACGGCCCGTGAATCAATGGTTGCTGCTGAATTTAATGACAATTGCCGACAGAAGACGGGGCGGCGAGCTATTCTACGGATCGAATTTTCTGCTAATCAAATTTAGGAAAATACGCTTGGAAAGCGCGCGCAGCTCGGACATACTTCGCGACCTTTCGAGCAAGCTGCCCGCATGTCTGATTTCATTAATTTTCTTGCAAAAAATCCGCTGCTCACCGCGGCGCTAGTAGGCACCGTCATTGCCTGGATTTTTTGGGAACTAAAACAAATGCGCCGAGGCTTTGTGGCGCTCAACCCAAATCAACTGGTGGAATGGATCAATCGCAAAGACGCGCGAGTTATTGATTTAACTGAAAATAATGATTTTCTGAAAGCGCACATCGCCGGCGCGGTCAACATCCCACTAGCTGATTTTTCCGCCACACATAAAGCCGTGCAAAGTGCGCAGGACAAACCAGTCGTCGTTTACTGCCGCAGTGGCGTTAGATCTGATAGCGCAGCGGCGAAGCTGGTTGCGGCTGGCTTTAAGCAAGTCGGCTTGCTCAGCGGTGGACTAGATGCGTGGCTTCGCGAATCTTTACCCACCGCGAAGGGTAAATAATCGCTATTATTTAGCACCTTACGCTGTTGACGGCGATATGCTGCGCACAAGTCAATTCTAACTTTAATTTTTAGGAGCCCATACATGCCTATATTACGCAAGCTCAGCTACGCCCTCACAATCGCGCTCGCCTTCACTGCACTTGATCCTGCGCTAGTGGCTTTCGCAAAGGCAAAAGAGCCCGCACGCGAAGTCATTGATGTCACCTTGTCTGGGCGTAAAAACCCCAAAACATCGATCGGCAACAGCGTCTCAAAATTACTGCAGAAGGCTCAAAAACTGGCAGTTGACGAGAAATTTACGGAAGCGCTTGTCGTTCTAGAACAAGCACTCGGCAAAGCGAAGACGCCTTACGAAATCGCTAAGTCAAACCAAATCAAAGCTTCCTATTTGTACAACACAGAAAATTATGACGGGGCACTACTGGCCGGGCGCGCCGCAGTTGCCGCGGATGGCCTGGATAATGTGGAGCATTTGCAGAGCAAATTGTTTGTCGCTCAGCTGCTGAACCAAAGTGAAAAGTACGACGAAGCGATTGTTGCTTTCAATGAATATGCTGCCGATGCACCAAAAATTAAGGGCTCAGAATTCATGATGCAATCAAGCAATTTCTACAACTTAGAAAAATACAAAGACGCAATCGGTTTTGCTGACAAAGCGTTTGCGACCGGGGACACACCCGCAAATGCGTGGTATCAAATTCGTCTGAATAGCCTTTACCAAGGCGAAGACTACGAGGGCGCGGCAGCCTATGCTAAAGAGCTAATGGCAAAAGACCCAAGCAATCGCCAGTGGCTTTCGCTGGCGGTGTCATCGTATTTGAGTTTGGATAAAAACAGTGAGGCGTTGGCCCTACTCAATGACGCGAAAACTAAAGGCCAGCTTGACACTGAAGCACTTTGGACACAGCTGTATCAGCTCTACAGTAATAGTGAACAATTTAATGAGGCCGGTGCCGCAATCGAGGAAGGAATAGCTAAAGGTTTTCTAAAAAGCGATGGCAAGCGCATGTCTTCCTTGGGGCAAAACTACTACATGGGCGCGCAAGCATTGGAAGGAAAGCCCGAAGCAAAGCCTATCCTAGATAAAGCAATCGACGCGTTTAAGCGCGCTATACCATTGGAACCAAAAAGCGGCGAAGCTGAGCTGTGGCTTGGACAAATATTCCTGCTTGACAAAGATGAGCCTAAGCAAGGACGGGAATATTTGGCATCAGCCGTTACAAAAACCTTAGATAAGCCTGGAAATGCATATTATTTACTGGGTGTTGCTGAAGACCAGTCTGGCAACAGGGTTGCGGCAAAAGCAGCGCTGATAAAAGCACAGGGCTACCCAGAATCGAAAAGCAACGCAACGAGCTACCTCAAAAATTTCAAATAGTCGAACAGAAATTTTGCGCCTGCCGCCTTGTGCGGCATGCGCCAATTGGTGTAGTTTTCGTTTCATTCAAGGCAGTCGAAAGTCATGGGTTGCATACACCATAGCAACCATGCGGTTCGTCAGCCACTCAACTAACATAAGTCAACGACCTTGACCTAAGTACCAAGACTAAAAGCGAGAGATGATGGCCTCACGATTGGAAAAACAAAGCGGTTTGAATGTGCGTCGGATCACGGCAATCACCCTGACCACCATCGCGCACGTTGCAATATTCGGCACGCTCATGTTGCCGGTAAAGGCACCCGAGAAAATTGTGGTTGAACAAACCGAAGAAGTGTCAATTATTGATCTTCAACCACCACCGCCACCACCACCGCCACCGCCACCGCCACCACCACCGCCGCCACCACCACCGCCGGTAAGTGCGCCGCCGCCGCCGCTGCAGCCGCTATTGGATCTGCCGCCGCCACCACCGGAGGCGCCGCCGGAAGCCACCACAACTGAGGCGACTGAAGAGCGTGGCGTGATTGCGCCACCAGCGCCACCGGTTGAGCCTGCGCCGCCGCAGATTTCCGAGGCAGGTCAGGACATCGGCTACAATCGCCAAATTCAACCGCGTTACCCACCCGTAATGATGCGTCGCGGTGTTGAAGGCAAAGTTATGCTGCGCGTGCTGGTTGGCGAGGACGGCTCACCGGTTACCATTGAGATCGAAGACGGCTCAGGGCATCGTGAGTTTGATCAAGAAGCAAAACGCGTAGTAGCAAAATACAAATTTAATCCAAAAAAAGTGAACGGTGCCGCCCAACAGGGCTGGGTCCGCGTTCCCGTCGTATTTAGAATGGAGGGCTAAACCATGGCTCAAGATGCAAATAGTTCAGCTACCGCAACCCCAATAGCGGCGCAAGCCGCTCCCACAACTCCCATATCGTCAACCGCTGCGCCCGCGACAATAGATTCGACGCAAGCGATGCAATCAAACGAGGGGCCCACCGTTGGTATGGAAAGCGGTGAGTTGGTAGTCAATATCCCGCAACTTGCAGCTCCGGGAATGAATGATGCTCCAGTAGTCAGCGCGCAATCGTTATTGCAGAACAATGAAGCATTGGCGTTGACGAATATGGGCTTTGATCACCTGATTCAAAGCGCCGATCCGGTAGGCTTGACGGTACTTTTCGTGATGTCCGTCATGTCAGTTGCCACTTGGTACTATATTTTCTTCAACGTGTTTCGCGCATTCGTGGTCAATGCCAGAACCGTCGGAGTGATGGCGAGGTTTTGGGATGCAACGACGCCCGCAGAAGCCGCGGCAGCGATGGAAGCTGAGCCGGACTACGAGCCTTTTTCCAAGATTGCTATCGCAGCTGCTGACGCCGCCGCCCACCACGCAGACGCGCAAGGTGGTCGCATGGCAGAGGCACTCTCGCGCCAGGAGTTTATTGACCGCGCAATTAAGCAGTCGGCAACGCGTGAGACCGGGAAATTTGACACCGGCTTGACTTTGCTTGCGACCGTGGGCTCTACCGCACCATTCGTTGGTTTGTTTGGAACGGTGTGGGGCATTTACCACGCGCTCATCGGCATTGGCGAGCAAAAACGCGTCTCGATGGACGTGGTGGCGGGCCCCGTGGGTGAAGCTCTAATCATGACCTGCATCGGTTTAGGCGTGGCAATTCCAGCGGTGTTAGCCTATAACTATTTTGTTCGCGGCAACAATATAATGAAAGACAAAGTCGAAACATTTTCCAAAGATCTGTTTGATTTCTTTGCAACTGGCGAAAGAGTCCGGTTAGTCAAATATGGTGCTCGTCAGTCCGAACCACGTGTAGTTTAGGAGTAGTTTATGGGAATGAGTTCAGGTAGTGACGCAGGTCACGGGGCCCCTATGGCGAACATTAACACTACGCCGTTGGTGGACGTGATGTTGGTGCTGCTGATTATCTTTATGATCACAGCGCCTTTGATGGCAGATAAAGTGCCCGTCAATTTGCCAGTGGCTACGTCGGAGACACCGGAGAAAGTTGAGGACACCAGCCCCAAGGTAACCCTCTCGATTGTGCGTAAAAATGGTGCGACCAATTATTACTGGGGCGAGCAACTAGTGACGCCTGAAACGCTTGCAGCGCGTATGAAGGCTGAGGCACAAAACAGCAATAATAAAATTCGCATGAAAATTCGCGCAGACAAAAGCTGCCGGTACGAAGACATCAGCGCTGTGTTGAAACTTGCCAAGAACAGTGGCGTCCAGTTCGTATCATTTGTATCTTCGCCGGAAGGTCGTGGCTAACAGCCTAAAGCAGCTAAGCCCTTCGTTTATGCGAAATATTTGTTCAAGGAATCGATAATGTCATTTACAAACAGTTCTAGCGCAGCCGCGCCGATGTGCGAGATCAACACCACTCCGCTCGTGGATGTCATGCTGGTGCTCTTGATCATCTTTATGATTACCGCGCCCATGATGACCAACAAAACCGACGCTAAAGTCCCAATGCGTTCAATTAACCAGCTTACACCACCTACCCCGCCCACTATTTTAACTGTGGATGTGCAGGTGAGCGCGGCGAAACGTCCGTCACTAGCGCTAGAGGGCGTTCCTATCGGCGCTGAAGATTTGCTCCAGCGGCTCAAAGTCGAGGCGGGCAAGGGTAAGGACGCTATGGCAGAAATAAACATTCGCACTGATCCAAATGCAAGTTATGAGCACATGGCGCAAACAATGGCACTGATTAACTCAGCCGGCATTGTTAAGATTCGTTTCGACGAATTGAACCCGCCTGGATTGGTTCCTGCCGCCGGACCGCAGTAGGCGTTTAATTCTATTATGTTTCTTAGCTCGTAAACTATTAACCCGCTCACTAAGCTGTTGAGCGGTTTTTTTTGCTTAAAATTCACTTAGTCCTTGCCGTACTCGCGGCTTTCCCGTTAACCTTAGATGCTGGCGGGTGTAGTTCAATGGTAGAACTGTAGCTTCCCAAGCTACTAGCATGGGTTCGATTCCCATTACCCGCTCCACTTTGCTGCCCGCTTTCACACGATTGAGCTCACGATGCGAATTGTTATCTTATCGAGAAATCGGCGGCTGTATTCAACATCACGCTTAATGGAAGCCGCAAAGGTGCGCGGGGTTAAAGTAAGCGTCATTGATCCGCTACGCTGCTATATGCGGATAAGCGTCAGCGGTGCGCAAATTCATTACCGTGGGCGCAGGTTGAAAGACGTCGCCGCCATTATCCCCCGGATCGGCGCTTCGGTAACTTTTTATGCCACTGCGGTGGTGCGTCAGTTTGAGATGATGGGGATCTATACACCGAATTCTGCCGATGCCATTCAACGCGCGCGTGACAAGTTGCGAGCCTCACAATTGCTCTCACAAGCAGGCGTTGACATGCCATTAACTGTATTTGGCGATAGTCCAGATGACACGAAAGACCTACTGACGATGTTAGGCAAAACGCCGCACGTGATTAAGTTAGTCGAAGGGACACAAGGGCAAGGGGTGGTACTTGCGGAAACCCGCTCAGCAGCGGAAAGTCTCATCGAAGCCTTCAGAGGATTGCAGGCCAATTTTTTGGTACAAGAATTTATCAAGGAAGCCAAAGGTGCTGATATCCGCGCCTTCGTTGTTGGCGGTAAGGTGATCGCGGCCATGCGCCGTCAGGGCAAGCCCGGTGAATTTCGCAGCAATTTACACCGTGGTGGCTTTGCGGCACCGGTCAAGATTACTAAGCTTGAACGCGAGACCGCTATTCGCGCCGCCGAAGTCATGGGTTTAGGGATCGCAGGCGTTGATTTAATTCAATCAGAACGCGGACCGTTGGTTCTGGAAGTCAATTCCTCCCCAGGGCTAGAAGGCATCGAGGGTGCTTCTAAAGTTGATGTTGCGGGTGCCATCATCGAACATATTGTTAAAAAGGTAGGTAAGCGCGGCGGGCTATCAATCAGGCGACGCACCAAGAGCCAAGGGCACAAGGAAGTCAATTGAGGTTAATAACATCGGTTCAACGAAACGCGGCTCTAACTATAATCTTGCTGGCGATCCTAATGCCGCATGCTAATGCTGCATTAATGACCCATTTCAAAGGCCGCTATGGTGCCATCGAGCTTTTGGATTCGGCAAAAAAGCTTTCCTTTCGTGTGAATGCACCAGAGCTATCCCAAACACGGAATTTTTGTCAGTTTAATGACCTTTCTACCGCAATTGCTGCGGTCGAGCTTGGTGTGTTGCCTGATTTCGATGCTTCAGTTACGCAATACTTACCGGTAGTTCCGGGCAAACCGGCTAAGTCGCTCACGCTCAAGCAAGCCTTGCGAGTTGGAACGCCTGAAGTTTTTTCAGGGCTGCAAAGTAAAATTACGGTCGCGCAGTTGTCGGCTTTAAACGCGAAGTCGGCGCTGCCAACAAAGGTATCCACGTCCAGCGCATTTGCACTTTTGTCGTGGTTTAAAGCGTTGGACTCCGACGTTTTGGCGCTTAAACCAACCACAAAAGAGGCGCTCCGCTCGTTGTTGACCATTAGAAATCGACGTACGATAAAGCTGCTCGCATTTTCCAGCCGTTGCATTGAAGAAACCGGCGCTGTGGGGGCCAGCGTAGGCATGGTGACACGCCCACCTGCCGCGCCCATTTTTTTTGCAATCAGCGTCGACGGCAAAACGCGCGCAGACTTGTTCTATGTCGCACCCAAAATTCGTGACGCTGCACTTAATGAATTTGGCTACTGGCCATTTGAAATTCCGCCAGAAACTACACCAGGGTCGTTTATAGTGCCATCCAAATAGTACGCGGCAGTTGGTAAATGCTTTCTTCAGGTTTAACAGCTCCGATCAGAGCTGCAATGACATCACCACAGCATCTTCGCGTGTCTTGCGCCCTGGGTAGTAGGCTTTGCGTACACCAATTTCTTGAAATCCAAGATTCGCATACAGAGATCGCGCCACAATATTCGAGGCGCGAACCTCAAGAAAGACGCGTTCCACTCGATGCCAGCGCGCTTGGTCAATAAGGCGTCTCACCAATTTTTTGCCTAAGCCACAGCTGCGCTGATTCGAGTCGATTACCACATTCAGAATATGCGCTTCACCTGCCGCGATCGACAGCATGCCATAGCCTAACAACGCGCCCTCTACCTCAATAGCAAGCCCTGTATAGGCCGAGTTAAAACAATCGCGAAAAATCGCTTCTGACCATGGAAAATCATAGGCGTTATTTTCTAAAGGCATAATGCGCGGCAAGTCAGATAACTGCAGCACACGCACACGCGCCGAATTGGCCTTACGCGACAATGTAGCAACCGCATCCATTTAACAGCTCATTTTAGCGCTGCTGCTTACGCCATAGACGAATAGCAAGCCAGGCTTGACGTTTTGCACGCCAAGCGCTGCGAAGTAATGCCATGCTGCCCAGTTTGAGCGGTGCCTTTGGCGGTAGCTCGAAGTGCAGCGCGGTATCACTGACGACCGCATTTTCGACCACTGGAATAGGCGCACCTTGAGCAAACAATAAACAGAAATGGCTATACATACGACTTTCCAGAAAGCGGTCAATTTCCGCACTCGGCAGCACTAGTTCCGATCGAACCGAAGCGGCGCGCGTAGCAATCGGCGATTTAGCCACAGAGCGCAAAATAGCTGATGCCGGTGCTGGTGCTGCCGGTACTGATACAACGCGCAGCGAGGCTGACGCTCCTGGATCTTGCCCGTGGGCAGGGTCATTTCGGCCATTTTTTTCGTTTAGGCGCTCTGGCGCAGCTCGAAGAGTAGGTTGGATAATGGACGCAGGCCAAGCTTTAGCCAGACGTACTCGGCTGTAGGCAACGACACCCAGCGCATCCAACATCGCAATTCGCCGAACCGTGTGCACTTAGGGCTTCATTGACTTGAGCAAATCGTGCGCAACGGCTTCGGCGATATCATCGACGGCGGTGCCAAGCAGCCCTACACTTTCTGAAATGCTATCGCCATTAGCCGCAGTCTTGCGCTCATAGGTCTGCTCAAGTAGCGGCAATCTAGAGCCCGGCGATTCGACGCGGATACGCAGCTTAATCACCACCGTCCATTTGCCAGAAAGACCTTTGACGCGCTCTAAGCGTTCAATGAAACCACTCAACTTATAGGGTTCTGAGCGCACACTCGCTCGCGCGGTTACCGATGACGCGACCTTCATCGCAGCCAACACGTCTATAAAACGCCGCTGTAAAATAGAGCCAGGCGGGTCTGTCCAAAGCTGGTAGTGGTATTGCAACAGCTTTTGCGGCTCTGAGTCCGAACTATAGGCAATGGGTCGTTCGCCGAATACGCCATCGGCACGAAAACCATCGATCTGCAGCACACCTTCAATGACTGGGTGGGCAAGTGGCGCTGGCAGATTGCTATCTTTAGGTCGGTAATAGCGGTAGTCAGGAAGTGGCACGGTACCGCATCCACTTATGCCTAGCACAAGCAGAACTATTCCAATCCAGCCGAGGGCATTGGGCCTGATGTAAATGTCAGTTCTTGCCATTAACATCATCATCCTGATTGGGATTAAACAGTAGCCGATTGGGTTGTTTACGCAACTCACGGCCAAACTCATCAAAGTGCCGACTAGCGGACTCCAAATTGTAGGTTATGGAATCAACCCGTTGCGCTAGCGTGGCAAGCGTAACTCTTAAGTCATCCATTGACGCTTGTAAGTCTGGCCCTGCGGTCGCTACGGTATCATCGATTTTTTTCAATACGCTCGAAAGCTGCTTCTTAGTTTCGATTAATTCCGCCGTCAAAATTCGCGCATTGCCCGCAGCGTCTGAACTTTGCGCCAGCAACGTCGCAATATTTGCCCGGTTTTTTGGCCCGAGCACGTCGTTTAGGGAATCGGCTCCCTGGTTGAGCTGCTTAAGCAAACGCATTGTATCGTCGACAATCGTGGGCGCACCGCTTTCAAATTTATCGGATATAACATCGACGCTCGCACCGATTTTTTCCAAAAGCGGACTAATTCTCGTTTGTGTTAGGGTCGTAATTTCACCTGCAAGCGCACTCACTGCAGCAAATACATCACCCCCTTCGCGGCTTTTGAGTTCGCCACCGACGCTCAGCATGGTGGGTAAGCGCCCTTCAGTAACACCTACAAAAACGTCCGACAGTAAACCACTCGACAGCAGCGCTGCCACAGAATCAGTTGGGATTTTCCAGCCTTGATTGACGCTTAAATCAACCCTAAAAGTGGTTTTCCCGCCGCTTTGCTCCGGCGTCACGGCATCTACTTGACCGATGCGATAGCCTTGATAGAAAACCGCGCTGCCAAAGCCTAAACCCGCGACGTTCTGATAGCGCACCACATAGCGATCACGCGCGCCACTGGAGCTGCCCGTTATTCCTACGAGTGCGCCTAACAGGAGCGCCAAGGCAACTAGCACGGCGATGCCTACATAAAAATAGTTAACAGTATCGCGCTTCATCGTCTTAAAACAAATTTGGATTTTGCAACAGCACCCATGCGAGTCCTGCGAGGACCCCTAGCGCTGCAATAAGCATTAAAAAGTTTGCGATTCGGCGGGTGTTGAGCGGCACATCAACCGGGGCGTTAACCAAAACCGGCGCGGTAACCGGCACGGGCGGCGGCGGCACGATTTTGTAACCAACCTGAGTGTGCACGGGCCCTGCGCTCTGAACTTGCGCTACAACCGGGTTTAAACCGGGATGCGCAGGCGCGGTAATCAACTCAATCGGGCTAACACCGACCGTTTCTAAAAGAAACCGATTTTGATCGAATGCAATTTGATCGCCCGGCTTGAGTACCGCATCACGCACGGCAATTCCGTTGACATAAGTACCATTCACCGAGCCTAGATCGCGCAAGTAAATGCCGCTGCCCGTACTTTCTATGCACGCATGTTGGCGCGACATTTCCGGCTCATCAAGCACTAAATCGCATTCACTGCCGCGTCCAATGGTGGTTCGCAACTTCAGGCCAATCACTTTGCCAAAATACTGTCCAGAAACAGCGCGCAACATTGCACGGGCTGCAAGGTTTTTAATACCAGGGCCAATCCCATCATTTACGCTTGGCGGTGGGGCTTCGCGATTATCAGAATCCGCTTTAATCAACATCTTTACCGGCCCCAAAAGCACCATATCGCCTAGCCGAGCTAACGCTTTAGCTTTAATCGGGCGGCCGTTAATGTGTACGTCCGATTTGTTTTGGACTGATAGTTCAATTCCGCGCACAGGATCGGCATCAATCATCAAATGACTTTCGTCAATAGATGGATGGTTTAACCGTATTCGATGAGCATCGCCGGTACCAATACTCAATCGGCCTTCGGCCCAAAAGGTGTCGGGGTGTTCGCCATTTGGAAAGTGGAGTCGCATTGCAGCTTTTTACCTTGCTTTTGGCATTTTTACCACTGTCTCGTTTACCATTGGGTCGACAAATCAAACAGAAATCGCTTTGTCGACTGCGAAGTTCCATCCCGGCGTTCGTCGAATGCGGCAACTCGCATCCAAGTGGTTTGATTAAAACCATAGCCTACCCAGGGCATCGTTCCGCGTGCAAAACTTTGGAACCACCAATCGTCTTCGGCAGCAATAGCCAGCACGGAATCACGCCCACTGCGTTGATAAGCCAGCCCCAACTCAACGCCACCTTCACGCATATTTCCCCACGTAATGCTGGCTCGCCCAGCTTTATTCAAATCGTCGCTACCGCGATTATCAACACCATCCAGCACCACGGTCAGTGGTTTTTCAGCGAGCGTCAGCCGCCCAATCAGCTGAAAATCCAACAATTCATAATCCGATAAAAAATTTGCGCCTAAACGCCGATTAGTACGAGATATACCGTTCGCCGCTAAGCCATCCAGCTTTGCGAAACGCAAATACGACAGCAACGCTGACGCGGAAATGGCTTGGCCCTGCTGCCAGTGCCAACCCGCTTGCACCGCCGCAAGCCGTGGTTTTTGATTATCAAAAACAAAATCGGGCGCAAAATACCCGGCTCCATAGGCGAAACCAGTACCCTCGTCATTCAGTCCCGCGCGCGATACGCTAAGCCCAATCGGCCGCAAATCAGCATCCCAAACCAATGGCGTTAATGCGAATGGCAGCTGTGCTTTACCAAATTGCAAACTCAATCGCTCATCTTGCCAACGCGCGTAGAGCTGATCTAGGCTTACTCGATCCGAGCGCTCGTTATCCCGGTTTCGACGGTTATCGCGGGCATCGTCAGTACCTGCATTGAGTAAAGCCGCCGCGCCAAACTCCCAGCCTTCGACACCCAAATACAACGCCCCCAAATGCACCCGAGCACGCACGCGTTCAATTTCAACTGGGATATGCCTCGTGTTTTCATAACGCAAACGCGCGTCCCCAAAAGGCACAAAACCTAAGCCTTCATCTTGCGCCATCAGCGGCATGGAAAGCGCTGCCAGCAGCCCTGTAAATATAGCCAGTCGCGTTCCCGACATAGTCACTCCAATTAAGTACGAAGCTGATTGAGCGCATCCAATAACGCCTCAGCACTAACGAAACGTGCGGCAGGCGGTTTTTCCAAGCACTTAAGGATAATCGCTTCAAGCGGCTTTGGAATCTCAGGCCACAAAGTTGAGGGTGCGATCGGCAGCGTCTGCGAATGTGCGATATAAAGCTCGATTGTAGAAGTAGCATTGAACGGCAAGCTACCGCAAAACATCTCGCAGAGCATCACGCCCATAGAATAAACATCTGAGCGTGCATCCACCTCTTCACCCGCCAATGCTTCTGGCGGCGAATAATTTGGTGTACCAACAAACATGCCGGGCTGCGTTTGCCCCGGCGCTGTGCGGCGAATTGACCGAGCGATACCAAAGTCCATGAGCTTGGCATTGCCGGACGCTTCTAAGATGACGTTTTCGGGCTTTATATCGCGATGCAATACACCCACGTCGTGCGCGGCATGCAGTGCACCGGCAATTTGCTTGGCAATGCGTAGGCCGGCGCTAAACGGTAGTTTTCCGGATTGCTCAATTAAATAGCGCAGCGTCATGCCGCGCACGTATTCCATTGAAATGAAAGGTTGGCCGTTGACATCACCAAAATCATGCGTGCGCAACACGCTGGGGTGGGTGATTTTACGCGCCAAGCGTAACTCGCTTTTTAGGCGTTCTAGGTGCTCGCCATCCATCAATGCCGCGCCGCGCAGCATTTTCAATGCCACAACGTCATTCAATTCCAGGTCATGCGCCTTATAAACCACACCCATGCCACCGGCACCAAGCACCGACTGAATCTCATAGCGGTCGCCTAAGCGCATGCCGGGTGCCAACCGATGCGCATTGCCCTCGTTCACGCTGCCGGTGGCAACGCGGGTTTCATTGCCGCTCAACATAGTCGAATTGGGGTCATTTTCCGGCATCGGCAATTTTGGCAAATTCGCCAAATCACTTTCGGTCAGCACATAAAAGCGTTTGCCGCTTGCAGCACCCGTGGCAACCGACGGATCGGTAGACGCTTCGCGTTCCAACACCGCATTAAGGCCTTTTGCGAATGTGGGGCCAATTATAATTTGCCCGGCACTTGCTTCGCCCAGCAGACGCCCAAGCTGGGCGGTGCCTAAGCCAATGGTCGCGCTTTGTGGCTCAAAGTTAGGCAGCGAGCCATGCACGAATTCGCCGTCATGAATTGCCGCTGCTGGCGCTGCACCAGCGCCTAAACTCGCGGTCCTATTCAAAAGCGCTGCAAGCGCATGCATCGCGCGCAGTTGCCGCTGATCGCCGCCGAAGCCGATTAGTAGTCGGCTGCCGTGATGCTCAAAAACGCGTCCACCAAAAGTATTTGCGATCGCAACCGCGTCGCCGTGCAGCATAGCCAGCTGCGTCAGTGCGATCGCTTCTTGCCCAACCGGTACATTTTGTGCAAAGCGCCGGAAATCCATGCCCAGTAAAGTCATGGCATAGCGTTGTGCGGGAACATGCGGCGCACTGCGCACACTTGGTTCAGAGCCTGGCTCAGGCAAAAACTTGCTCAAGCTACTGACATAGCCTTCCATGTCACCCTTTTCACGCAAACTAGACAGCAGCGAATCAAACGCGTGTCCCAACTTGCCTATTTCATCGGTGCCTTTGACAGTCACGTGCTGCGTGTAGTCGCCTGCAGCGGCTTTATCGGCGGCGTCGGCTAAAGTGCGAATTGGTTTTAGCAGGGCGCGCGTCAAAAACCATGACGCAAAAAGCGCTGCTAGCAGGGCGGCAAAACCGGTCCAATTAACAGCACGCTGAATCGCTACGAAGTTCGCTTTTGACGCTTCTGTCGGGGTTAGCCCAAGGTAGGCGCCCAGCGGCACCTTACCTTCACCAAAAATGGTGGTCAGCGCACCCGCATAAGCCCGACCACCGATCGAAAAATCTAGCCGAGAAGCGCTGGACATCGCGGCCATCATTTGCATTGACTGCGCCGAAACCGCTGAATCAAGCGCTTTGACGCTCTCAGCATTCAGCGAAGTTCCTAACAACTTTAAGTCCTTGCCACTCTGTGCGTAGATTGCAACCTCTGCACTGCTGACCGACGCGATCTTATCAGCAGTGCGTTTGTCAATGGCGTTACCCAAAAGCGCATAGCCCACCAAATTTTCACCGGACACGATTGGACTAATAGCAGCTAGATACAACTTTCCGTGATCCGACCAATAGCCCGAACGACTGTTAGCGTCTTTATCATTCAGCACAAAAGCAACTAACGCATCATTGGCTAGCGACTCTTGCAAGGCCTCGCCTACTTGTGGCACCCGCGCAATAACGGACCCTGATGCATCGAGCACTAAACCCAAATCCACACCCAAAGTGGTCATGCGCTCATTTAATAAGTCTTTAATCGAAACTTGGCCTTGCACACTGACACCGGTCGGCGCGCCAGCATCGGTTAAGCCCAGATCACCACCGCCTAAATCATCGCCAATTCCAAGATCGTCACTGCTGGCCGCATCAAAATACCGCGCAACATTTGGGTCGCTACTGACAAAACTGGTTTTGACTTCAATATCGCCATAAGCCGAGCCTTCAATCGAAAGCTGGGCCGCTGAAATCTGCTTGAGATCGCGACTTACTTGGTCTTCTGCGGCAATTTTTCCTTGCCGCGCAGTCACCAAAATTGCTGCCAGCAACGCCGAGGCGACCACTAAGGTAATCGCCAAAAAAATCTTTAGAAACAACGGCATCGCAAATCCGCGTTGGGCATTGCGCGGGTTTGGGAGACCCATTTTGGACATTACCCGCTTTGCTGTAGTAACCTTTGTTTTACTAATAACCACTGTCATTGCTCCTGCGATACGGGCGTCCAAATTTATTCAAATGCGGCGGAATTCGCTTTTTCGTCAAGCTCATCGTTATGGGTTCAACAAACACCGCGTCAGCATTCACGGTAAAAGCTTTGCGAAATAATGCTGCGCGTTCGTGCCATACAAATAATTCGCCGGGGCCTACCGGCAAGTTTTTGAATTGGAACCGGCCCTGGACATCGGGCGTGGCAAAAAACGGCGTATTTAACACCAAAATATTCGCCATCATGGAATGGTGCACATTGCAATATACGCGCACAACGCCGACATTTTTGAAGATATTTGATTCGCCCTCGCCTTTTCCATAAACCCCAGTATCAAAGCCATTACCCTGCGCGGTCGAAAACGCGTTATGCAATATCGGGTCAGCATTTGGAAACACGACGAGCGAACCCTGCATCACTGGCAGCACGCTCGGCGTAAACGCTTTGCGCTCCGTGCGCATCACGTAAGGCATTTTCGGCACCAACAGCGGCACTTTGATCGCACTCTTAAAATACACCACCGCCTCACGCGACTCAGTAATCAGTAAGGGTTTGCCATCGGATGTCAGCGTAACTTTCCCAGAAATCTCCGCCGCGTAAACAGCCCCGAAAATAACCGCTGGAGCAGAAAAGGCAACTGTGCAAAGGATAGAACCCCTTAGCGTGAAAAGCCCAGCCCGCTTTGACGTCAAATCAGTCATGTTTAACCTTTAAGTTGGACATAGGGTGAAAAACAATGGGTGAAAAACAGTGCTTCACTACGAAGCTTAACCGTTTTTAGACGCGCAGTAGACCGGCGCACAGTCAATGTTATGTCGTATTGTCGATTGATATTTTCCCTAATAGCCTTTTGCATTTGTTTGTCGGTGTGTGCCAGCGAACGAACCATTTATTATTCCAGCGGAACGCTAAAAATTCGCGTTAACAACTCTTGGCTATCGTGCAATCGAGCAGCTCGGCTATAGCAACGTTCATAGACTTGAAGACTTGTGGACTTCTGAAACGTGCAGTGCATCAGAAAAATTAGCGGATAAAGAAAGGCAGCAAAACACCTCTGCGCAAGCCGCATGCGAGTCGCTGCTGCCCATGGATCGCGCCGAAAAATAATTCGGCTACTTGCGAAATACTGTCTTCTCAGCGCTAGCGTTAAAATGCGCCGGACCAGTTAGCACTGGCTAACTGCCACGCACCGCCGCTAAAACGCCACTGAGTTTGCCGAAACAAGAGCTGGCCTTGCGCTGGCAATATCTTGCCGCCGTCCGTGACTAGCAGCGAAAGTTCAACTTTTGCGCGTTCACCTTGCATAGTTATGCTGGTTTTAGTGCGGGTGACGCCGATGTTTTCGGTTCTGGATCTGATGCCCAACATATACACCGCCAATGCGCGTCTATCCATGCTGGCGCTTTGACCACTGAAGTCATCGCTAACAAAGCCCATAAATGCGCCGACGTCACGCGCCTCGCCTGCTGCCTGCATCGCATCAATCGCTTCCCGCAGCAACTGCTCATTGGGCGCCTTAGCGCAGGCGAACAAAGTAACGACAAGCGTAAAAAAAAGCAGCGCTCGTCGCGAATGAATCGAAAAAGAACGCATTTTCATCCACTTTCCGCTTGTCGAGTGACAACTCTAATGGCATGGTTGGACATAAGCAAACCCTTTGAGGATTTTCCATGTCTAGCCCAAGCACAGCCTCCCGTCCCTGGATAAAATCTTACCAATCCGGCGTGCCTGAGCAAATCAATCCAGCCGCATTTCGCTCGATCGTCGAAGTTTTTGAGACATCCTGTAAAAAATTCGCTGACCGGCCTGCATTTAAAAACATGGGCGTGACGTTGACCTATCGCGAACTTGACCGGCGCTCGCAGCAATTTGCAGCATTTTTACGCAATCGTTTAGGGCTAATTCAAGGCGACCGAGTCGCGATCATGATGCCCAATATGCTGCAATACCCCATTGCAATGTTTGGCGTGCTGCGCGCGGGCTGCGTTGTGGTCAATACCAACCCACTTTATTCCACGCGCGAGCTGAAACACCAGCTGGTCGATTCCGGTGCCAAAGCGATCGTGGTGTTTGAAAACGTCGCGCATACTTTGAGTGTAGTCATTGACGAAACACCGATCAAGCACGTCATCATCACAGGTCTTGGCGACCAACTTGGGTTTATCAAAGGCTTGGTCACCAATCTGGTGGTACGGCATAAGCTTAAATTGGTACCCACTTATAATTTGCCGAGCGCCATTGGCTTTAACACCGCCCTTGCACAAGGCAGCGGCGATAAAATTCCGGCCACTGAAATTCAATCGGAAGATTTAGCGTTTTTGCAATACACCGGTGGTACCACGGGCTTAAGTAAAGGCGCAATGCTGACACATAGAAATATTGTCGCCAATATGGAGCAAGGCGGTGCGTGGCTTGGCCTAGGCTTAAAACACGGGCACGAGACCATTATTACCGCATTACCGCTCTATCATATTTTCGCATTGACGGTTAACTGCATGATTTTTATGCGCATAGGCGCATTAAACGTGCTGGTGACTGACCCGCGCAATATGAAGGATTTTGTAAAATTGCTCAGCGAAACGCCTTTTTCCGGAATTACCGGCGTCAATACTTTGTTTAATGGCTTGATGAATACCGACGGATTTAGCGACATCAACTTTCAACCGCTAAAAATCTCCGTAGGTGGTGGTGCCGCAGTACAGCGCGCGGTCGCGGAGCGCTGGAAATCGATTACCGGCGTCACATTGGTTGAAGGCTACGGCCTAACCGAAGCCTCTCCATCCTGCTCGATGAATCGCATTGACGCACCTGAATATACCGGCTCAATCGGCCTGCCGTTGCCATCAACCGAATTTGATGTACGCGACGATGACGGCAAAGACGTCGAACCCGGCACCCCTGGCGAACTTTACGTGCGCGGCCCGCAGGTGATGAAAGGCTACTGGCAGCGGCCAGAAGAAACCGCCAAATCGATTACCAGCGACGGCTGGTTGCTCACAGGCGACATTGCCAGGATGGATGAAAAAGGCTTTTTCTACATCGTAGATCGCAAGAAGGACATGATTTTGGTGTCAGGCTTCAACGTCTATCCCAATGAAATCGAAGACGTCATCGCAATGATGTCCAACGTGCTCGAAGTTGCCGTAGTGGGAATACCCGACGAAAAAACCGGTGAAGCCGTCAAAGTTGTTGTGGTCGCAAAAGATGCCAGCCTTACTGCAGAAGCGATCAAAGCGCACTGCAAAGACAACATGACTGGCTATAAGCAACCCCGCGTCATTGAATTTCGCAAAGAACTGCCGAAGACTAACGTCGGCAAAATCCTTCGGCGCGAACTACGCGATGCACCGCAGTTATGAGTTCAAGTTGAGCCGTTGGTAGCCCAACTGATTCGTAGTCAGTAGGCCGAGAGCTCAAACCCAAACCCATCATTCTAGGCGCACGATAAACGCACCTTCATAATCGCCCTTGTCATCCAAGCAAAGGCGTTTTAGACTCCACGCCGCATCAGGGCCACGCCCACTAAATGCATATGCCGTTGTAGCTCAGTTGGTAGAGCAACTGATTCGTAATCAGTAGGTCGGAGGTTCGATTCCTCTCACCGGCACCACTTCAGAAAACCAAGTAGCCATACCAGCCGGTATGCACCTCAAACACTCTGCATTAAACCGCAAACGTAAAAGCCAAACGCGCCCCATCCCGTGTCTGAGTCGCGTTTACGGATCAGCCATACCAGCCGGTATGCACCTCAAACACTCTGCATTAAACCGCAAACGTAAAAGCCAAACGCGCCCCATCCCGTGTCTGAGTCGCTTTTACGGATCAGCCCTACCAGCCGGTATGCACCTCA
>Ga0209181_10005317_pt1 | contig 18565 bp, 9 predicted proteins | sample MAT05_FD_187208 | JGI IMG/M metagenome (GOLD analysis project Ga0209181, IMG submission 187208) | Freshwater microbial communities from Lake Fryxell liftoff mats and glacier meltwater in Antarctica - MAT-05 (SPAdes) (version 2) | ecosystem: Environmental > Aquatic > Freshwater > Ice > Liftoff...
CACCGGTCAATACTGCCATCCTCCTCGATAGCGATCCGAATACGACGGCACCACAAGGTCTCACCGCGTCCGAGGACAGCACTTTTCTGATTTATATCGAGAGTGGTTCCGCTTTGGTTTTCACGAAGGATCTGAACTTCAACAACCGGGTTGACTTCAATGAAATCACGGGCATTGCGGCGGGAAATAATCTATCCCTGATTTCGTTCGTCGACATCCACGGCGACATCGTCACGAATCTCAATGCAGACGGGACGTTGACCGATAGCGATAACGACGCGGCAAACGGTCGCGATGGACGGGTGCTGCTCGATAGTAAGATCAACAAAATCACTCTGCGTTCGGTGACGACGGCAGATTTGCAGGCGGGCGAGCCGGTTTCCGATCGGATCGCGCTGAGTAGCTATTCCATCTTTGGGAATATCTACGCGGGGGGGGGATTCGGCACGGCCGACGGCAATGGGGGCCTGATCATCGACGATCTGGGACGGGCGGATCAGGTGAACGAGTTCACGGGCCTCACCGGTTTTACCGTCTACCAGGAGACGCCGATCCAGATTGGGTCGATCCGGGTCGGGACGGCAGCTTCCGGGCAGCAGTTTGGCTTTGGCGCCTCGCCAGCGGGAGGTTTGGGGGCCGGGGCCGCGGGAACGGACGTGCGCGGGATTTTGCAGGATTTCATCGAGTCGCCGAATAGTGCCGGGGCATCGATCAACGGCATCCACGCCACCCGGGTCGGGACCTTCTTCAACATCAATACTTTGCAGGCTGGCGATGGCGGCTTCAATGGCAAGGGCGGCGACATTTCCAACGTCCAGATCACCGGCGACTTCTCGGGTGGCTACGCGCTCATCGCGGGGGATGGGGGCAACGGTCCGGTGGGGCCGGCGGGTGGGTCGATCATCAATTATTCCGATCTCGGCTCCATTGCAGGTGGGCGTATTTTGCTGAAGACGGGCGACGGAGGGAATGGCCTGCTCAAACGCGGGGGCGACGCGGGTTCGCTGACGCTGGACCGGACGACTTCGGTCAACTTTGCCGGCCATGTGGAGATCCAGCTCGGCCGCGGGGGCGATGGCGTCACCGGGGGCGGAAACGGGGGTTCGCAGCCCACGGGCGTTTTCACCACGCCGGAGACGGAGGTGCCGACAGGACTCCAGATCATCTCCAGCATGCATCAACCGGGAGATATTTATAACCAGAAGGCCACCAGCGATGTGTCCTTCACGGGAACCCAACCCAACCCGCAGACCCCGCTCGTCCTCGGCAACTTGGGGTATCACGCCACGCGCGGGTTCGACTTCGACTTGGATGGGGCGAACGATGCAGTCTACAGCACCGATCAGTCCGACCAGCTCGTCGTGGTCTTCGGCGATGGTGCGGGCGGTCTGAAATCGGATGGAAACTACATTTACCTAAACAATCTCCCGAATTCCCTCGGGATCACCGTGGGCGATTTCAACGGGGATGGGCATCCCGACATCGCGAGCGCCTCGGCCGACCTGGGCTATGCGGGCGTGGCGGTTTTCTTGAGTGTCTACGATTCGCTCACCGGAGAACTTGAAGGGTTCCGTGACCCGATCTATAGCGCGCTCCCGAGCATCGGAGGTCTCTTTCTAAGCGGCGGCGGAGCTGTGACAATTAGACCGGGCCAGCAGACGGCGGCGCAGATTTTCGATATCGCCTCGGGCGATTTCGATGACGATGGGACGGTCGACATCGGGTTGGTCGCCAACACGGGCCTCTATATCCTGAAGGGCGACGCACAGTTCGAGTCCAATCCCAATGGCGGCCTGCCGATCCTCAAGAATACGGGCTACTTTTACGCGGATGTCCCCAGCAATGGCGGCTTCATCCCGGCGGCACCGCAGGTTAATAGCCAGTTTTCCACCCTCCACGCCAGTGCGCTGGCGGATGGCGGCCGCGATTTCCTTTTCGCCGCCGATGAGGGAGAGGCGAGCGGGCCGAATGGCGTAATTTTCATGATGGACTACGCGGGAGCGAACTATGCGGGAGTTCGAATCCAACTCGGGACGGTGGATACCAATCGCCAATATCCCACGGGTGCGAATCAGAACATCACGAACCCGGCGCCGAACGCGATACCGCGCGACTTTGTGCTGCTCGATGTAAACAACGACGGAAATGCCGATCTCGTAGCGCTTACTGTGCAGCCGTCTGCTTTCCTGGTTACTTTTAATGGGAACGGGCTGGGAGGATTTATCAAGACATCAAACCGCGAAACCGGCGGGCAAAACGACGGAATCTACCTCGGCACCGGGACGCGCAGCCCGTCGGATCCGGGGACCGGCCTGGATCCCACTGCCATCGTCGGCATCCTCGCGACGAACAGCGATGCTAACGCGAATGGAATGGCGAACGACATCGCGGTCGTCGTCTATAGCACGCAACCGGCCGTTATTCAGATCGCCAGCTTCAGTTTTGGTCCCGATACGGGGACAATCCCGGCTGCGGCGACCGATCCAAATTTCCTTTTGGCGACTTCGACCGGAGTCCGGGTCACGCCTGATCCATTCCTGCTCGTCGGCGACCAGTCGATTCGGGCGTTCGATACGTTTGTGCCGGATTCGAACAATCCTGCGGTGAGTACTTTCACGTATTTGCAGGCGTTCCGGGACGATCGGCGCTTTGATCTGCTGGAAATCTTCCCCACGATCGGGACGCCCCGCGGCTTCCTTGCCAGTCTGGAGTACAATACGCTCTTCATCACGTCCGGCCCGGGAGGCGACTCCACCAACGGTGCCGGCGGGTCGGGTGGCCGGCTGGGCTCGGCGCTGCGGGTCGATCCCACCACCGGCACTCCCGTGGGTTCGCTCTCTTTCCTCTTTCCGGTCGAGCCCGCCTACGAAGGGGTTGTGCGTGCGACCGGCGGCGACGGCGGCAATGGCTTCTCGGCGGGCGGCGCGGGCAGTACGGTGAGCGGCTTCTCGGTCCAGTACGCTGGGACAGGAGTCTTGACCGGCCGGGCTCTTCTCTTCGCCGGGGATGGAGGCGATAGCACCAACGGCCGAGCCGGCAGCGGAGGCAATCTCAGCTCTTTCAGTATCGCGAGTGGGGTTTTCTTCGGAGCGGGTGATGGCGGCACAGGCAAATTTGGTGGTAATGGAGGAGCGGTCCTCGGCAATCCGGGAGCGCTGGTCGATGTGACCGTCACGCCCGGCACCACGGTGGCCGCGGGAGGCAAGGGTGATATCGAGAATACACTCACGACCGCTTTCGTGGTCCAGAGCGGCGTGGGAGGGTCGGGGCTGAAAGGCGGGGGCAACGGCGGGGTGATCAGCGGTCTCACCCCACGGTTCCTGCCAATCATCGGCGGCGCGGGCGGCCTGCTCCACTACGATGCCGGCGACGGTGGCTCCTCGGTGGGCGGCACGGGTGGTCGGGGCGGGTCCATCATCGACAGTGCGCCGGTGTCCCAAGACAACAATCTCAGTGGCGATATTTTCCTCCGTGCCGGTGACGGCGGCGGTGGAAAAAATGGCGGCGCAGGCGGTGACATCGTCACCTTCCAAAACAGCTCTGCGCCCGACATCAGCCCCACTTCGCTGACCTTCCTCGCTGGCAACGGCGGCGCGGCGATCGGCGGTCGCGGCGGAGCCGGCGGCACAATAAGCAAAGTGGCGGTCAGCGGAACGGGCGACGGATTCCAGTTTTACTTCGACGTCTCGAATCCGAGTCTGATCCTTGATTTCAACGACGCCGTGCTCGGGGGCTCGACTCTCACCTATTCGCGGGTGATCGCCGGGAATGGCGGAACCAGCCTCGGCGGCGCCGGCGGTGCTGGCGGCAGCCTGAACAACGTCGCGGCAACCTCGATTAGCTCACCGATCGCGGGAATCGCCGGGCGCGGTGGCGACGGCCTGACGGGCGGTGGCCTCGGCGGCTCGGTCGTCGATGGAAGGTTCAACGCGGCGGGCGGCATTGCGAAGATTCTCGTGGCCGCTGGCGACGGCGGCGACGCCTACGGTTCAGCGCCCTCGACGGGGAACCCTCTGGCTTTTGGCGGAGCCAATGCCAAAGCCGGCAACGGGGGAAGCATCACCAACTTCATCCAAAACACGGGCACCGAAGTCTATGTAGACCTCATCGCAGGCAACGGCGGCAACACGCCGAACAGCGGTTCGAGCCTCGCGGCCACGACGAGAGTGGGCGACGGCGGGTCAATCACCAATGCACAAATCAGCGGGAATATTGGGCGCGGGGCGAGACCTGCCGACGAGTTGGTCGCGATCAAGTCCTACAACAACATCTTCACCAACGAGACGTTCGCCGCGTTCGTCGCTGCCAATATCTCAGTCGATCCAGGCATCGGCGGGTCCCTGCCGATCCTCAACGATATGGCCGGAAACGTCGGTATCGTCGTCGGCGCGCGGGGGCGCGTGCAGGATAATAACATTGACGGAATCCTCGATCCCTCGACCAGCGGCAGGAATGGCTCTCTGTCGAACGTTAGCGCGCAGACGATCATGTCGGCGGTGGCGGGATCCGTGTCGCGCATCGCTTCCATCCGCACGCTCAGCAACGTCGACGTCACGATCCCGGGCGGCTCGTTCGGTTCGGACAAGCGGGTGGATTATCTCGGCTTGGTGGCGTCGGGAAATGGCGTGGCCTACCGAGATAGCGATTCTCCCGCCGCGCTGGATTACCTCAACGCCGACCGCACCCACTCGATCGTCCCGACGGCGGGCGGTATTCTGGTCGACGGCGCAATCTTCGCGGATACGGTGCGCGCGCCAAAGAGCGCCCGCGACTTCTAAGTCACCGACTGGCCGACCAAAAACTCCGCGCTGGCGCGGTCTTTCGGGACCGCGCCGGTTTCGTTTGATCCCGCTGTCTCCGCGCCTTGACTCGCTGGGGTGGCTATCTACTCTCAGTCCCCTTTCCTTATGGACACGAAACCTGATTTCTCTGCCCTTTCCCGCGCTGCCAATGAGGCGCGCGGTCTCGCGATGGACGCTGTCCACGCCTGTTCCTCTGGCCATCTTGGCCTGCCGCTCGGTTGTGCGGAAATTGGGGCGGCACTTTATGGACATGCACTGCGGCATCATCCGGCGGATCCGAAGTGGCTGAACCGGGACCGTTTCGTCCTGAGCGCGGGGCATGGCTCGATGTTTCTCTATGGCTGGCTGCATCTGAGCGGTTACGCCAGCGTGGATCGGGAGCAGGTGAAGAAGTTCCGCGCGCTGGGTTCGCATACGCCGGGGCATCCGGAGTTTCACGAGACGCTCGGCGTGGAAGCCACGACTGGGCCGCTCGGACAGGGCGTGGCCAATGCGGTCGGTTATGCCGTTTCGCAGAAGATGGCGGCGGCGAAGTTTAATACCGCGGATCACACGATTTTCGACAACCACATCGTCGCGCTCGCCGGCGATGGGTGCATGCAGGAGGGCGTGGCCATGGAGGCGATCGCGTTCGCCGGGCACTTCCAGCTCGATAACCTCATCCTCATTTACGATTCCAACGACGTGACGCTCGACGCGATGGCGGTGGCCACGCAGAGCGAAAACGCGGCGAAGCGTTTCGAGGCGATCGAGTGGGACGTGCAAACGATCGACGGCAACGACATCACGGCGTTCCTGGCCGCGTTCGAGAAGGCGAAAGCGGCGACCGGCAAGCCGCAGATCATCATTGCGAAGACGCTGATCGGCAAAGGCATCGCGGAAGTCGCCGGCACGGCGAAGGCGCACGGCGAAGGTGGCGCGAAGTTCATCGAAGCGGCGCGCAAGGGGCTCGGGTTGCCGGAGAAGGAGCACTTTTTCGTGAGCGCGGAGACCGAAGCTTATTTTGTGAAACATCGCGAGGCGCTGGCGGCAGAATACACCGCCTGGCAGACGTCTTTCGTTGCCTGGCGCGGGGCGAATCCGGAGCTCAGCCGCGAGCTGGAAGACTTCGTCGCCAAGCGCATTCCGGGCGACCTCACGGCGAAGATCCCCGCCTTCCCGGCGGACGCAAAAATCGCTACGCGCAAGGCGGGCAGCGATGTGCTCCAGCCGGTGGCGGAAGCGGTGACCTCGCTCATCTCGGGCAGCGCCGATTTGCACGGCTCGACGCTGAATTACATCAACTCGAGCAAGGACTTCAGCCCGAGCAACTGGGGCGGCCGCAACATCCGTTTCGGCATCCGCGAGCACGGCATGGCCGGTATCATGAATGGCATCGCCTACGACGGCATCTTCCGCGCGAGCGGCGCGACGTTCCTCGTCTTCGCCGACTACTGCCGCGGCAGCATCCGTCTCGCGGCGCTGAGCGGCTTGCCGACGGTCTACATTTTCACGCACGACTCCGTGGGTGTGGGCGAAGACGGCCCGACGCATCAGCCCGTGGAAACCGTGAGCGGCCTGCGCGTGATCCCGAATCTCGACGTAATCCGTCCCGCCGATCCCGAGGAAACCGCGGGCGCGTTTGTCGCCGCGCTTTCCCGCATCGAGGGGCCGACGCTCCTCTCGCTCACCCGCCAGGTCGTGCCAAATCTCAGCGACATCCCCGTGGCGACCCGCCGCGAGGGCGTGCTGAAAGGCGGCTACATCGCCGTGAAGGAAACCGCCGAACTCGACCTCATCCTGCTCGGCGCGGGCAGCGAACTGCAGCACGCGATCGCCGCGGCCAAACAGCTCGGCGACGGCGTCCGCGTGGTGAGCATCCCGAGCTTCCTCCGCTTCGACGAACAGCCGCAGTCCTACATCGACGAAGTGCTCCCGCCCAGCGTGCGCCGCCGCGTCGCCATCGAGGCCGGTGTGTCCGATCTCTGGTGGAAATACGTGGGGCTCGACGGCAAAGTCATCGGGATCGACCGCTTCGGCATCAGCGCGCCCGGTGGCAAGGTCATGGAAATCCTCGGGATGACCGCGCAGTCCGTCGTCGACGCTGCGAAGTCGCTCGCCTGATCGCTTTCCGAGATCCCGCGGCGATGCCATCGCATCGCGGCGGGCACCTCGGCGGAGGCGCGGCGAGCACCAGCCTGCCCGCCGGAATTCCCGGCGGCGGCGGTGTGTGTCATGTGGGCAGTGCCTCCTTGCAAAAGGTGCCTGCTCTGTTAATTCAGCCACCCCATTTCCGCCGACTCCCACCGGCCACCACGACCCCGCCCATGACGCCTGATCAAATCGCCCAAGCCAACGTCGAACTCCGCGACGCCGCGCCGCTGGACATCGTCCGCTGGGCGATCGCGCAAGCCGGCGGTCGGGCGATTGTTTCGACGAACTTTCGTCCCTTCGAAGCCGTGATCCTGCACCTCGCCACGCAGGTCCAGCCGGACATTCCGGTGCTCTGGGTCGATCACGGTTACAACCGCCCTGCGACCTACACGCATGGCGAGGCGGTGAAGAATCTGCTCGGCCTGAAGATCAAGGCCTACGTGCCGAAGATCACCACCGCACACTACGATGCGGTGTTCGGCGGCGCGCCCGACCCGACTCCGGAAAACGAGGACCGCATCAAGGCGTTCAGCACGGCGATGAAGCTGGAGCCATTTCAGCGCGGGATGCGGGAACTCGCGCCCACGGTGTGGATCACCGCGTTGCGCAAAGCGCAGAATCCCAATCGCGCGGGCCTCGACATCGTCAGCCACGACGGAAATTTCGGGGCGCTCAAGGTCAGCCCGGTTTTCCACTGGAGCGAACAGCAGATGGACGACTACCTGACCGCGAATGGTCTGCCGAACGAGTGGGATTACTTTGATCCCGCCAAGGCGGACGAGAAACGCGAATGCGGGCTGCATGTGGCCTGGGGCGGCGACGCGGTCAAAGCCTGACGCCTGTGTCCAGTTACCAACTCGACCATCTTCAATACCTCGAGACCGAGGCCATCCACATCATGCGGGAAGTGGCGGCGGAGTTTGAGCGGCCGGCGATCATGTTTTCCGGCGGCAAAGATTCGATCTGTCTGCTGCGGCTCGCGGAGAAAGCGTTCCGTCCCTCGGACATCCCGATGCCGTATCTGAACGTCGATACCGGCCACCATTTTCCCGAGCTGAACACCTTCCGCGACAAACGCGCGGCGGAACTCGGCGGCAAGCTGATCATCCGCAAAGTCGAGGACGCCATCGCCGCCGGCATCGCGGTGCCGACGCCCGGCGAGATCAGCCGCAACCGGCTGCAAATCCCCACGCTGCTCGCGGCGATCGAGGAGTTTCGCTTTGACTGCGCGATCGGTGGCGCGCGCCGCGATGAGGAGAAAGCGCGGGCGAAGGAGCGCTTCTTCAGCTTCCGCGACGCCTTCGGCCAGTGGGATCCGAAAGCGCAGCGGCCCGAGATTTGGAATCTCTACAACGCCCGTGTGAATCCCGGCGAACACATGCGCGTCTTCCCGCTCTCGAACTGGACCGAGATGGACGTGTGGGAATACATCCAGCGCGAAAAGCTGGAGGTGCCCACGATCTATTTCAGCCACGAGCGGAAGTGCGTGCGGCGCGGCGGCCAGTGGCTCCCCGTCTCCGACATCATGCCGCCGAAGGAAAATGAGCAGGTGAAAGAACTCGTCGTCCGCGTGCGCACCATCGGCGACATCATCAGTACCGGTCTGGTGGAAAGCCCGGCGAACACAGTCGAGGACATCATCACCGAAATCGCTGCCGCCCGCGTCACCGAACGGGGGTCGCGCGCCGACGACAAGGCTTCCGAAGCGGCGATGGAAGACCGCAAAAAACAAGGCTACTTCTGATGACCGCGCATCCTCCGGTAGAACTCCTGCGCTTCAACACCTGCGGCTCGGTCGACGACGGCAAAAGCACGCTGATCGGTCGGCTGCTCTACGACTCGAAGTCGTTGATGGAAGATCAGATCGAAGCGCTCGAACGTTCCGCCGACATCACCGGCGGCGGGCAGATCAATCTCGCGAATCTCACCGACGGCCTGCGCGCCGAGCGGGAGCAGGGGATCACGATCGATGTGGCGTATCGTTACTTCGCCACGCCGCGGCGGAAGTTCATCGTCGCCGATACGCCGGGGCATGTGCAGTACACGCGCAACATGGTCACGGGCGCCTCGACGGCGAACCTGTCCATCGTGCTCGTGGATGCGCGGCAGGGCGTGATCGAGCAGACGCGCCGCCACACGTATCTCGCGGCGTTGCTCGGCATCCCGCACGTTGTCATTGCGGTGAACAAGATGGATCTCGTGGACTGGAGCGAGGCGCGGTTCCTGGAAATCCGCGAAGCGATCGAAGGTTTCCTGCCGCGGCTCGATGTGCTCACGGATGTGAAGTTCATCCCGATCAGCGCGCTGGAGGGCGGCAATGTCGTCGATCCTTCCGACCGGACGCCGTGGTATTCCGGCCCGACGCTCCTCAAGCATTTGGAATCGATCCACATCGCCAGCGATTGGAATCTCAGCTCGCTGCGTCTGCCGGTGCAGTGGGTGAATCGGCCGAACAATCCGAAGGACAAAACGCTGCACGATTTCCGCGGCCTGAGCGGTCAGCTCGCGGGCGGAATTTTGAAGAAAGGCCAGCGGGTGCTGGTGCTGCCCGCCGGGCTCAAGGCCACGGTAAAAGACATTCAGACCTTCGATGGCAGCATCGACGAAGCCTACGCGCCGCAGTCGATCACGGTGTGCCTGAATGAAGACATCGACGTGAGCCGCGGCGACACGATCGTCGGCCTCGACGATCTGCCCGGGATGTCCACCGACCTCCGCGGCCGCATCTGCTGGATGCACCCGAAGGCACTCACCGCGGGGCGGAAATTTTACCTCAAGCACACGACGCAGACGGTGCAGGCGATCGTCTCGAAACTGAATTCGCGGATCAACATCCAGACTTTCGACGTCGAACCCGATCCCGCGGAACTGGTGCTCAACGACATCGGGGAGATCCAGATTCGCACCGCCAAGCCGCTCGTTTTCGACGGCTACAGCAGCAATCGACTGACCGGCTCCTTCATCCTGATCGAGCAGGGAACGAACGCGACCGTCGCTGCGGGAATGCTCGCGCCGCCGATCGAGCGAGTGCGGCCGGAGTACGACGACTTCGCGATCTGACCCGGAGCTAGAGCCGGATCGGCAGGAGGCGGCCGGCGATCACTGCGATGGCGCGGTCGGCTTTTGCGTGGCGGGTGTAGGCGGAGAGGAAGTCGTTGCCGCGGACCTCGGTGCCGGCGGCCCAGGTGGAAAACGCGGGGAGGACGAGCAGCTTTTCGCCGACGAGAAAACACGGGCAGCGGACGCTCGTGGCCACGCCGTCCGAGACCGAGATCGCGGGATGCTCGTGGCCGATGATCACGCGGCCGGTGCATTGGGCGAAGAGCGTTTCGGCGGCGGCAGCGTCGGTGCAATCTCCGTGCAACAGCGTGTGCGTCCCGGCGAGGTGCTCGCGGGTGGTCATCGTCGTGATACCGGAATCGAGCAGGAGCGCTTGGAGATGCCGATCATGATTGCCGAGCACGAGGCGGAGCGTGGTGCGGGTGCTGAGTTCGGCGATGAGCGCGCAGAGTTCGTCCACGAACGGTTTCACGCGCACGGCGCGGTGAACGATGTCGCCGAGGAGCACGAGTTCCTCGGGTTCGTAATCGCGGACGAGGTCGCGGAGACGCGCGAGGGTTTTCTCCTCCGCGCCGATCGGCAGCATCTGGCCTTGCGCACGGTGCGCCCAGGCGTAGCCGAGATGCAGATCGGCCACGGCGAGCGTGCGGGTGGTGGCGAGCCAGACGGCGTGACGGGCGTCGAGCGTGACGCCGGGTTCGAGTTCAAGCCGGCTGCGGTGCATCGGCTTCAATCGCGCTCCACCATTGATGGAAGAGCCGTTCCTGCACTTCCCACGGATCTTCGACGAGCAGCGCTTCCTTGATCTTCGTGGCATACATCGCGAACGAAAGCGGCGGCACTTTTTCCACCACCCGCAGCCGCGCCGGCCGGGACTGCTGAGCGTGGAGGAAAGCGAGCGCGCCGTCGGCGTCGAGGAAGATGCGGAGTGTGTCGCGGCGGGCTTCGCGCATCAGGATGTGGTCGGGCTCGTGTTGCTGGAGCACGTTAAAAATCACTTCGGCGCTCCACGCGAGTTTCCGCACGGATTTCTGCTGGTCGAAGAAATTGCGGTAGACCATCAGCCCGGTTTGGGCGGCGTTGCGGAAGTGATATTTGAGCATCTCGGACTGGACGAGCGACTGTTCCAGCTCGGTCGCGAATCCGGCAATCGCAAGGAGCGTGGGCAGCTCATCTGCGGTGAAGCGCTGCTGCGGCGCGACGGTGAGCACGAAGCCGTAGTCGTGCGGTGTGGCCACGGCGTTGCCGCCGCGCAGGCGGCTGAGGCGCAGGGTGATGACGCGGGCGAGGGCGTCGTTGGCGGCGCGGCCGATCAGGGAGTGGAAGAAGTAGTGAATCGCGCTTGGATTGCGCGTGGGGAATTTCTTGGAAACCGGCGACTCGTCTGTTGCGTGAAATTCCTCAACGAGCAGGCAATCCTCGGTCGGGATTTCGGAGAGTTCGTGCTGCGCGCGGTGGATCGCTTCGATGACGCGGCCGTTGGCGATTCCGCAGTCGAGGCGCTTCGCGATCCACGCCGCGAGGTCGCGGCCGTCGCCGGCTTCGTAACCGGCGCGCAACTCACTGCGGAAGGCGACGATCTCGCGCGCGACGCGATTGGAGAGCGGAAACTTGCTGGCGTTCCAGCGCGGGATGGTGGGCAGCGCGCCGTCGGCGCGTTTCACCCACGCTTCCATTTGGTTCACCTTTTCCAACCGCACGGGCCGGCCGCTCATGACGAAAACGTCGCCGACTTTCATCATCCGCATGAACGACTCCTCGACGCTGCCGAGGTTTTGCGTTTTCAGCCGCACGCGGACCTGGCCGACGTTGGGAATGACGCCGATGTTTTGCAGGAACTCGCGCTGCACTCGGCCAGGGCGGGTGCGGAAACCGGCGTCGTCCAGCTCGATCTTGCCGAAGACTTCCGAGTATTGCCGCCGCAGCGAAGCGCCGCCGCCGGCGAGGTAGTCGAGCACGTCGTCGAACTCCTCGGAGCCGAGATCGCGGAAGGGATACGCGTTCCGCACGAGCGCGAGCGCATCGGCGCGCGACCAGTGTGCGGTGCAACCCATGCTCACGAGATGCTGCGCGAGCACATCGAGCGGAGCGCGGGGAATGCGCACTTCGTCAAGATGCCGGGCGCGGGCGAGGAGCACGGTGGCGCAGGATTCGACGAGGTCGCTGATGTTTGTGGCCATGAGGATGCCGCGGCTCACGGAGTGGATATTGTGTCCGGCGCGACCGGCGCGCTGGAGGGCTTTGCTGACGCCCTTCGGCGTGGAGAGCATGACCACGAGTTCGACCGAGCCGATGTCGATGCCGAGTTCGAGGCTGGTCGAACAGATCACCGCGCGGAGTTCGCCGCGCTTGAGGCGATCTTCCACGTCGCGGCGCACGTCGCGTTCGAGCGAGCCGTGGTGGCATTCGATGACTTCGGCGAGGTCGGGAAATTTTTCGCGCAACCAGTAGGTCATTCCTTCCGCGCCGGAGCGGGTGTTGGAGAAGACGAGCGTGGTGCGGTGTTCCTTGATGAGCTGGCCGAGTTCGCGGACGAGGCGTTGGCCGGTGAAGCCGGCTTCGGGATACGGGTTTTTGCGCAGCGGGGTGTGGACGCGCAGCTCGATCTTCTTCGTGGTGGAGACGTCGACGACTTCGCAGCGGCCATTGGTTCCAACGAGAAATTGGGCGACTTCGGCGAGCGGAGCGACGGTGGCGGAGAGGCCGATGCGTTGCATGGGCGCGGTGGCGAGCGCGGCGAGGCGCTCGATGCTGAGCGAGAGATGCGCGCCGCGCTTGTTGTCGGCGAGGGCGTGGATTTCGTCGACGATGAGCCAGCGGACGTGGCGCAGAACGGGCAGCCAGCGTTCCTGGCTGAGGAGCACGCAGAGGCTCTCGGGTGTCGTCAGCAGGATGTGCGGCGGTTTGGTGAATTGTCGGGCGCGCTGGCTGGGCGTGGTGTCGCCGCTGCGCAGTTCCACGCGGATGGGCGGCTTTTCGCCGAAGAGTTCGCGCAACGGTTCGGCAAGGTTTTTTTCGAGGTCGTAGCTCAGCGCGCGGAGCGGGGAGACGTAGACGCAGTGGATGCCGGAGGTGAGCTGGCCGGCGTCGTGGAGCTGGGTGAGCGAGTCGAGGACGGAGAGGAAAGCGGCGAAGGTTTTGCCGGTGCCGGTGGGGGAGGTGACGAGCACGTTGGCGCCGCGGGCGAGCAGGGGCCACGCAGCTTTTTGCGCGGGAGTCGGCTGGCCGTAGCGCGCGCGGAACCAGGCGAAGACGCGCGAGTTTTTGGAAAAGACCAGCGGGTTTTTGGAAAAGACCAGCGGGTCTTCAGAGAACACGGACATGCGTGGTGGAAAGTCGGCGCGCGGCACGCTATGGCAAACGCAATCATGCTCGTGCTTCGCTGGCTCACCATTATCCCGCTTCTTTTTACCGCGCTGGTGGCCGCGGCTCAGCCCGTGCATCAGCCGCCGGACCCGCCGCGGGAGTTCCGTGCGGTGTGGATTGCTTCGGTGGGGAATATCGACTGGCCGTCGCGCGCGGGGCTAACGGCGAACGACCAGAAGGCGGAGTTCCGTGCGATCCTCGAACGCGCGGTGGAGCTGAAGCTAAACGCGGTGGTGCTGCAGGTGCGGCCGGCGTGCGATGCGTTGTACGAATCCAAGTTCGACCCGTGGTCGCCGTATCTCACGGGCACGATGGGGCTTTCGCCGGATTACGATCCGCTCGCCTTCGCGATCTCCGAAGCGCATGTGCGCGGGATCGAATTGCACGCGTGGTTCAATCCCTACCGGGCGCTGACGTTGGCCACGGCGCCGACTTCGGGCGGGCACGTGACGAAGGTGCATCCGGAGTGGGTGCGTAAATACGGCAACCAGCTCTGGCTCGATCCCGGCGAACCGAAGGTGCGCGAATACGCGCTGGAGGTGATCCTCGACGTGGTGCGGCGCTACGAGGTGGATGGCGTGCACATCGACGATTACTTTTACCCCTATCCCACGCCGGCGAAGACGCCCTTTCCCGACGATGCAACCTACGGCCGCTACCGCGAAGGCGGCGGCAAGCTGGCGCGCGATGACTGGCGGCGCGACAACAACAACCAGCTCGTGCAGCAGCTTTACACGCGCGTGAAGGAGACGAAGCGCTGGGTGAAAGTGGGGATCAGCCCATTCGGCATCTGGCGGCCACGCGTTCCGGAAACGATCGAGGCCGGGCTCGATGCCTACGGGCAGCTTTATGCGGATTCGCGGAAGTGGCTGAACGAAGGCTGGTGCGACTACTTCGCGCCGCAGCTCTACTGGGGCATCGGGCCGCGCAAACAGAGCTTCCCCGTGCTGCTCGACTGGTGGACGGAGCAGAATACGAAAGGGCGCCATCTCTGGCCGGGGATCGCGACGGAGCGGATCGGGCCGGCGCGCCCGCCGGAGGAGATTCTGAACCAGATCGAACTGACGCGAAACGTGGCGGGTTCGCACGGGCACATCCACTGGAACAACAAGGCGGTGCTCGCGAACAAAGGGAAGATCGTGGACCTGCTGCGGGCGAATACTTACCAGCAATTCGCGATGGTGCCGCCTTCGCCGTGGCTCGGCTCGACGACGCTGCCCCAGCCGATCATCGAAGTGGCGGAGGCCCGGCTGACGTGGCATCAGCCGGACGGGAGCGCGCCGCGCTGGTGGCTTTTCCAGGCGCGGAAAAATGGGACGTGGGCTTCGCAACTCGTGCCGGGAGCGCGGAAGAGCGGGCCTCTTCCGCCCGCGGAAGCGATCTGCCTGCGCGCGGTGGACTCGACCGGCAATCTCGGGGAGGCAACTCTGCTGGAGCTGCGCTAGCCTTCCGCCGCCGTGGCCCGTCTTCACCTTCATCTCTCCGCGCACGAAGAGCCGTGCAACTACCTCGAGGGCCTCGTGGCCACGATGGAGTATCGGGTGATGACGCACGTCACGCCGCCGGAGCAGGAGGCGCTGCTGGAGCGCGGTTGGCGGAGATTCGGGGCGCAATATTTCCGCCCGGTGTGCGGGGCGTGCTCGGAGTGTGTGTCGCTGCGGATTCCGGTGGCGACGTTTTGCCAGAGCAAGAGCCAGCGGCGGGCGTGGCGGAAGTGCGCGGGCCTCCGCGTGAGCGTGCGTGCGCCGGTGGCGGACGAGGAGCGGCTGGCGCTGTATCGCGCGTGGCATGCACAGCGTGAACAGACGCGCGGATGGCCCGCTTCGCCGATGGATCTGGAGGAATACAGCCGGGTCTTTTGTATGGCGCACGAGGGGGCGCGCGAGTTCGACTATTACCTCGGGGAACGGCTGGTGGCGGTTGGGTTCGTCGACGAAACGCCGCACGCGCTGAGTTCGATTTATTTTTTCTACCACCCGGAGGTCGCGGACCTTTCGCTCGGGGTGGCGAGTGTGCTCTTCGAGGTGGAGTGGGCGCGGACGCGGCAGCGGCCGCATGTGTATCTCGGCTACCGGATCGCGGGGTGTCCGTCGACGGCCTACAAATCGCAGTACGCGCCGCACGAGCTGCTCTGCGGCCGGCCGGAGCTGAACGAGGCGGTGGTGTGGGCGCCGGGGTAGCTGCGCTGCGCCCCGTTCCGCGGTCTGGTGGCCCGCGGCCGCCGAGTTTCGTTTGCGGGAGGGCCAATGAAGTTGCCGTGCTTTCATTCCTCAAAATACCCTTGGTGCGTCGCGGTGTTTTGCGGAGATCGGGAAGCCGGGAAAAAACCGTTTACCCCCCGCAACGCGTGTGGCATAAGTCCCGCCCCTTTTTCCCCGCCAACAATCTCCTTCTTTCCCCGAGGGCCCTATGGACAACATCATTGCCAGCCGTGAGCTCCAGGTAGAGCGCAAACATTTTTTCATCGAGTTCCGTGAGAACGAGCGCGGGCGGTTTTTGCGCATCACGGAAGAGGCGCACGGACGGCGCAACACGGTGATCGTCCCGAGCACCGGGCTCAATGAATTCAATACCGCGGTTGATGCGGTGATTGTCGCGGCTAATGCGTCGAACGCCGTCGAGGCGCCGACTCCGCCGGCGGTCTGACTTTTTCGGGCGCAACCTCGCTTTCCTTAACTCTAAAAAACTCCCAACCACTCATGGCATCCAAACTAAAATCCGTAAAACTCCCGCCTTCGCGGGTCAAAGCAGCAACCAACGGCGCGAAGTCCGCCAAGGCGACCAAGTACGTTTACACCTGGGGCGCGAATAAGGCGGACGGCGACGGCTCGATGAAGCCGCTCCTCGGCGGCAAGGGCGCGAACCTCGCGGAGATGACCCGCATCGGGCTCCCCGTGCCTCCCGGCTTCACGATCACGACCGAAGTCTGCACCTATTTCTACGACCACAAGAAGACCTACCCGCCGGAAATGCAGGCGCAGGTCGAAGCGGGCGTGCGCAACATGGAGAAGATCATGGGCTACAAGTTCGGCGACGCCGCCGGCTTCCCGCTCCTCGTCGCGGTGCGCTCCGGGGCGCGGGATTCGATGCCGGGCATGATGGACACGATCCTCAATCTCGGCCTCAACGATCAGACCGTTCTCTCGCTTGCCGCGGCGACGAAGAACGAGCGGTTCGCGTGGGATTGCTACCGCCGTTTCATCCAGATGTATGGCGATGTCGTGCTCGGCGTGCAGAAGACCGAAGGCGAAGATCACGAGCCGTTTGAAGTCGTCATCGAGACCTTCAAACACGCGAAATATCACAAGGACATCGTGGACTCCGACCTCACCGCGGAAGACCAGCAGGAGCTCGTGAAGCGCTTCAAGAAGCTCGTCAAGGATCGCACCGGCAAGGTGTTCCCGAATGACGCGTGGGAGCAGCTCAAGGGCGCGGCGGGCGCGGTGTTCGGTTCGTGGATGAATGATCGCGCGATCGTTTATCGCCGCAAATACGGCATCCCGGCCGCGTGGGGCACGGCGGTCAATGTGCAGGCGATGGTCTATGGCAACACCGGCGAAACCTCCGGTTCCGGCGTCGCGTTCACCCGCAACCCGGCCAATGGCGTCAACGAATTCTACGGTGAGTTCCTCATCAACGCGCAGGGCGAAGACGTCGTCGCCGGCGTGCGCACGCCGGAGCCCGTGTCGAAGCTGAAGGCCGCGATGCCGAAGCCGTACGCCGAGCTGATGAAAGTCCGCGCGATCCTCGAGAAGCACTTCAAGGACGTGCAGGACGTCGAGTTCACGGTGCAGGAAGGCAAGCTGTTCATGCTCCAGACGCGCAACGGCAAACGCACCGCCGCCGCCGCGCTGAAGTTCTCCATCGACATGGTGAAGGAGAAGCTCATCGACTGGGAAACCGCCATCCTGCGCAACCCCGCCGATCAGCTCGACCAGCTCCTCGCGCCGATCTTCGACGTCGCCGACGTGAAGAAAGCGAAGGAACTCGCGAAGGGACTACCCGCCGGTCCCGGCGCGGCTTCCGGCAAGATCTATCTCAACGCCGACCGCTGCGCCGCCGCGGCTGAGCGTGGGGAGAAAGTCCTCCTCGTTCGCAACGAAACGTCGCCCGAAGATCTCCGCGGCATGATCGCCGCCGAAGGCATCCTGACCGCGAAAGGCGGCGTCTCCTCGCACGCCGCGCTCGTCGCCCGCCAGATGGGCAAGGTCTGTATCTGCGGCGCTTCCGGCGTCCTCATCGACTACGACAAGAAGACCGCGACCATCTCCGGCCAGACCTTCAAGGAAGGCGACTTCCTCTCGATCGACGGCACCAGCGGCACCGTCTATGGCGGCCAGCTCAAGACCTCGCCGAGCGAGATCATCACCGGCACCATCCACGGCGACAAAGCCGCGCAGAAGACCGAGCAATTCAAGAGCTTCAACCAGCTCATGAAGTGGTGCGCGCAGGCCACGCGCCTCGCCGTTCGCACCAATGCCGACAACCCCGAGCAGACCGAAAACGCCATCGCGTTCGGCGCCACCGGCATCGGCCTCACCCGCACCGAGCACATGTTCTTCGAGGGCGACCGCATCGACGCCGTCCGCGAGATGATCCTCGCCGAAGACGAGAAAGGCCGCCGCGCCGCGCTCGCCAAAATCCTGCCCTACCAGAAGGAAGACTTCATCGGCATCTTCAAGGCGCTGAAAGGCTTCCCGGCCACCATCCGCCTGCTCGATCCGCCGCTCCACGAGTTCGTCCCGCACGACGACGCCGCGCAAGCCGCGCTGGCCAAGAAGCTCGGCATCACCAAGGAAAAAGTCCACGCCCGCGTCGCCGCCCTGCATGAATTCAACCCCATGCTCGGCCACCGCGGCTGCCGCCTCGGCATCGCCTATCCCGAGATCACCGAGACCCAGGCGCGCGCCATCTTCGAGGCCGCCGCCGAGGTCCAGAAAAAGGGTATCAAGGTCAAACCCGAAGTCATGATCCCGCTCGTCGGCTTCAAGAAGGAACTCGACCTCCAGGTCGCCATCGTCCATCGCGTCGCCGCGGAAGTGCAGAAGGAAAAGAAGGTCAAGCTGAGCTACCAGGTCGGCACCATGATCGAAGTCCCGCGCGGCGCCCTGACCGCCGACGAGATCGCGCAGACCGCGGAGTTCTTCAGCTTCGGCACGAACGACCTGACCCAGACCGCGCTCGGCATCAGCCGCGACGACATG
>Ga0209181_10005318_pt1 | contig 18565 bp, 15 predicted proteins | sample MAT05_FD_187208 | JGI IMG/M metagenome (GOLD analysis project Ga0209181, IMG submission 187208) | Freshwater microbial communities from Lake Fryxell liftoff mats and glacier meltwater in Antarctica - MAT-05 (SPAdes) (version 2) | ecosystem: Environmental > Aquatic > Freshwater > Ice > Liftoff...
TGTAAAGCGTACCAACGCCCTTTTTTGTTCTGAATATCCAATTCGTGCGGCACCAGGGTATGAAAGACCTTCTCCAAGTCGTCGATCAGCGTTGGGTAGTTCAGATCGGAGACGGTGTGCGCGATCGAGCGCCCGGTGTCGCCGGGATTGAGCTTGAACACCTGGGCTGCCGCCGGATTGAAACGGCGCACATGGTTGTCGGCGTCCAGCAGGATGATGCCAGTCTGGATGGTATTGAGCGTATTTTCCAGGTCGTTGTTTGCCCAGGTGAGTTCCTCGATCTTGCGCTCCAGTTCGGAATTGGTGGTCAACAATTCCTCGTTGACCGCCTTCAATTCTTCCTGTGACGTTTCGAGTTCTTCGTTGACGCTTTGCAATTCCTCGTTCATCGACTGCATTTCTTCGTTGGAAGAGCGCAGTTCTTCGATGATCGCCTGCAGGTACTCGCGCGTGTCGGTCAGTTCCTGCTGAAGCAGATTGTTCTTCTGCAGATGCGCATCCAGCGGGATGATGCTGATTTCCTGGCTGCTGATGGCTGTGGCGGGGAAGGTGATCGCCTCAAAGAATACCGCCAGTAAATTTTCATCGACGGTCGGGGTGAGCGGCTTGACGATCAGGTCAAAGAAACTCTCGACTCCATCGGCTTCCACGCGCACGCCCGGCTCATAAATTTCGCGCTGCTGCGTGATAGCACGATAGATGGCGGTCATCAGCGGTATCTTGAGTCCTTCGCGCGCGGAACGGATGATGTCGAGCTGCTGGGTCTCGCCAGTGGAGATCTCCAGATATTTACCGGTGCGCCCATGCACATAGCGCATGTTGCCCTGATGGTTGATGACGACGACCGTCGGCGTCCAGTCCCGGAGCAGCATGGCTTCGGTGACTTCGCGCAGACTGGCGCTCGGTGTCTCGCGCGCGCTGGTTCCCCGATCCTTTTCCAAAAGACCTGGATTACTGACAGCGGGGAGATCGATCGAATAGCGCCCGGTCGAGAGGCGATGCGCCCGTTGAAACAGCCGGTTGTGCACATCGACGGCTTTGAATTCACGGTCGTTCTTGCCCAGGCTTTCCGACGATCCCAGTAAGAGATAGCCGGTCGGGGCAAGGGCAAAGTGGAAATAGGACAAGACCTTGTGTTGCAGTTCGTTGTCCAGATAGATCAGCAGATTGCGGCAGCTAATCAAATGCAGCTTGGAGAACGGCGGATCCTGGGTGACGCTGTGAACGGCAAAGACCAGCATCTCGCGCAGCGACTTGGTGATCTGATAGCCGTCCTTGGTGGGCAGAAAATGCTGCTTCAGGTAGGCTTCCGGCACATCTAGCGAGATATTGGCGGGGTAGATGCCGAGCCGCGCCGAATTGACGGCATTGCCATCGATGTCGGTCGCAAAAATCTGGACGCGATATTCCTGCTTCAACGCCGTCATCTGTTCGCGCATCAGCATGGCGATCGAGTAGGCTTCTTCGCCGGTCGAGCAGCCTGGCACCCAGATGCGGATCGGTTCGTTGGTACGCCTCTTTTCGAACAACTGCGGGATCACCAGATCGCGCAGGCTCTCGAATACCGCCGCATCCCTGAAAAAGCTGGTCACGCCGATCAGCATATCTCGAAAGAGGGCTTCCACGCCGATGGAGTTATTTTGCAGGAAGCGCACGTAATCCGGTATTTTTTCGATCTGGTTGACCGCCATCAGGCGCTCGATGCGGCGGCGGATCGTGCTTTCCTTGTAGTGGGTGAAGTCCTGTCCGGTCTGATCGCGGATCATGAACAAAATCTGTTCCAGCGACTCGGACACGACTTTTTCCGGCATCGTGACCAGGCTTCGATCCGAGTCCAGCGCCAGTCTGCGATAGCTGGTCAGTTTTTCGGACATCGCTGCGGGCGAGAGGATGTAGTCCACCAGTCCGGTGGCAATGGCATTGCGCGGCATCCCATCGTAGATGGTCGTCGCGGGGTCCTGCGCCATGATCATCCCGCCTACTTCCTTGATCGATTTCAGTCCGAGCGTGCCATCGCTGGCGGTGCCAGAGAGGATGATCCCGATCGATCGTTCATGCATGGCGGCGGCGAGCGAGCGGAAAAAGTAATCGATCGGCAGTCGGATCGGGATACCCACAGCGGGGGGCAGCAGTTGCAATCTGCCGTTGAACAACGCCATCATCGCGTTCGGCGGGATGACATAGACCTGGTTCGCCAGCACTTCCATTTCGTTTATGACCTGATGCACGGGCATCACCGTGAAACGCTGGATGATATTAGCCAGGATGCTATCGTGATCGGGGGCGAGATGCTGGATGACGACGAACGCCATCCCGATGTCCGGCAACAACCGCGTGAAAAACGCTTCAAACGCCTCGATCCCTCCGGCTGACGCGCCGATCCCCACGATGATCGGCACCCCGTCGGCGCTTTGGGTCGCGGGAGGTGAGTCGGCGGCATCGTTTACGGGAATCTTTTCATCGTTCATCGGATCGACCTCGGTTGTTGCAGAGCAGGCTGGCAGATTAGGCTGAATGAAGCATATCACGGTTCGCTGAAATTATATTTTGCACACACCATCAATAAGCTTTTTGATAACGTGTTCACGCCGTCTTAAAATTTCAGTCAGGCACGAACCCGTAAATCGACCTGTTCTTAAGGACACCTTCACGAGTCGCTATCTCGCCATCAATGAAAGCCTGTCCCTGCGAGCGGATCATGAGTCGTCCATGCGACGTGCAAAAAATGAAACGCCCCGCATAATAGCGGGGCGTTGCAAAAAAAGGACGAACTGCTATGACAATTACAGCGTGTTGACGACATTCGAGAAAATGTTGCCGACAGCGCCTCCGAGCAGTGCCAGGATGACGATGACGACGACGGCGACCAGCACAAGGATGAGAGCGTATTCGACTAAGCCCTGACCTTCTTCACGAGGCATGTACATCATAGTGGGTGAACCTCCTTTCCACAGTGATATTTACAATGTAGCACGATCCATGTGTCAGCGTCAATTTGTTCGTATGCGGTTTGTTGAGATATTGTGAAAAATGAATGAAGAACCCCGCGCGCTGCCGCTGCGATCGCACTGGAGAAACCTGTGCATATTACCCCAAAAACAGGCGCTTTTTGACAACTATTTCACACGCTCTTAAAATTCAAGCCATCATATCGCACCGCTCACCCGGTGCCATGTCCGTAAATTGACCTGTTCTTGAACAAATTTCAGGAGTCGCCATCATGAAAGCCTATCCCTCTGACAGGATACGCAACGTCGCCTTTGTCGGGCACCAGGGCAGCGGCAAGACCACCCTGGTCGAGGCGCTGCTCTACAACACCGGCGCGATCTCGCGCATGGGGCGGGTGGAAGAAAAAAATACCGTCAGCGATTGGGAAGATGAAGAACACGCGCGCGGCATCTCGCTGTCCACCAGCCTGATTCCGATCGAATTCAACGACACTAAGATCAACGTCCTCGACACCCCCGGCTACACCGACTTTCAGGGCGAGATCAAAAACGCGATTCGCGTCGCGGACTCGGTGATCGTCGTGGTCGATGCGGTGCATGGCGTCGAGGTCGGCACCGAGCTGGCGTGGGGCTATGCCGAGGCGTATCAGCAGCCGATCATCGTGGCGATCAACAAGCTCGACCGCGAAAACGCCAGCTTTGAGCGCACGATGGACAGCCTGCGCGCCAACTTTCCCGAATACAAATTCATCCCGGTCATGATCCCGATCGGCGCCGAATCCGCCTACAAGGGGGTGGTCAACTTATTGACGATGAAAGCCTACTACGAGGCGGGCGCCGACCGCAGCGACCTGCCAGCGGACATGGCGGACGAGGCGCAAGCCGCCCATATCACCCTGGTCGAGGCAGCAGCCGAAGCCGACGACAAGCTGATCGAGAAATATTTCTCGACAGGCGACCTGACCAACGACGAGATCCGCGATGGGATGCGCAAAGCCGCCCGCGACGCCTATCTGAAGACCGTCCCGGTGTTCGTCACCAGCGGCGCCAGGAATATCGGCACCGTGCCGCTGATGGAGGCGCTGGTCGTGTATGTCAACCCGCCCACCGACCGCCGTTTTCAGATTGTGCTGCCCGACGACGAGCGCGACTTTATGACCGCGCCGCAGAGCGACGACAAGACGCTGGCTGCCTACGTGTTCAAGACCGCCAGCGATCGCTTTGTCGGTGCGCTCAATTACTTTCGCATCTTTTCCGGGCACATCACCAACGAGACGCGCGCCTGGAACGTTATCCAGAATGCCGACGAACGCTTCAATTCGCTGATGATCCTGCGCGGCAAGGAACAGATTCCGGTCACAGAATTACACTGCGGCGATATGGGCGTGGTCGCCAAGCTGACGCACACCTTCACCGGGGATACCTTCATCGCCGGGCGCGACCAGCCTTTCTATATCAGCAAGCCCGACTTCCCCGATCCGCTGTACAAAGTGGCGCTCCAGCCGCGCACCGCCGCCGACGGTGCCAAGCTCGGTCAGGTGCTGACGGGCATCTGTGCCGCCGACCCGACCCTGCGCTGGCGTCAGGATGCCGATGTCAGGCAGACGGTGCTGGAGGGCATGGGTGAGACGCATGTCGCGGTCGCGCTCGGTCGGGCGGAAAAGTCCGGCGTCGGCATCGAGGCGATCGCGCCCAGGGTGCCCTACCGCGAGACCGTGACCGCGACCGCGACCGCCACCTATCGCCACAAGAAACAGACGGGCGGCGCCGGGCAGTTTGGCGAGGTGACGCTCAAGGTCGAGCCGAGTCCGGGCGGCAATACCTTTGGGTGGGAGGTGGTCGGCGGCGCCGTCTCGCGCTCTTACGAGGCGTCGATCCAAAAAGGCGCGCAAAGTCTGATCGATGAAGGCGTGCTGGCGGGCTTTGGCGTGGTCGATGTGCGCGTCAGTGTCACCGACGGCAAGGAACACCCGGTCGACAGCAAGGACATCGCCTTTCAGATCGCCGGGCGTGAAGCCTTCAAAGAGGCGTTCATGGCGGCGAAACCCGCGCTGATGGAGCCGATTTACACGATCACGATCACCGTCCCCGAAGCGATGATGGGCGACATCATCGGCGATCTGAACACGCGCCGCGCGAAAGTGCAGGGCATAGAGACGGTCGGCACCAAGAGTATCATCACGGCGACGGTGCCGTTGAGCGAGGTGATGCGCTACGGCACCGAGCTGCGCTCGATCACGGGGGGACGCGGGCTGTACACGCTGGCATTCACGCACTATGAACCCGTGCCCGCCCACGCCGCACAGGGGGTGATCGCAGCGCATAAAGGTTGACCCCCGCGCGCATTTGTCGGCATAATGAAGTGGGCGCAGCACACGGCGCCCACATCAAAGATGAGTGAAGGGACGATTATGACCGATGCAGTGGTCGAGCGCACCAAAACGACGATGGAGGCATTCGAGCGGCTGATCGAGTCGCCGGAAGCCGAAAGCCGTTTGGAGCTGATCGACGGGGAGGTCGTAGAAAAAGCGATGGCGACACAGGAACATGCGGCGATCGTACACAAGATCGGCTTGTATGTCGGCATCTATCTGCTGACGCATCCCATTGCGCTGGCTGGACCTGAAACGCGCTACAGGATACCCGACGAACCTCGAAACAGTCTGATTCCAGATTGGTCACTGGTGCTTACAGAGGATGCGATGCCTGTCACGCGCGGCGCCGTGCCCAGAATGCCGGATTTTGCAGTAGAAGTCATGAGTCCAGACGACAGCATCGCCAGGATGCGTGAAAAAGCGGCGATCTATCTCAGACTGGGGACGCGGCTGGTGTGGCTGGCGCTGCCCCGGCAAAAAGTGATCCTCAGCTTTTGGGCGGACAAGGACAGGGACGAGGGCGTATACACGGTCGAGGATACGTTCGACTTTCTCGACCTGCTGCCCGGCTTCACGCTGGCGATCCGCGACATTTTCACATTTTAAGCCGCTGTCAGCGCGGCAGCGGCGCGCAGATGATCTGCATGCTGCTGCCGCACGACCCCGGTCTGCCTGTGCTTATTCCCCGCTGATCGAGAGCGAATAGGTGCCGCCGCTGAAGATCAACAGCTCGTCCTCACCCGCCAGCGCGTTGTAGAAGAACACATCGGTCGCCATCAGCAGATAGCTGCCGCTGTACGGCGCCTCGAATCCGCGAATGGCGGAGGTCAGCACGCCCAGGTCCTCGTCATCGTCGTTGACGGCGATCCGGTTGCCCTCGGCGTCGAACAGGTGCAGGATGGTGTCGAAGTCGGCTTCGTCGATCACCAGATCGAGTGAGTCGCCTTCCTCGGCGGTGAAAATGTAATAAGTCACCGGGGCTGTGACGGTGGTCTCGCCCTCGTAGACCATGCCCAGCTCGGCGGTAAAGGCGGTGATGGTCAACAGTTCTGGATCGATGCTCTCGTCTGCGGGCGCCGTGATGCCGTCCAGCGTCAGGGTGAATTCCTGCTCGACCGTCAGCACTTCATCGAGAATGGTGTCGATATTGGTGAAGCTGGAGGCGAAGATGAAATAGCTGCCGGTCGCGGGCAGGGTGACCTCCGTGATCGCCGCCGACAAGTATCGCTCGACGCCGCTGTCATCGTCGCTGGCGACCACTTCACCGTTTGGTCCGAGCAGCACCAGGAACGGATCGAGTTCTTGGGTAATCTGGGTCATGGTGATGGTGACGATATCGCCTTCGGTGCCCTGAAAGCCATAGAGACGGGTGCCGACCTCACCGACAAACGAGTCGGTCAGCGTTTCGCCATCGACCAGGATCGACAGGTTGAACGCGCCCTCGACCTCGTCGGTCGTCGTGCCGGACGTGGTCTGCGCACTGACGGCACCGCCGATCAGGAACGATGCCGCCAGGATGATCATTAAGCTGCGACGCAACATGGAAAATTCTCCTACCAGGGGTAAAAAACAAAAAGATCAGGGTAAATCGCCCGTAACTACACAGCCCTCACCCTAAATCCCTCTCCCACAAGAGGAGAGGGACTTGCTACTGCGTTTCTCCCCTTCGCCCCTTGTGGGAGAAGGGGTCGGGGGATGAGGGATACCTGAGTAGTTGCAATCGTCCTACAGAGTAATGATCATGCGCGCCAATGTCAATTACGCCAGCCTACGCGGATCGTCATGTCGGCAAACCTGCCAGATACGGCTACAATGGACATATCTCGCTTTTAGGTGCTGGCGTGTGGGTGTGCCTGCCCGTGCCTGGCTGTTATGAAAGGGGTGCGTATGCGCCAGAACGTTTTCCGCTCGTTCATCTCAGGCGTGGCTGCATTGGCGCTGCTGACCGCGCTGGCGCTCACCTCTCCCGACGCGACCCGCGCCCAGATTTTCCAGACCGCGACCTTAGGCACGCCGATCGTCGGCACCCCCATCGCCACGCTGACGCCCTTCCTGACGCCGACGGCGACTCTGCCGCTGCTGCTGGTCACCCCGGCGACCGGGTGCGCGGCGCCGCTGGCGCTCACGGTCGGATCGCAGATCATCGTCGATGGCGGGCTGAACGTGCGCTACACCCCGTCGGTGTCGGGCGTGCTGCTCAACTATTTTGCCGACGAAAAGCTCGTCCGCCTGATCGACGGACCTGTGTGCGCCAATGGCTACAACTGGTGGCGGGTGGCGGGCATCGGTGAACCCGGCTGGATCATCGAAGGCACCCCCGGACGCTATTTCATCCAGACTTATATCGACCCCGACACGGTGAACTGCTTCCCGCCGCGCGCCGGGATCGCCGTCGGCGGACAGGTGCGCGCTGTGACGGGCAGCCGCGTCCGCGACGCCGCCGACCTGGGCGCGTTCGTGATCACGGTGGCACAGCCGGGATCGCTGCTGACCATCCTCGAAGGTCCGCGCTGCTTCGACGGGTTGATCTGGTGGCGCGTGCGCACCAATTTTGCCGTCACCAGCGCCGTCGTCGAGGGCTGGATCGGGGAAGGCTATCCCGGCGAATACTGGATCGAGCCGGTCACGGCGGCGGGCGCGACGCCGCTGCCCTGCGCGCGTCCGCTCGGCTGGTCGGTCGGGACGCGCGGGGCGGCGGTCGCCCGCGATGGCGTCCCGCGTCGGCTGCGCGCGGCGCCGGACGCCAATGCCGCGCTGCTGCTGGAGCTGATCGATGGCGTGGCGTTCGAGGTGCTGGCGGCGCCGCCGACATGCGCGGGCGGCTATAACTGGTGGAGTGTGCGCATCCTGACCACCGGGATCACAGGCTGGATCGCGGAAGGCACCCCCGGACGCTACAACGTCGAAACGGTGGTGCGATGAGCGCTGCACCGCCTGTTCCGTCGTTTGATCCGTCGTCCGTTTCGTCGGCTGAGGCAGGCGAGACGTTCACGCACCCATCGCCGCGCTTCGAGCGAGGGGTTCTGTTATGGCAGCTGGGACTCGCGATCATCCTGGTCGTGCTGATCCTCGCCCAGGTGCCGCTGCTGTTCGCCGGAATGCCGATCATCCTGGCGCTGCTGGTGATCATGACCTGTCTGGCATTGATCCCGTTCACGCTGCTGCCGACGGTCGCAGCGCCCGCCGTCACCCTCACGACCGACGGGATCACGATCCAGCCGCATTTCTGGCGTCCAGAGGTTGTACCCTGGTCGGATGTGCGCGCGATCAAGCCGTACCCGCTGATGCCGTCGGCAGGCTCGGAAAATACACGGCGGCTGCTGATCGGTCGGCGCAAGTACAGCCCGATGGAGGGGATCATGCTGATCATCCCGTCGCTGCCAGCGCTGTATCGAATCCAGGGTGTGATCGTCAACGAAGGCTGGACGGGCGTGATCGGGCTCACCAATCGCACGCACATCAACTATGCCCGCCTGATCGCGCTGGTGCCCGGCGCGGTCGATCTCGAAACCATCCATGACACCGAAGCGACATCAGTCCCGAAAGGCGTTAGCTCGTGAATCGTCCGCTCGTCGTCAACCTCACCGGGAATCCGAATATTCCGACTCTGAAGCTGGTCAATGTGCGTCCGATGCCGCGTGCCGATGCCGCCGCCGTGCTGTTTCAGGCACTGGTCGGCACACGCGGACTGGTGGTGCTGGATGTCCGCCCCGACGAGACCAGCAATGGTCTCAATGGCAAAGTCTACCAGTGGTTCAAAGTACGCTTTCCGAGCGGGATCGAGGGCTGGGTGCGCGATGACCTCGCCAGCCTGGAGGGGGACGGTCGTCCGTATGGCTATCCCGATCTCACCGTCGAGGTCTACGCCTTCAGCACGATCCGGCTGCTGCTGCCGACGCTGAACAGCGCCATCCCGATCCCTCAGCCCGCGCCTGTCCCAGTGACGCCGCCCCCGCCCGCGCCGACCCCGGCATCCATCCCTGTTCCGGTGACCCCGCCCGCGCCGATCCCCGTCTCGGTACCCGTCCCACCGATCCCGGCACCTGTTCCCGTGCCGCCATCGCCGCCCATCACCCCCGTCCCGACCACACGCGAGGTCATCGGCACCGTGATCGCGCAAGGCGGACTCAACATGCGTCAGGCGCCCGTGAGCGGCGCGGTGATCACCCGGCTGACCTTCAAGTCCACCGTGACCATTCTGGAGACGGCACCCCAGGGCGCGCCCTCCAATTACACCTGGGCGCGCGTACAGACTCCGAGTGGCAGCGGCTGGGTGCGCAGCGACAACCTCAGCATCGCCGGGGATGGCAGCGCGCTCAATCTGAGCGAAGGTGACGAGTACCCGGCGCCGATGCGGACGTACTGGTGGATTCGCGGCTTCAATCTGCGCAATAATCCCAACGAGGAAGATCACCTCGGATGGGACTTCGCCTCGAACGTCGGGGAGCCGATGCTGGCAGGTCCGCTGGGCGGGCGGGTGATGCGGACGTTCGTCTGCACACGCTGCACCCCCGACAAACCGAGTACGCTCAGTCAGGGCTTGTCGCTGGGCGACACGCGCGTCTTTCTCGACCCGGCGTGGGGGTTCGGCTATGGCAACGCGGTGATCGTGCGCTACCTGAATGAACAGCTTCCTCCCTCGACGCGCGATCGCCTGGCGGGACGCGGCTTGAGCGGCGCGCATCTGTATGTCATCTACGCGCATCTGGCGGCGATCAACGTCACGGTTGGCAGCGATGTGCAGCCGAGCGGGGTGATTGGGGCGTGCGGCAACACGGGCAATTCGTCCGGCGCGCATCTGCATCTGGAGATGCGTGCGTCGTTCAAGGCGGATGATACCGACTGGACGCGGATGCGCCCAAATCTGCTCGATCCCGGCGTGTTGTTCCTGCGGTGACGATCGCCGTCATCGCTACTATCCTGAATGAAGGCGAGTCCATCCGTCCCTGGCTGGACTCGCTGTGCGCACAGACCCGCCGACCGGACAGCGTGGTGATCGTCGATGGCGGCAGCCACGACGAGACGGTCGCGGTGGTGCGCAGCTACGCCGACCGTCTGCCGCTCACGGTCATCGAGGCGCCCGGTGCCAACATCAGCACCGGGCGCAACCGGGCGATCGCGGCGGTGAGCGACCCCGGCGGCGCTGATCCGATCATTGCGGCGACCGACGCGGGGGTGATCCTCGTTCACGACTGGCTCGATGAGCTGACTCAGCCGTTCACGCGCGATCCGGCGTTGGAGGTGTGCGGCGGGTTTTTCACCGCCGATGCGCGCACGCCCTTCGAGGTAGCGCTCGGCGCGAGCACGCTGCCGCTCATCGACGAGATCGACGCGGCGACCTTTCTGCCGAGCAGCCGCAGCATCGCCTTTCGCAAATCGGCGTGGGCGCGCGTCGGCGGCTACCCGGAATGGCTCGATTACTGCGAAGACCTGATCTTCGATCTGCGGCTCAAAGCGCTGGCACGTCCGTTCGCGTTTGCGTCCGAGGCGATCGCTGCTTTTCGCCCGCGTCAGACGATCGGCGCCTTTTACAGGCAGTATTATCGCTACGCGCGCGGTGACGGCAAAGCCGACCTGTGGCGCGCCCGGCACGCAGCCCGCTACCTGACCTATCTGGTCGCGCTGCCCATCCTGATCGCGTTGGCGGCGAGCGTCTTCACCGGGTTATGGGGGCTGCTGCTGGTGGGTGGTGTACTCTATCTGCGGGCGCCTTATGTGCGGCTGCTGACCGTGCTGCGGCGGTCGGCAGCGGCGGGACATGTCCGCGAGACGACGCTGACCGTGCTGCTGCTGGTGGCGCTGGTGCCGCTGGTGCGCGCGGTCGGGGATGTCGCCAAGATGATCGGCTATCCGGTCGGGGTGGTGTGGCGGCTGCGCCATCGTCCCCCGGACTGGCGTGCCGTCTCGACGGATCAGTAAAACAATGCCGTTTTCGGACCATTGTTATGTGTCCCTACTGCCGCCGACTGCCGAGCCTTGCGCAGGGATGCCACACAGGGCCAGTCCGTCAGGCAAAGGCACGGCGTGGACTGCCCCTGCACTACACCAACGCCACCGGATATGCGACAATGCAGTCCAGACTGCCGATCGGAACTGGCAGATAGGGTACTGCACACGCTACAGGCTGGAAGGATGCTTCATGACGGACACCTATGTCATCACCGGCGGCGCCGGATTCATTGGCTCACACATCGCGGAGCGTCTGCTGCGAGAGGGACACAGCGTCCGCATCGTCGATGATTTTTCGACGGGCAAACGCGAAAATTTCGAGGCGCTCGACGGCGATATCACGCTTCATACGATCAGCATCACCGACCTCGACGCGCTGCGTCCGGTCTTTGCCGGGGCGCGCTACGTCTTTCATCAGGCGGCGCTGGCATCGGTGCCGCGCAGTATCGCTGATCCTCTCTCCACACACCACGCCAACATCACCGGCACGCTGAACGTGCTGCTCGCTGCGCGCGATGCGGGCGTCGAGCGGGTGGTGTACGCGGGATCGTCGTCAGCATACGGCGACAGCGACGTCGATTATAAAGTGGAGACGCTGCTGCCACAGCCGCTCTCGCCCTATGGCGTGACCAAGCTGGCGGCGGAATACTACTGCCAGGCGTTCACCCAGGTCTACGGACTGTCCACCGTCACACTGCGCTACTTCAACGTCTTCGGTCCGCGTCAGGACGAGACCTCGCAGTACGCCGCCGTCATTCCGAAATTCGTCGCGGCGATGATGACCGGACAGCAGCCGACCATCTACGGGGACGGCACGCAGTCGCGCGACTTCACCTACATCGACAACGTGGTTCACGGCAATCTGCTGGCGCTGACCGCGCCCGACGTATCCGGCGAGGTGATCAATCTGGCATTGGGCGGCAGCGTCACCCTGCTCGATCTGGCGGCGCGCATCAATCGTCTGCTCGGCACCAGGTTGACTCCCATCCACACCCCGCCGAAAACGGGCGACATCCTGCACTCGCGCGCCGGGATCGACAAGGCGATCGACCTGCTCGATTTTGCACCGATCGTCGATTTCGACACCGGCTTGCAGCGCACCGTCGATTGGTTCAGACAGCGTTCCGCCGTCAATTCGTGATCCGCACCCATACTTAAGGACAATTTTCATGATGACCGCATCCATCCGCGATACTTTCCTGCCCTTCGCACTGCCCGACATCGACCAGCGCGAGATCGACGCCGTGGGTGCAGTGATCGCCTCTGGCTGGCTGACGACCGGACCCAAGACCGTCGAATTCGAGAAGCGCTTCGCCGCGCTGCTCGGAGTCAGGCACGCCGTCTCGGTCAACAGCGCGACGGCTGCCATGCACCTGGCGCTGGAGGCGGTCGGTCTCCAGCGTGGGGACGAGGTGATCACTTCGACGTTCACCTTCGCCGCCACCGCCGAGGTGGTGCGCTATTTCGACGCCAAGCCGGTGTTCGTGGACATCGACCGCGATACGCTCAACATCGACCCGGCGCTGATCGAGGCAGCGATCACCGAGTGCACAAAGGCGATCATCCCGGTGCATGTCGCGGGTCAGGCGTGCGACCTGGACGCCATCCACGCCATCGCCCGACGGCACAATCTGCGCGTGATCGAGGATGCAGCCCATTCGCTGCCGACCTGGTACAAAGGGCGGATCATCGGCGGCTTGAGCGATCTGACCTCGTTCAGCTTCTATGCCACCAAGACGCTGGCGACGGGCGAGGGCGGCATGATCACCACCGACAACGACGAGTGGGCGGATCGCTGTCGCGTCATGCGGCTGCACGGCATGAGCAAGGACGCCTGGAAACGTTACGACGGCAAGAGTACCTGGCAGTACGACATCGTGGCGCCCGGTTACAAGTACAACCTGACCGACATCGCCTCGGCGCTCGGACTGGTGCAGCTCGATAAGCTGGACATGATGTACACCCGCCGCGTCGAGATCGCCAACACATTCGATCAGGCGTTCGCCGGACACCCGGCGCTGGTCACGCCCGCCAAATCGCCGGACAGCACGCATCCGTACCACCTGTATATCCTGCGCCTCAATCTGGAGGCGCTCACCGTCGATCGCGCCGACTTCATCGAGGCGCTGCGCGCGGCGAATATCGGCGCCAGCGTGCATTGGATTCCTCTGCACATGATGTCGTACTACGTCCAGACCTATGGTTACAAGCCGGAAGATTTTCCGATCGCCGCCGAAGAAGGAATGCGCTGTATCTCGCTGCCGATCTATTCCAGGATGAGCGGCGGCGATGTGGAAGACGTGATCGGCGCGGTGATGGACATCGCCAATCGGCACGCAGTCTAACCGTAGGGACGCCTGTGAGAGGCGTCCGCGTCGGATAGCGAGGGGATCAGATGCTCAAACGTGCTTTCGATATACTGGTCGCGCTGGTCGGGCTGATCGTGCTATCTCCCGTGCTGCTGATCCTGGTGATCGCGGTGCGACTCACCTCGCCGGGTCCCGTCTTTTACCGCGCGACGCGGGTGGGACGCGGCGGCGGCGAATTCAGGCTGCTGAAATTCCGGTCGATGGTGATCGACGCCGACAGGATCGGTCCCGCCGTCACCGGGGCAGCCGACCCGCGCATTACCCCGGTCGGTCGGCTGCTGCGCCGCACCAAAATCGACGAACTGCCGCAGTTGTGGAACGTGCTGATCGGGGATATGAGTCTGGTCGGTCCGCGTCCGGAATCGCCAAAGTACGTCGCGCTGTACACCCAAAAACAGCGCGATGTGCTGAAGGTGCGACCGGGCATCACCAGCCCGGCATCGATCGCATATCGCAACGAGTCCGCGCTGCTGACCGAGGCTGACTGGGAGACGCAGTACATCGAAGAGATCATGCCCGCCAAGCTCAAGGTCGATCTGGAATACGCACAGCATCCGTCGCTGCCGCGCGACATCGTGATTTTGTTTCAGACGGCGCTGGCGCTGCTGCGTTGACGCGCTACACAAAGGTGCGCAGCGTCTCGAACCCGCGTTTGAGCGTCTCGCGCTGGCTGCTCTGATACAGCACGACGGCGGGATGCAGCATCGGCACGATGTGAATGTCGCCATACGCCAGCGTCGCGGGCAGCATCGTCCCGTGCAGCGCGCTGATCGCGCGTCCTTTTTCCGGCAGATCGTGTTTCTTCAACAGATAGTGCGCGGCAAATCGTCCGAGCGGGACGATCACCTTGGGCGCGATCACCTCGATCAGCCGATCGACGTAGGGCGCATAAAAAGCGATCTCTTCAGGCAGCGGCTCGCGTGATCCGGGATGATCCAGGACCAGGTTGGTGATGAATACGTCGGCGCGCTTGAGTCGTATCCCGTCGAGCAATTCGTCCAGCACCTTGCCCGACGCACCCACGAACGGACGCCCTTCGGCGGCTTCGGTCTTGCCGGGCGACTCGCCAATGAAGATGATCCCGGCGTCCGGGTCACCATTACCGAGGACAGGCATCAGCTTGTTGGCGACGCGGTAGGCATACAAGGGCGAGTCGGTGGCGTTGATCAGCGCGGCGCGCAGCCCATTGATCGCGTCGATCTTGCGTTTGATCGCCGGTGCGTCGGCTGTCGGCTTGACCGGACGCGCGCTCAGGTTGGCACGAATGACCGCGACGATCTGATCGACATCGTAGCCAAAACGGGTGTGGCTCAGCTCGATCGCGTTGCGGCGTGCCAGCGGCGCCAGTGAGTCCGGCAGTTCCGATGGGGCGGGCATCCTGGCCCGCCGACCAGCACCGGGATCACACGCTTATCGGCTTGCAGCGCCGACTCGACCTCGATGCGCACGAAGTCGTTCCACTGATCCAGCCGTCGCACGCCGCTGTCGTCGGTGATACGCGCCCACTGTGCGCCAATGATCACCAGACAGACATCGCACGCGCCGACCGCCGTCGTCAGCGCCTCGACAAAATCGGCGCCCGGCTGAATACTGGCGACATCCATAAAAATATCGGTCGGCAGGAAATGTTTGAGCAAATGATCATACAGGCGTCCGACATGCCCTTCGCTGTCCTGGCGACGGTACGAGATGAAAATGCGCGTCATGTGCGTGCCGCGCTCAACTGCGTCACCAGCGCCTGCAGCTGTTGTGGATGCGGCAGCGGCTTTTGCAGCAGCCTGTCGGCGCTCGATTGCTGCAACAATTGTTTCTCCAGATTGGGTGGCAGATGATAGGCGGTCATCAGGATGATCGGGATGGCGCACAGAGTCGGGCTGCGCCGCAAGCGCGCGCTCACCGCTTCCCCCTGGATATGCCCCGGTAGTCGCACATCGATCAATGCCATCTGAGGGCGGGTGCGTCGATCGGGCGCCAGATCGTAATCGTCGATCCAGAACATCGCTTCTTCACCGTTGATGAAGGCAAGCCCGGTGTGCGCCAGGGTGTGGGTCATCAGCAGCAGCATATCGTGGATATCGGGTTCATCTTCGACGATCATCCAGGTAGACATGGAGACGATATTTTCCTCATCGTTACGGACGGACGACGACTGCGCACCTCCGATGATAGCGCAGATGGGCGGCGGACGCATGGTCACGCCTGCCTGCCTGACATTGTTCTGATGAAAGAATCCTTAAGACATTGGCGTCCAACGATTTGCACCATCGTACAGGATCGTCCGGCTGGATAAAAAATGAGGCAGCAAGCACATGATTCAAAATAAGAAGGTGGAGTTCTCGCGTCGTAATCTGTTGAAGACATTGGGGATCGGCGCCGCGGGAATCGCGGTTGGATCGCGCTGATGTCGCACTTCCACGCCGACCATGTGGGTGGCATTTTCACGCTGGCGGGTGAGGTGATCTTCCCCAATGCCATGCTGCATTTCCCGGAAGTCGAGTGGGATTACGTGCAGAATACGACCGGCACGCCGATGGACGACCAGATCGGCCTGGCACTGGCGAAGTCGGCGCCGTATGTCGCCGCCGATCAATTCGCCACCTATGCGATGGACGCCGAAGTGCTGCCAGGAATATTCGCCATGCACACGCCCGGACACACGCCCGGACATATCGCCATGCGCCTCAGCAGCGGCGATGCACAGCTCGTTCTCACCAGCGACACCGCCACCCATCCGATCCTGGCGCTCAACGACCCTGATTGGGCGTTCGCCTTTGACGCCGATCCAGCGCTGGCGTCCGAGACACGCCGCACGCTGTTCGGGATGCTGGCGGACGAGCAGCTTCCGTTCCTGAGCTATCACTTTCCATTCCCCGGCGTGGGCTATGTGGCGCGCCAGGGCGACGGCTTCGAGTATCTGCCGACCGAGCTGTAAATTCGCTTTCTCGACACAGGGGCATGGCGTGCCATGCCCTGTTATGGCGAAATTATGATTAGCGTTAAGGCTTAGCCGGGACGCCAGACTGACCTCGATCCGGGATAGAGTTCTTGATAAAATAAGTCCGCCAGACATGCACGCTGACCAACGTCTCGGCATTCACAGAGATGACGCTGGAAAACGATCTCCCCATGACCTATCACCTGTTCGCCTATCCTGATACACCCTCGATGAGCGAGCCGATCGGCGGTGTCTTTGCGACCACCACTGCCCTCGATCGACTGCCCGACACGGCGCACACACAGATCGCGGCACGCGCCGCGCAGTGCGCGCCTGACGACGTGCTGGTGTTCTGGGATACGCGACTTGGCAGCGTGCCGCTCGATTTACTGGAACAATTTGCCCGCTCCGGGCATGATGTCTGGCATCCAGGCATCCTGTCGAATCACGATGTGGACTTTCTCGATTATATCTATCCGTTGGATATGTATGTCAGTGATATTCCCCGCGATGTCGTGGGCGCGGTCAATTTCCGGCTGACGATGCGGGCGGCGTTCGTGCGCGCCCGGATCGTACAAATCCTGGGCGCCTTTGACAGCGGCTTCACCTCGATACAGGGGGCGGCACTGGAAATGGGCTGGCGCTGGCACCGACGCGGCGCTGTCCTCCGACAGCAGCCGGCACTGCTGACCCAGTTAGTCCAGGAGACGACCGCGACCCCGATCGCGGATCGCTATCGTTTACTGGCACTGCATAGCAACGCCAACTGGCGCGCCCTGATCGCGGCGGCACGTATCCTCGGCGGTGCCTCGCCTGGAGAGTGGCGGCTGGCGCGCACGGCGTCGCGGCACACCACGCTCGCTAAAATCCCGACAGCGGCGGCAGAGCTGAATCTGGAGGCGGTGACGCTGCCCGCCGCGCCGCGCGTCAGTGTGGTGCTGCCCACCTACGGTCGCTATAAATATCTGATCGAGGTGCTGGGAGACATTCGCGCGCAGACGATTCGCCCCATCGAGATCATCATCGCCGACGGCAATTTCGAGCATACCGTCGATCCACAGGTCTACGTCCCATTCAGCGATCTGCCGCTCAAGGTGATCTATCTGCAGCCAGAACAGCGCGGCACCTGTGGCTCACGCAATGCCTGTATGCAGGCTGCCAGCGGCGATTACATCTGGTTCGTGGACGACGACTCGCGCTTTGACGCGCGCAATCTCGAAAATCATCTGCGTCTCCTGGAAGCCTATGACGCCGATGTCTCGGTGGGACCTGCCTACACGCGCACCCGCCCCGATCTGCACGGCTACCAGGCAGAGGTATCCAGCTCGTTCATGGACTGCGGGACGACCGTATGTCGCACGGCGATCGTGGAAAAAGCAGGCGGGTTCGACATGCAGTACAACAATTCGCTGCCTCAGGAGGATGGCGACATTGGCGATCGCTTTCTGATCGCCGGGGGCGTGATGCTCAACAATCCGCACGCGCGTCGGTTTCATTATCTGGCGCCCGTCGGCGGCGCGCGCAGCAGCCCAAACAATGTGCATCGCTGGCGCCGCTGGAGTGGGATGCCGCGTCCGACCCAGGCAGTCTATTATCACACCGGGCGCTATCACAGTGAAAAACTGGCGTGGCGCGCGACGCTGATTAGCTGGCTGGTGATCGGGTGGCGGCGCAAAGAAGGACAAAAAACAACGCCGCGCTGGTTGATCGGCAATGCGATCGCAGAGGTGCTGGCGCTGCCTGTCTCGCTCTATCGGCTGGCGCACAGCGTGCGCATCGCCCGTGCTATGCTGCGCCAGGGCGCGCGTATCCCGGCGATCCGCCGCGCGGATGCGACCCCTTCCCCGATCCCGCCGCCTCTGGAAACCCGGTGAGCCTTACCCGGCGACGCGCCGTCTTTCTCAGTTGGGACGGCGTGATCAACGCGATCAACGTCCGCGAGGATGAGCCACTTTCATCTGATACATCTGATACACCTGATACACCTGA
>Ga0209181_10005319_pt1 | contig 18565 bp, 17 predicted proteins | sample MAT05_FD_187208 | JGI IMG/M metagenome (GOLD analysis project Ga0209181, IMG submission 187208) | Freshwater microbial communities from Lake Fryxell liftoff mats and glacier meltwater in Antarctica - MAT-05 (SPAdes) (version 2) | ecosystem: Environmental > Aquatic > Freshwater > Ice > Liftoff...
GGCAACGGGTGAATCGAGGACTGGCAGCGATTGTCCCGATCGAGAACTGGGTAAGTCCGAGGTTAGGGATTCGGTTTGACCTGTCGGGTGCGGAATTGCAAATCTATCGTCCCGATGGGCAACCCTTCTTGAGCTATGCCGAAACCTCGGAGCAGGTGACCAGAGCTTGGGCAGAGTTGGAGCAAGCCCAGGAAGATTTAGAGCAAGCCCAGGAAGATTTAGAGCAAACCCAGGAAGATTTAGAGCAAACCCAGGAAGATTTAGAGCAAACCCAGGAAGATTTAGAGCAAGAGCGGCAACGGGCGAATCAGGAACGACAACGGGCCGATCGGTTGGCGGCCCAGTTGCGATCGTTGGGGATTGACCCAGAACAGTTGTAGTGATTAACTGCACTTTGCTCTCCTCAATAAATCTTTATCGCCAGTCGTTCCAGACGTTGTGCGAGGGTTACGGCGATCGATAATAAAAAACTTGGGGACGGGTTTGTGATTCTTCCCTGTTGCAGGTAGTTTATCCTAGGTTTGATAGGTTCATAGACTTACACACTTTTCTAAGGAAGCAAATTCATGACTGCAACTCCCGTTCGCCCCAAGTATGAAGTAAAAGACCTGTCCCTCGCGGCTCAAGGCAGACAGCGAATTGAATGGGCGGGGCGAGAGATGCCAGTCCTAGGGCAAATTCGCGATCGGTTTGCCCAGGAAAAACCCTTTGCAGGCATCCGTCTCGTCGCCTGTTGCCACGTCACCACAGAAACGGCCCATTTGGCGATCGCCCTCAAAGCGGGGGGAGCCGATGCCCTCCTGATTGCCAGCAACCCCCTTTCTACCCAGGATGATGTGGCCGCCAGTCTGGTCGCTGACCACGAGATCCCCGTCTTCGCCTTCAAGGGGGAAGACGACGCTACCTATCATCGCCATGTCCAAGTTGCCCTTGATCATCGTCCCAATGTGATCATCGACGATGGCAGCGATGTTGTCGCCACCTTGATCCAACAGCGTCAACACCAGATCGCTGACCTGATCGGGACGACGGAAGAAACCACAACCGGGATTGTACGCCTGCGGGCCATGTTCCGGGACGGCGTGTTGACTTTTCCAGCGGTAAATGTCAACGATGCAGACACCAAGCACTTTTTCGACAATCGCTACGGCACCGGCCAATCCACCCTGGATGGCATCATCCGCGCCACAAATATTCTGCTGGCTGGTAAAACAGTGGTTGTCGCGGGCTATGGCTGGTGCGGCAAGGGCACGGCTCTACGGGCTAGGGGCATGGGCGCGATCGTCATCGTGACTGAAATTGACCCTGTGCGGGCGATCGAAGCCGTAATGGATGGCTTCCAGGTATTGCCGATGGCTGAAGCCGCGCTCCGGGGCGATATTTTCATTACTGTCACGGGTAACAAGCATGTGATTCGCTCCGAACATTTTGATGTGATGAAGGACGGGGCGATCGTGTGCAACTCTGGCCACTTCGACATTGAAATCGACCTGAAATCCCTCGGTGCTAAGACTACAGGCATTCGCGAAGCCCGGACTTCTACCCAAGAATATCGTCTCCAAAGCGGCAAATCGATCGTTGTCCTGGGTGAAGGACGCTTGATTAACCTTGCTGCGGCTGAAGGTCACCCCAGCGCCGTGATGGATATGAGTTTTGCCAACCAGGCCCTCGCTTGCGAATATTTGGTGAAGAACAAAGGCAAATTGGAGCCAGGCATTCACTCAATTCCTGTCGAAGTGGACAAGGAAATCGCGCGGTTGAAGCTCCAAGCCATGGGTATCACGATCGATACTTTGACTGCTGATCAAATTGAGTACATCAATTCCTGGACTTCCGGCACTTAGTCCCAGGGAAGGTAACTCACGGTGTTTGCGATCGTCCCTCGCGTTGGTTGGGGGCGATCGTAACTTATGGCAGAATAAAAGACATTAGCACCGTAAAAAGCATGAGCGAAGATAGATTAGACCGGATTGAAGCGATCTTAGAATCTACTGCTGTGGGCATTTCTGACCTAAGGGACAGGCAAGAATCCGATCGCGCCGCCGTAGCTGCACTTCGCTCAACTGTTGAAGCATTTGTGAAAACTGTAGAAGTACACAAGTACAATCTTGAAGCTATAGCTCAAGTAAACCAAGAAAGAGACAGCACTACCCCAGTTGAGTTGTATCCAAGAGTGGCGGTGTTCAAACAAACTGTGGCAGTGAGTCAGCGCAATGTTGAAGCTATGTTATGTGAGATTGCAGCTATGAGAACCGAAAGCCAGCGGATTTTGGCCCATATTTTTGGTCCGCAGTGGAATGGGGGATAGCGCACAACAGGGCAGCCTAGCCATCCCCGATCGAGGAGCAGAAAGACCAGGGCAATTGAATCTTGCAGGCAAACGAGTCCTATTTGTCAGCAATGGGCATGGGGAAGACCTGAATGCCAGCTTGGTTTTAAAGGCATTGGTACAAGAATTCCCCGCTGTAAAGGTTGCAGCATTGCCCTTGGTGGGTGAGGGAAACGCCTACCGTCGATTGGATGTGCCGTTGATTACACCGACGCGCAGCTTCCCATCGGGAGGAATTTTTTACAACAATTCGATCGATTTAGTAAAAGATCTGCGCTCTGGCTTACTGGGGCTGGCGCTGCAACAAATCCAAGCAGCCCGATCGCACCGCTACGAGTTCGATTGGGTTTTTGCAGCGGGGGATATTGTACCGCTGGCCATTGCCCGCCTTACAGGGCTACCCTACTCAGCATTCATCGTCTCCACCTCCAGCTATTACGAGGGTCGGTTAAACCTGCCGTTGCTCACAGCACCCCTGTTGCGATCGTCCCGGTGCCAACAACTCTTCACCCGCGATGACTACACTGCTAAGGACTTGCAGCAGCAGGGATTCACCCGCGCCATCTTTGCCGGCTATCCGATCATGGATGTGCTGACCCCCACGGGCAAAGACCTCCAGCGACAGGCAGACCGATCGCTGATTGCCCTGCTCCCCGGTAGCCGCATACCAGAAGCCTGCCAGAACTTCGGCTTACAGTTAGCGCTGTGTGAATTTCTGGCTGAACAAATGCCTGTGCAGATCTGCGCTGCGCTGGTGCCCAGTTTCACCGAGGCAGAGTTACAAGCCGTAGCCTCTCAGCACAACTGGCAGTATCAGGGGCATGGTAGGTTAATGAAGGTCAAAAATAACCAGGAAATTTGGGTGGAGTGCCATTGGGATGCCTTTGCCGACATCTTGCACCAGTGCGATTTGGCGATCGGCATGGCTGGCACTGCTGTCGAGCAAGCTGTGGGTCTGGGTAAGCCCGTGATTCAAATTCCGGGTTCTGGGCCCCAATTCACCTATGCCTTTGCCGAAGCCCAAATGCGCCTGCTGGGAAGTTCTGTCCAAACGATCGGCACTAAAGCTGCCACCCCGGAAATTTTGCAACAGGCGGCCGATCGGGTGATTCAGACGCTCAAAGATCTCCCATACTTGCAAGCCTGTGCTAAAAACGGGCAAGAACGAGTCGGCTTTACGGGCGGTTCTGTGGGTATTGCTCGTCACCTCGTAACTGCCATACGTCAGTTTTCTTAATTAATCTCTACTTATAGGAAGTAACCCTCATGTCTGAGTGGATCAAGGACTGGATCACCACCACCATAAACACCTTAGGAGATCTAGGCCCTGAGAAATACTTTGGCATTGGGTTCTTTATGTTCCTGGAGAATCTATTTCCTCCTATTCCTTCCGAACTGATTATGCCCTTGGCGGGAGTATTAGTTGCCAGGGGGAAAATGATTTTTGCCTGCGCTGTTTTGGCGGGTGTTCTGGGCACGATGCTCGGTGCTTTGCCGTGGTACTACGCAGGAAAGCTTTTGGGTGAGCGCCGTTTGAGTCAATGGGCCGATCGCTACGGCAAGTGGCTGGGAATTTCGGGCGAAGATATCGCCAAATCTACGCGCTGGTTCAATAAGCACGGCAATAAAGCAGTGCTATTTTGCCGACTCGTCCCCGGTGTTCGCACCCTCATTTCCATTCCCGCTGGGATTGGAAATATGCCCTTTGTCCCCTTTGCCGTATATTCCACGATCGGCACCACAGCTTGGGTTTTGCTTCTCACCTATGCTGGTTATGTGCTGGGAGACAACTACGAATTAGTTGACAAGTATTTCGATCCCTTATCTAAGATTGTGTTAGCGATTTTGGTCATGGCATTTGTCGTTTGGATTGTGGATAAACAAATGAAACGCCGTCGCACTGGAGGTAAAACAGAGGAGTAAATCAGTAGATTGCCTTCATTAAAGCTGATCACCTTAGGGACTTGCGTGAAAATAAAGTACCAATAAACCGAGTTTCGACTGCGCTCAACTCTCGACGGTTGAGGGTTGAGCGCAGTCGAAACCCGTCTGAGTGGGACACTATTAACCCGCAGATCCCTTAAGGCGTTGCCTGTAGAAGGTTGATCTACTCATACATCAGTTATCTAGGCGATGTGCAACTTAAAATCTACCCTCATCCCCCAGCCCCTTCTCCCAGTGGGAGAAGGGGAGCCGATCTAAGTCTTAGCCCCTCTCCCCTTCTGGGAGAGGGGTTGGGGTGAGGGCGGTTCGGAAAAGTTGCACATCGCCTTTATCTGCTATTCCTACAGCCTTACTCGGCTTTGTATTATTCAATAGTTCTTGAACAAAGCCATATAAGTCCTGCTCCGATCGCCCACTGAGAATGCGCTCCTTCAAGTCAATCAGACCCTTTGCTAACGACTCCGATCGATCGTTGTAATTGACATTGGCAGCGAGTAAATCCACAAACACCTGTTGTTCAATTTCCAGCCGAGATGGGGGTTCGTCGCCGAGGGACACGGTGCTGTCATACTCTGTGCCCACCGCGTCGTACTTCAGCAGAAAAATAAGCGCCCCACTCAGCCGATGCAGCCGATCGCGCAGTCCCCGCACATCCAAATCCAGCCGATTGAAGCCCACCTGACCGCTGATCCGCAGTTCCACGATCGCCGCTTGCGTTTTACCCGCTTGGATCGCCGACTCCATCAGGGCAAGCGCTTCTTGCTCCAGTTGCGGTTTTATCCATTGTTTTTTGGCATCCAGGTTCAGCCGTAGAATGGGGCGTTGGGTATAGTCCCGTTTCAACTCGGCGGTGATTCCCTGGTTGTTGATTTCCACTAGGTAAACGCCACGGGGATTTTGCTCCTGGCTCTCGGCGATCGAATTGGCTTCCACGGAGCCGGGGTTAAAAATCCAGTTGCCATAACTGTAGTTTTTGTGGATGTGTCCCAGAGCCAAATAGTCTACGCCAGCTTCTTTGAGGGGAAGCAAATCGTCGTAGCGCAGGGCACCACTGTAGCGGGCAATCTGGCCCTCCAGCCCGTGGTGAAACATCATCACGGTCGGGCCGGGGGCGGGGGGGAGGTGGCGCAGTCCGGCTGCGAGGACTTGAATTGCCTGGGGTGCCGAGGAACCATACCAGTAGGAGCCGACGACGCGCACCCCACACTTGAGATCGATGTATCCTCCCCGGCGGGTTTCAGGAGTCCAGGGATCAAAAATCGGTTCCCCTGGGGCTGCATTTTCATTGGGTTCCAGCAAAATCAGCCAGTCCCAATCTGCGAGGTAGTTCAACCAACTGGCTTTGGTGCCGTAGGGATGATTGTCGTGGTTGCCCTCGATCGCTAGCACCGGAATATTGGCTTGCTTCAGCCGTTCCAAACAAGCCTGGGCTTGGTCGAGGGTGGCAGGCAAAACGTTTTTGTGTTCAAATAAGTCCCCAGCAATCAACACAAAATCCACGCGGGGAGCAATGGCATACTTTTCCAGCGCATCCATCAGGGCATGGGCAAAGTCTTCTGTGCGCTCTGGACTGTCGTAGCGATCGTAGCCCAAATGGACATCCGCCAAATGCAAAAACCGAGGCATGGCACTACCAATAAACCACTGCCCCCAGTTTACTTGAACTAGCAGACTAAGTGTCGGTAAAATGATGATGCATAAGGGAAGGGGCGATCGAAATCAGGAGCCGAGTTGAAACAACCATTAAAAATTTAACTGCCTCAACAGGCACTCGCAGCATTTTGTCAAAGGTGGCAAATCAAATAAATGTCCTTTTTTGGGTCTGTTTTAAGAGAAGATTTCCGACCCGATAGTGACATTGATGTCATGGTCAGTTTTGAGGACAATTCAACATGGGGAATTTTAGAACTGGTGCGGATGAAACGGGAACTACAAACTTTGCTCGGACGTGAAGTTGACCTGCTAACCAAGAAGTCGATCGAGCAAAGCCACAACTGGATTCGGCAGCAAGAAATCTTGGGAACTGCTCAAGTTGTCTATGTCGCAGGATAAGGCATCACTGCTTGATATTGTTCAGGCTGGGCAATTAATTTTGCAATTTGCTCACGGACTTGACCGTGAGCAACTAGAAGCAGATTTGCGAACACAATCTGCAATTCTTTATCAAATTGCAATCATGGGAGAGGCAACCAAACGATTATCCCGTGAGTTCCGAGAACAACACCCGCAAGCCCCTTGGGATGATATGGCAGGAATGTGAGATATCGTTGCTCACCAATACGATCGGATTGATTTGGACATTGTTTGGCAAGTTATTCAACGAAATATTCCTGATCTGCTGAGCATATTAATAACCCTGCTACCAACTCAGGATGGCTAGGTGATCGTGCAACAAAACATTTGTTATCGATCGCATTAGCAAATTTAGGATTGGGAAAGTGAGGGGCGATCGAACTCTGCCACTATGTTCACCATCGTCACAACCTAGAAGATAGGCTAATGTTTAAACTCACCAGATGAAAATTTAGCTTAGATCATTATTGACAATACTGTAAGCCCCAGTCTCAGTTCAATGAAATGTTAGAGGTTATAACATTAAAGATGATCAATCAAACTTCTTCTTCACGCTAAGAATATCTAAGCCAATTTCAATCCTATTAAAACACCACTCTGCATCTTTTGCAGTCCAATTCAAATCTTCAACCAAATAGCTTCTCAGCCGATAAAGATTGATTCCTCTGCGACAGTACCTTGACGCTGCACAGATAAATATATCTAATCTTTTAATATCACTAGGATGATAGCTTGTAGGGAAAACATTTAAATATTTCTCAAAAAACTTACGTACTTTTGGGCTTGGAATTATTGTGTCAAGCCCAATATATTCTTTTGAAACAGTGATAGATATAGGTATCTTGTTAGTACGAACGAAAGATCGAAAATCTTTGAAAAATCTCACAGCAAAGGCATTATATGCTGGCATTGATATTTGTCCCATTTCTAATGGGCAAATATTTGCGATAAAATATATTCCGTTTTGGTGACAAGTTATAGCAAACGCTGGATGAGTATATCCATCATCTAATTGGATCATGCAAGAAGGAAAACCACACCATCGTGTATATTCTTCTGACTGCTCATCTATGAAACTCCAAACACTCATTTTCAGAGCAAATTCCCTTAGTACTTCAATGATCTGTGCACCAGTCAAAAACTTTGATTTTAAGTAAACTTCTTGATGTACTTTCATCTATAAGGTTTTATCTCCATCGTGTAGCCCACTGACAATAGATAAAACATAACAAAGAAAACGATCGCCCCTCTATCCAGTGTGCAGAGTTGGACTAGTGGCACAACTTCGATTGTCCAATTTATCTTCTCACTGATAACATCTGCAACCTCAGGATGGAAAAGGCGAGGCAGGCTAACAAGCTCAGTTGAGGGCGATCGTTTTCAATCGGGATTTTGGGTAAATGAACTGAGGTTAGCAAAAAAAATCCTCTGGGAATCATGAGATTTCCAGAGGATTGAATTGATGTGAGGTTTAGGCAAGCTGTCTACGCTAGAACGCTGGCCAGGATTGGCTCAATGTTGGCAGGACTGCCAGGCGCGTACATTTTGGTTACATAATCCGCAATCATGCGATCGGTATTAAACCGAGGGCTATTAGTTTTAATCGAAGCCTTCATCAGTTGAATCCAGCGATGGGGAATACCCTGCTCATCTTGGTCGTAGTAGAGGGGGACAATTTCCTCTTCCAGTAGGCGATAGAGGGATTCTGAGTCAATGCGGTCTTGCAAGTCCTGGTCACTGGTGTGGGCATCTTCCCCGATCGCCCAACCATTGGTGCCTTTGCCCTGCTCGTCAGCCAGGTAGCCTTCGCACCACCAGCCATCCAGCACACTGCAATTGATGCCGCCGTTGAAGCACACCTTTTGTCCGCTGGTGCCCGATGCTTCCAACGGACGACGGGGATTGTTCAACCACACATCCACGCCCTGAACTAGTTTCTTGGCGATGTAAATGTCGTAGTCCTCAATGAAGGCGACGTTATGCCGGATGGCGGGATGTTTGCACCACTCCATCAGGCGTTGGATGATGCGCTTGCCTTCCTCATCTGCGGGGTGGGATTTACCAGAGAATAGAATCTGGACGGGGCGATCGGCATTCCCCAAAATTTTCAGGGCGCGATCGGCATCCCGCAACAGCAAATCACCCCGCTTGTAAGGGCTGAATCGGCGGGCAAATCCGATCGTCAGGATTTTGGGATCAAGCAATTGTGCTGCTGCATCAATCAACTGCTGATCTTCGCCCCGCTTTTGGCGCGCCATCGCAATCCGAGAGCGGGTGTGGGCAATCAAGCGCTCCTTCAAGATTTGATGGCGCTCCCACAGTTCGGCATCAGGAATCTGGTCTACCTTGTCCCAAGTGCGAGGATCAACCATGTTGCTGGCCCAGTCAACATCTAGATACTGGGTGTACAGTTCAGCCAGCAGGGGAGCAATCCAACTCCGGGCGTGAACTCCGTTGGTGATATGGCTGATGGGCACCTTATCCTCAGAGCGATCGGGATACAAAATATTCCACATCTTGCGCGAAACCTGCCCATGCAAATCGCTAACGCCGTTGGCAGCCCGACACAGCCGCAAGGCTAACACGGTCATGCCAAATGGCTCCCAGGGATCACCCAGCCGTCTGGCTCCTAGGGCCAAAAACTGCTCTCGCGATAACCCCAATTCTTGCCAGTAATTGGCAAAGTAGGAATCCATCAAGTCAGAGGAAAAGACATCGTGACCGGCGGGGACTGGCGTGTGGGTGGTGAAGATTGATCGATCGCGCACTGAAGCTTCGACATCGTAGAAGGACTTGCCTGTGCGTTGAATCTCCGATCGCGCCACTTCCAACAAACAGAAAGCCGCATGACCTTCATTCAAGTGGTAAACCCCTGGTTCAATGCCCAATGCTTGCAGGGCGCGTACACCACCGATCCCCAACAGGACTTCCTGGGCAATGCGGGTATCTTGGTTGCCGCCGTAGAGGTGTCCGGTCAGCCAGCGATCGATCGGGTCATTGTCCTCGCGATCGGTGTCTAACAGATACAAGCTGACTCGGCCCACCCGAACCTGCCAGATTTGCACATTCACCACCCGATGGCGCACCAGAAGCTGGATTGTAATCACCTCACCGTGGGGATGCCGCATCAGTTCCAGCGGCATTTGCTCAAAGGCATTGTTGGTGTAGTCTTCCTCTTGCCAGCCCTGGCGATTTAAGCGCTGGTGGAAATAACCTTGACGGTACAAAAGTCCCACGCCCACCAAGGGCACGCCCAAGTCTGAGGCGGATTTCAAGTGATCCCCAGCCAGCAGCCCCAAGCCACCAGAGTAGATCTGGAGGGATTCGTGAATCCCAAACTCAGCGCAGAAGTAGGCGACGGGATGGATAGGAGACAGTTGAGGAGCGACCCGACTTGCCCAAGTGTTCGTTTCAGTGAGGTAGCGATCGAGTTGCTCTCCCAAGGTTTGTAGCCGTTTCAAATACACGGGATCTTCGGCAATCTGGGTCAAGCGATCGTAGGAAGTCGCTTGCAGCAAAGCAACGGGGTTGTGTCCACAACGTTGCCACTCGTCAGGATTAATATTCTCGAACAAAGAGTTATGGTTGTTCGTCCAGCACCACCAATAGTTGTAAGCCAAGTCTGCCAGCGGTTTCAACGATGCAGGCAAGGTTTCGCTTAATTTGACAGCAGGAGTCACAAGGCTATTCGTCATAGGATTCAGTTCTCTCTTTAAGTTCTCGACAATACAGAAGGCAAATCTTGCAAAGCAGCGTTTTGGTAAATGACTCAATATATAAGTGATGTGCAACTTAAAGTCTGCCCTCATCCCCCTGCCCCTTCTCCCACTGGGAGAAGGGGAACCGATCCGAATCTTAGCCCCTCTCCCCTTCTGGGAGAGGGGTTGGGGTGAGGGCGGTTCGGGAAAGTTGCACATCATCTAATATATAAGACCGTCAGCTTACCAAAACCAGTACAGAATAAGTGATATCAGCTTTGCAGTAGTTGGTAGCAGAACCGCGATTTCTTCACACTCTCTAAATCTCTCTGGCTTTTCCGGTTGGTCATCGGCACTGGTAAGCAGTGCTGATTCCAGCAAAAACCAATGGCAAAAGTGGAGGTCGATCGATTTCTACTCCATTAGCATTAGGCACTCAACTTCGATTACACTTCTATTCAATTATTGCAACGTTCGCTGTTATGAGTTATACAATAAAGGATTGGCGGCGCGTTGGTACTTCAAATATAGAGGTCAGATTTCTCTAGATTTTTAGTAAGAGTGGATTTTCAGTGGACGTTAGGTTGGTCGTGGATATAAGTCTGTAGAGAGGTAGGGTCATGATTAAGACAGCGCACATTTCTGAACAAAGCATTTCCACATTGACGATGGTTGATGTGGCTAATTTGGCGACCCGTCTAGAGCAAGACGACTATCCCGATGCCTTTGAAGGGCTGAATGATTGGCATTTGCTACGGGCGATCGCGTTTCAGCGTCCAGAAATGGTGGAATCCTACATGCATCTTCTTGACATGGAAGCCTACGACGAAGCTTAGTGTTCTGTTAAGAAAATTTTGAGGGTCTTCGCCCCTCAAAATTTAACTCCAACTAACCTCCCAGCTTCCAGCTACTCGTCAATTAATGATTGGCAGACTACTAATGTTCTGTCAAGAAAATTTTGAGGGTCTTCGACTCCTCAAAATTTAACTCCAACTAACCTCCCAGCTTCCAGCTACTCGTCAATTAATGATTGACAGCCTACTAGATGCGGTTTCGGCAATGTGAATGGCGTGCTGTGAATTCCTGAACCGTAATGGCAGACGAAAAAAGACGAGTGCTGGTTGGGGTAGGCGGTGGGATCGCAGCCTATAAAGTCTGTGAAGTGGTTTCCACTCTGGCTAAGTCGGGGATCGCTGTGCGGGTCATGGTGACGGAGGCAGCGCAGCAATTTGTCACCCCTTTAACATTTGCCACCCTGAGCCGCGATCGGGCCTACACGAATCAGGATTTCTGGCAACCTGAGCATGGCAGACCGCTACATATCGATTTAGGAGAATGGGCAGAGGTGTTTTTGATGGCTCCCCTCACGGCTAACACCCTGGCTAAATTAGCTTGGGGAGCAGCGGACAACTTGCTCACCAATACAGTTTTGGCTTCTACCTGCCCCATTTTGCTGGCACCTGCCATGAATACGGATATGTGGGAACAGCAGGTGGTGCAACGCAACTGGCAACAGGTGCAGAGCGATCCCCGCTATCACAGCATTAATCCGGGTGAAGGACTGTTGGCGTGCGATCGGGTGGGTCAAGGACGCATGGCAGAACCCGCTGAAATTCTGGCTCACCTCCACTCGTTGTTGTATACAGGCGGTCGGCAAGACTTAGCCGGGAAACGGCTCCTAATCAGTGCGGGGGGAACGCGGGAACACCTCGATCCGGTGCGGTTTATCGGCAATCCTGCCACGGGCAAAATGGGGCTAGCCCTGGCTCAGGCGGCGGTGCATCGAGGCGCGATCGTCACCCTGGTTCAGGCTGCGGGAGGGTCGATCGCAGGTGGCGAGGCGCGATCGGCTAGCTCGACACCCTCAAATTTGCACACCATTTCTGTTGTGGACGCTGAGGCGATGCGGCAAGCAATGGTGAAACATTTGCCCAGTCATGACTGGGTAGTGATGGCGGCGGCTGTGGGCGATGTTAAACCCGCCCACTACAGCCCCGAAAAGCTACCTAAGCAAGCGATCCCCGCCAGTTTACCCCTGGAACCTGTGCCCGACATTGTGGCGGAATTGGGGCAATTGAAGCACCCCCACCAGCGATTGATTGGGTTTGCGGCCCAAACTGGCGAGATTGTCGCCCCGGCGTGGGAGAAGTTGCAGCGTAAGGGTTTGGATGCGATCGTGGCCAACCCGATCGATCAACCTGATAGTGGCTTTGGCAGCGATCAAAATCAGGCGGTGTTACTGAACGCCCAAGGACAACGACAGGATGTTCCTCGGTGCAGCAAGTTGGAACTGGCCCACCAGATTCTTGATTTCGTTCAAAGTAATTTTGGGTAATGGGGTTCATGGAGATGCAGCTACGGTCAATAGTCCTGTTCTGAGGTTTGCTGTTTTTGAGTTCTTCTCTCCTCAATGTGAGCCATAACGTGCTGATATTGCCTTCGCCGCTGCTGAAGTTGCTCATGAAGCTGGGGGGCACGAATGGACAGAAACTGTTGCCAACGAGGATCGGGCAGGGACTCAATGGATACGATCGGCACTGCTGCCTCAATCTGGATTCTATGCTTGTACCAGGCATGTAGTCCTCCTTCACTCCAGGCTCCCCTTGCGACTCGCTCCACTAGGTTAAGCCCGCTCCGAGTATTCATTTCTGGCAACTGTTCCTTCAAGAACTCTCGAACAATCAGCGTTGCTAACCTAACGTGCTTTTCATCCTGTCGTCCACGCTGCGGTAAGCCTTGGAGACATCGCAGTTTTCCTTCCAGGCACAGAACTGGATTGAGTACCTTTAACTCCAGTCCAGCTAATGTCCCTTGTCCCACAAATTGTTGCGCGGTGCTAGTCACTTCAGAGTCACTGATGCCAAACACTGAAGCAAGAATGTCAATGCGGAAGGGTTGTCCCTGCCGATCGACCACAACAACTCCAGCATTAGGACTCGGATCAAAATCCTGATTGAAGGTGGCTCGTCCATTCAAGGCATCCCGGCACATCATGACTTCAATGCGCCCACCGTAGAAATCTAGATCTTCACTGGTAAAAGGGCGAAACTGGTTCCATTCCTCATTATCCTGCCCGTACTGAAATGCCCATAGGTTGATGGCTTGTCCACCGACAACGACGGTTTCTAGTGCTGCGGCTTGCAAGCGTTCTAAGATGTCTCGCAGGTCTTCAGGAGTCAGAGATTCCATAATCTGGCTCCAAGCTCTCAGTCCAAGGCCGGCTGTGATCCCGTTGCCACAACTGGGGGTATAGAGTTTGATTGACGATTTTTTGGGCGGTCTCAGGGTCGAGCTGAAGCAGCTTTTGCCGTTGCTCAACTTTGACGATCGCCAGCGACTCTAAGGATTCGCCCAGTAAATAACCTGTGTCCGATCGCTCAAGCCTTGCCTTTTTGTGAATCACATAGCGCACGGCTATTGGTTTGATTTTTCTTTTCATAGGAACTCATTTTGAATGATGTGGATGTTGTCGATCGTGCTAGGAGAAAAGGGTGACGATCGTTACAGGTGACACGAGCCAATGCGATCGAAAAAACTACGACACCAATCTACCCGCAAGAATCCCAAGGCTGCCTTGGATGCAGAAAAGCCAAACATTTCTGGCAGCAAGGGAAATTGACCCTCGCGATTATTGAGATTAATGGATAAATTAGTTGCCGAAACCCAATGTCCTGACACGCGCCACTCCACCCGATCGGCAAATTGGTAGTAGAGTCGGTAACTGACATTCCTCTCGCCACCTAAACTAACCCAGATGCGCCGTTGGATGCTGAAGCCAAAGCGATCCCCACTGGAATTGACCCACAGTTGGTCGATCGCCCCTAAGTCTTCACAGGTCATTTGGGCAATATCTTCAAGCTTTAACTTGTCCTGCGGATTCCGTCCCACCAACTGAAGTAGCAAAATCTTGGTCTCCCGATTGGCTTCCCGCCAATTCCCGGCAGCCAAGAGTAGGCGCAGTCTCGTGTAGCTTGCTTGCACTGCTTGATTGGGATGCTTCAGCAGTGTGTCCGTAGCCAAAATCGGCTCCGGGGGCAAAATGCTCTGGCGACGATACTGGGGGGGCACCGATGGCGGCGGCTGGATAGGCTTGGGGGATTGCAGATCCCGCAGCACCTCTTGGGCGGAGGGATAGCGGAGACGCACCACACTCTGGATCAGCCGGTCTAGAACGCGCCCCAAATCGTCACTGACTGGGTTGCTTCCCAGATAGTCTCGCCACATAAAGGTACTTTCACTGACATCAAACAAGTCGAACGGCTCGACCTGGGTGAGTAAGTGTAGACACATGATCCCCAAGCTGTACAAATCGCTGGCAAATACCGCCTTGCCAAAACTTTGCTCTGGAGCGGCATACCCCGCACTGCCGATCGAAGTGCCTGTCTTAGCCAGAGCCGTGCTGCTGGCATACTTGGCGGCTCCAAAGTCTACTAGCACCAGTTTGTGATCGATGCGTCGCCGAATCACATTCTCTGGCTTCAGATCTCGGTGGATCACCTGCCCCTCATGAATAAATTGCAGCACAGGTAACAAATCATCCAGCAGGCTGCGAATTTCGCCATCGCTAAAGGCTCCGCGTGTCGCTGATTCCTCTGCCAGGTTTTCGCCATCAATGTATTCTTGAACGAGGTACTGGCGCTGATCCTGTTCGCACCGAGCCAGGAGAGCGGGGATCTGGGGATGTTGCCCCAATTGGTCAAGGCGCAGGGCTTCTTCCTGAAAGAGTTGAGCCGCTTTTTGGGTAATGGTTTGGCTTTGTCCCAGCAGGAAAAATTGTTTGATGACGCAATAGGGTTGGGAGGGTTTGAGGTAGTCTACGGCTAGGAAGGTTCGCCCAAAACCACCTTGGGCGATCGGCCGCACAGCACAGTACCGCTCTCCCAACAGCAACCTTGACCCACAACGCTGACAAAATTTGGCTCCGTCAGGATTCTGTGGGGTTTTGCAGTCGGGGTTGAGGCAATAGCTCATGGCAGATAGACCGAAGTATTGCCTCTATTCTGTGCCATCCTTCCAGAAGTGATGAAGTGGGTAGGGACAGAGTTAAGGACTTTTACATCATCCAGGGTTACTGATTTCCCAATACGGGTTCCAGCAAGGGTTCAACCCTGGTCATCCCCGTGGCATCAACCCAGGTAATCGAGGTAATGCGTCGATCGCGGGCTGCTTGGCGAATTGCCTCTGGCGTTTGATGGCTACCTAGCTCTACTTCAACTCTGACAACTTTAGGGGTGGAGCGCAATTGCTGGGCATGGGCAAAGGCGGCGGCGTAGGCTTGCTCTGTTTCCGGGACAACTAGCCAATCACTGGTGGGAGTGCGATCGGGTAATTTTCCTGTTGGTAATAAAACATGGTGCAGATCCTCTAGATTGAGGCAAAATCCGATGCCGGGGCAAGATTGTCCCTGGGGATGGTAGAGTCCAGGCAGTTGGTCATAGCGTCCCCCTTGTCCGACGACACGATGTCCGGCTGCGCCATCACTGATGACCTCAAACACGATCCCCGTGTAGTAATCAAAGGTTTGGATCAGGCTGAGATCGAGGAGCAAATGGGCTGGGGCGGGAGAGTCACCGCCGATCGCAAAGGTTTCGCCCACCAGTTCCACCAAGGATTTGAGATTGTTCAAGGAGTCTTGCTGAGCGCTAGTTAAGTCCAGGTTAGACACACGTTCTAGCACATCGGCAGGATGACCGCGCAGGCTCAGCAACAGCAATGCCAATTGGCGCAGGTCTCGGGTGAGGGGTAAGGTTTCTAGGGCAATCTGATCCAGATGGGCAATGGCTTTGCGAACCGCATTGCGGAGGGTGGCAGGAAAGGGCGAGAGGAGCGATCGAGTCAACCCTGCTTCTCCCAAGATCACATGCCAAACGGATTGACGCTTCCCTTCAAAAGCTGTCCCTTGGTCTGCCTCCTCTGGGTCTAATCTCAAGCTGTGGAGGCAATCTGCCAGTAGCAGCAACACTTCTGCATCTGCCCTCAATCCTCCTGCCCCCAGCAATTCCACCCCTGCTTGATAGAATTCTTGCTGGCGACTATGGCTGCCCCGGGCAGCGCGACGGAAAACATTGGCATTGTAGTAAAGCCGCTGGGGGTAGGTCATTCCTGCCATGCGGGTGACGGCGGCGCGGGCGATCGAAGCCGTCAGTTCCGGTCGCAGTCCCAGCATTTCATCGTCGATCGTCTGGAGTTGAATGACAGTGGACTGGTCGATCGCGCCTCCCGCCATGAGGGTGTCTAGTCGTTCCAGGGTAGAGGTGATAATGCGGTGATAGCCCCAGCGTCGCCAAACCTGTTGCAGCCGTTCCTCGATCCACTGCTTTTGAGCAACGTCAAGCGGCAGTAAATCCCTGGCTCCGGTGGGAGGTTGATAAACCATGAAACCCATGCTTTGTTGAGAACAGCCATAGCTTAGCAGCAAGCGAGGCAGGATTTATTTCTTCTTGCCAAACAAGCCACCAAATAAACCGCCGCCACCGGATTTGGGATCTCCTGGCTTAGCTTTTCCGGGTGGGGTAGAATTGGTCGCTTTCGGGTCTGGTTTCTTTTGCGTCGCACCAGAGGCTTGCCCAGATCTCTTTTCCACTCGTTGTTTACCGTCTAAGGCGATTGGGTCTTCGGGGTTGAATTTCAAGGCGCGATCGAAGGAAATCCCCGCCAGCTTGACATTGCCCTGCATTAAGTAAATCTTGCCTTCCAAACTGTGACAGCGGCTGTATTTGGGGTCAATTTGCAGTGCATCTCGCAGTTCCAAGGTGGCTTTGGCAAACTGATTTTTGGCGATTAAATCTTCGGCGCGTTTGCAATATTGTTCTACGAGGGCCGATCGGGATGTGCCCCCTACGGAACCGCCGGTTAGGGGGCCTGTACTTCCCGCCGTGTTTTGAGAGCCTGTACCAGCGGTTTGAGAAGAGGTGCTGGTCGCCAGAGGTTTTGTGCCCATCCGAATTTCCTCCCCTTTACCTGCCTTCCGCATTAGGTAAATCAGGTTAAGTTCACTAATCTGGGCTGTTAACTCGATCGCTTGGTCGATCGCTTGATATTGTTGCTCCGCAAGTTGGCTTATGGCACTTTTGTAGGAACTATCTACATCACTCGCTCTGGACAACTGTTTTGCCAGTTCGCTGTAGACTTCCAAGGAATCTTGCATCCGCAGGGCTTGTTGTCCTTTGAGCTTAATCAACACGCTATATTCAATCCGCTCTTTTTCTTGGGAGAGCTTTTCATAGGCTGGATTCACCAGTTTAGACAGCACTTCGTTAGCCTGCTGCTTGTGGGTGGTGCTTTCAGTTCCAAGACTGTCAGGATGAAGTCCCTTGGCAATTCTTAAATACCGCTTACGGATATCTTTGAATTCCGCATCAACGGGAACCCCCAGAATTGCGTGGTGATCCGTAAAGTCCAACTTGAATAACCCGCGATCGATCTGGAATGACATGGTGGTCGTCCCACTTGCTGTAATTTAGATTCTCTCTAGTGTACTGTGTGAAACCCATAAAGCATCCGTGTCTTGGGCCCTAATTACCTATTGTTAACCCACATTGGTAGATTAACCAGGTAGATCTACTGACGTGGCCCACGCGGACAGGGGGGGAGTCGTCACCAATGCTGCACTCAGGGCTTGGTGAATTTGCCCATTGGTGGCCAAAATTCGTCCTGAATTCAGGAGAAAGGGGCTGCGATCGTAGGCCGTAATCTGTCCCCCAGCTTCCGCAACTAGCACCACTCCCGCCGCAATGTCCCAGGGAGAAAGCCCCCGCTCCCAGTAACCATCTAACCGACCGCAAGCGACGTGGGCCAGGTCGAGGGCAGCGGCCCCGCCCCGCCGTACCCCTTGAGTCAAATGAGTCAGGTGGCAGAACTCGGCATAGTTATTGTCAGCCGTTTCATGGCGATCGTAGGCAAAGCCCGTGACTAACAGACTTTTGCTGAGTTCTGTGGTTTGAGACACCCGAATGGGGCGGCGATTGCGGGTCGCCCCAAGTCCTGTGGCGGCACGAAATAGTTCGTTGCGGAAGGGGTCAAAAATCGCCCCGACTTGGGGAACTCCTGCAATGAGCAAACCGACAGACACGGCTGCAACGGGGTACTGATGGGCGTAGTTGGTGGTGCCATCCAGGGGATCGATCGCCCACAGATACTCCCCGGAGAGATCCCCCGATCGGCCGGACTCCTCCGCCAAGATGCCATGGGTCGGCACATGGCGATGCAGCACGGCTAAAACCGCAGCTTCCGCAGCTTTATCCGCCTCTGTCACCAAGTCTCCAGGTCGTCCTTTTTCTTGCACATCCTCTAACTTGCCCACGTAGTCTTGCAAAACAGTTCCCGCAGCCAAAGCTGCTTCGGTGGCGATGTCTAGGAAAATTTGGAGTTGATCGGGGGAGGGCATAGGGTAGAGGGGTAGAGGGGTAGAGGGGGGAAAGGGTAGAGGGGGGAAAGGGTAGAGGGGTAGAGGGGTAGAGGGGGGAAAGGGTAGAGGGGTAGAGGGGTAGGAGGGCTATTACTTAGGAGCGTGGATTTAATA
>Ga0209181_10005325_pt1 | contig 18556 bp, 20 predicted proteins | sample MAT05_FD_187208 | JGI IMG/M metagenome (GOLD analysis project Ga0209181, IMG submission 187208) | Freshwater microbial communities from Lake Fryxell liftoff mats and glacier meltwater in Antarctica - MAT-05 (SPAdes) (version 2) | ecosystem: Environmental > Aquatic > Freshwater > Ice > Liftoff...
ACGAGCGCGGCATGAAGCTCCACTTCAAGCCGGTCGGGAAACCCGCACCGCCGCGGCCGCGCAGCGCCGACTTCTTCACTTCGGCGATGACGTCCTCGGGCTTGATGCCGTCCTTGAGGATTTTCTTCAGCGCTGCGTAGCCTTCGCGCGCTTCGTAATCTTTCAAGCGCCAGTTGTCGCCGGTGATGCCGGCCATGATCACGGCGTCCGGGCCGTAGTCGATGAGCTTGGTCATCTCGACAACTCCTCAACCAACGCGTCAATTTTCTGGTGCGACATGAAGCTGCACATACGCTTGTTGTTGACGGTCATCACCGGCGCGTCACCACAGGCACCCATGCACTCACCCTCAACCAGCGTGAACTTGCCATCCTTGGTCATTTCTTTCCAGCCGACGCCCAGCTTTTGCTTCAAGTACTCGGCGGCGTCTACACCGCCTGAAAGCGCGCATGGCAAGTTGGTACACACGGTAATCTTGGTCTGCCCCATTGGTTTCAGGTTGTACATGTTGTAGAAGGTTGCGACTTCATAGACCGCAACGGCCGGCATGCCGATGTACTGCGCCACCTCGTCCATCGACTCGGTGGACAGCCAACTGCGCTCATCCTGCACGATGGCCAGCGCCGACATCACCGCCGATTGGCGTTGCTCGGCCGGATATTTCGCGAATTCGCGATCAATTTTTTGTTTGCACGCGTCAGACAACACAGCTATTCGCCCTTCCAATAATCAACACTAGCGCTCGCTTCGGTCATGTGTCGAAGTCGGGGCTCACCCGCGCCAAACGCGCCAATCTTTTTCGAATCAGGGTATTCGCAAACTTCGGCTGGCATCATGGTGCTGACCGAGATATACGCCAGTTCCGCGTCAGAATCATTTACGATTTGGTGTGCCGTGGTTGCGTCACCCGTCGGACAACAGATGAAGTCACCCGCGCGGATCTTGCGCGTCTCAGCGCCGTAGCGCAGGGTCCCGGCGCCCTTCACGATAAAGAACATTTCCTCTTCAGCGCGATGACTGTGGAACGGACATGAGGCTTTGCCCGGCGGCACCACATCATACGAGTAGCCAATATCCTTGGCGCCAAGCATCGGGCCGACGCGCGCCGCCGCGCAGGCGAACTTCTCGCCGTTCTGGAACGACTCGAGCGTCAGCTCGTCAATATTCACGACGCGACCGGCGACGACACTCATCGATCAATCTCCCCGAACACGATGTCCTGAGTACCGATGATGGTCACCACGTCCGCAATCATGTGGCCGCGCGACATCTCATCGAGCGCCGCCAAGTGCGGAAAGCCTGGCGCACGAATTTTCAGGCGATACGGTTTGTTGGCGCCGTCCGACATGAGATAAATTCCAAACTCACCCTTCGGATGCTCGACCGCCGCATACACTTCACCGGGTGGCACATGGAAGCCCTCGGTGAAAAGCTTGAAGTGGTGAATCAGCTCTTCCATGTTGGCCTTCATGTTTTCACGCGAAGGCGGGGCGACTTTATGGTCGTCTGAGATCACGGGGCCCGGATTGTTGCGCAGCCACTCGACGCATTGTTTGATGATCTTGTTCGACTCGCGCATTTCCTGAATACGGACCAAATAACGATCATACGAATCGCCGTTGGTGCCGATCGGGATATCAAAATCCATGCGGTCATACACTTCATACGGCTGCTTCTTACGCAGATCCCAGGCGATACCCGAGCCGCGCAGCATTGGGCCGGTAAAGCCCAACTGCAACGCCCGCTCCGGCGTGACGATACCAATGTCCACCAGCCGCTGCTTCCAGATGCGGTTATCCGTCAGCAGGGTTTCATATTCGTCAATGTAGGTCGGGAAGCGACGCGTGAAGTCATCAATAAAATCGAGCAGGCTGCCTTGCCGATTTTCATTCAGGCGTGACATCGTCTTCGCGTTCTGCCCGTTCACTACCGTATATTGCGGCATGCGATCCGGCAGATCACGGTAAACGCCACCGGGGCGATAGTAGGCCGCATGCATGCGTGCCCCCGATACCGCTTCATAGCAATCCATCAAATCTTCACGTTCGCGGAACGCGTAGAGAAAAACCGTCATCGCACCGACGTCGAGCGCATGCGCGCCCAACCACAGCAAGTGATTCAACACGCGGGTAATCTCATCGAACATCACGCGGATGTACTGGGCGCGCTCGGGAACCTCGACATTGAGTAACTTCTCGATGGCCATCACGTACGCGTGCTCATTAACCATCATTGAAACGTAGTCCAAGCGGTCCATGTACGGAACGTTCTGGATGTAGGTGCGCGTTTCAGCCAGCTTTTCGGTGGCGCGGTGCAGCAGGCCGATATGCGGATCAGCACGCTGTACGACTTCACCGTCGAGCTCCAGCACCAAGCGCAACACGCCGTGCGCGGCCGGATGCTGCGGGCCAAAGTTCATCGTGTAGTTTTTGATTTCACTCACGACTTCGACCCTGCTGCATACGTTTCTTCACGGATAATCTTGGGCACAATTTCGCGCGGCTCGATGGTCACCGGCTGATAAATGACGCGCTTTTGCTCGGAGTCATAGCGCATCTCGACGGTGCCCGAAATCGGGAAGTCCTTGCGGAACGGATGTCCAACAAAACCATAGTCGGTCAGAATGCGGCGAAGATCGGGGTGGCCGTCGAAAACAATGCCATACAGATCAAAGGCTTCGCGCTCGTACCAGTTGGCGCCATTCCAGACCGGAATGAGCGAATCGATCAACGGAAAACTGTCGTCCGGGCAAAACACGCGAAGACGCAAGCGGGCATTGTGGTTCATCGACAGTAGCTGCGACACGACGGCGTAACGCGAACCCGTCCACGCGCCACTACCACCCCATTCGGCGTAGTCAACACCACACAGATCAATCAGTTGGGAAAAGTCCAGCGACTTGTCGTCGCGCAGGATCGTCGCGGCGGCGATGTAGTTTGCGGCAGTGACTTCGACCGTCAACTGTCGGGTATCGACAATCAGTCTAGCGACCTTATCACCGAGGGCTGACGAGACGGCAGATTGAAGCTGGTCTAGCTTGGTTGACATGCAATCAAGCCCGCGCAATGGTGTTGGTGCGCTTGATCTTGTTTTGCAACTGAATCAAGCCGTACAACAGCGCTTCCGCAGTCGGCGGACAACCGGGCACATAAATATCGACCGGCACGATACGGTCACAGCCGCGTACCACCGAGTACGAGTAATGATAATAACCACCGCCGTTGGCGCACGATCCCATCGAGACCACCCAACGCGGTTCTGACATCTGGTCATACACCTTGCGGAGTGCAGGCGCCATTTTGTTGCACAGCGTGCCCGCAACAATCATCACATCGGACTGACGCGGGCTCGGGCGAAACACGATGCCGAAACGGTCCAGATCGTACCGCGATGCGCCGGCGTGCATCATTTCAACCGCGCAACAGGCAAGACCGAACGTCATCGGCCACATCGACCCGGTGCGCGCCCAATTGAGCAGCGAATCCACCGACGTCGTCACGAACCCTTGCTGCGAAACTCCACCTTCAGGCATCAATTGCTCCAAATTTTCGTCAACACGAAACACTGAATACTGCGAAGCGGAACCCGATCTCCTTGAGGGCTGCCGCACCCATTTTCAGCCTGCCAAGTTCTTCCTGTTGCCCTTACACGCCGACTCGTCCTCATTTGCCAAACTCGGCATCCCCGTAAACGCAAGTTTGCCAAATTTCCCTGCTCTTACTCCGCGCGGCGTTATTCCCAGTCCAACGCGCCTTTTTTCCACTCGTAGATGAAGCCCATGACAAGAATGCCAAGGAACACCATCATCGCCCAGAAACCGAACCAGCCGAGTTCTTGAAGCACAATGGCCCAAGGAAAAAGAAACGCGATTTCAAGATCGAACAATATGAACAGAATGGCGACGAGGTAATAGCGCACGTCGAACTTCATGCGGGCGTCTTCGAAGGCCTCGAAGCCGCATTCATAGGGGGACAGTTTCTCGCTGTCAGGCCTGTCGTGACCCAGAAGCACCGAGAGGATTTTGGTGCCAACAACGGGGAGGACGCCGACGGCAAGACCGACGCCAATGAACAGCAGAATGGGGAAATAGCTCTCGAGCATGCTTGCCGGTTTCGTTTCAAGGCCCGGCCGCGACCGACCAAACCTCGACTACTGCAATATGGGCACCTCTAAAAATTCACTGAAGCCGAGCTGGCAGCGTTGCAAAGCCGCTCAAAATGCTCATGTACGACTTGTACACTGCGCTTTTTTGATCCTTCGCGCCTTGCCATCACCGGCTTGATTAAATTTTTAAAGGTACCCTTCTGTTGGTGCCGTCGGCGAGACTCGAACTCGCACAGCTTTCGCCACTACCCCCTCAAGATAGCGTGTCTACCAATTTCACCACGACGGCATATCGTTCAAAACAGACCCAATTTTACTTCGAAACGTGAGGCTTGCGGCAGTGCAACAACCCAGTTACTTGGGAATTTGCGGTGTTGCTGGGACCGGGGCGGGGGTCGTAAGCGTTGCGGGTGCTGCCGACGCCGGTGTCTTGGCTGCGTCAGCCGCAGGTGCCGCGCTGCCCGTCGGGGCTGGAATCGTATCGACCGTCGTCTTTTTAGCGTCAGGTACCGAGGTCACACTCTTACCGAAATCTGAAACCACGCCCTGCCCTTTTGGCGCGTGATAGTAGGTCAGTCCGAGGCTGGTGATGAAGAAAAGCGTCGCGCAGACAGCTGTCGAGCGGGACAGAAAATTTGATGCCCCTGACGAGCCAAACAGGCTGCCGGCCGAACCAGTGCCGAACGCGGCGCCCATATCCGCGCCTTTGCCGTGTTGCACCAGCACCAAAACCACAATTGCGATCGCCACCAGTACATGGAGCGTCAAAAGAATCGAAGCCAACATTGCTATTTCCTCAGTCTACTTAGTCTTGCTTTGTCTCGAACCGCACGCCCTCTACAGAGCGTGCCAAATTCCCATAAATTCATCGGCAACCAATGACGCCCCGCCGATCAAACCACCATCAATATCGGGCTGCCCAAACAACTCAGCCGCATTGCTCTTTTTCACGCTGCCCCCATACAAGATTGGCAGCCTGTTACTGATTTCAAGCGAATACTTGGCGACAAACGCGCGCAAAAACCGGTGTACTTCCTGCGCTTGGGCTGGTGAAGCGGTCTTCCCCGTCCCAATCGCCCAAACCGGCTCGTAGGCAAGTACCGCACCGGCCAACGCTTCAATGCCAGAAAGTGCCACCACCGCCGTCACCTGTCGCGCCACCACAACTTCCGTAATGCCCGCCTCGCGCTCGTCAAGCGATTCCCCAACACACAGAATTGGGGTCAAGCCTGCCGCCGCGGCGCGAACAAATTTCTCCGCGACAACCGCATCCGAATCACCAAAAATCGCCCGGCGCTCGGAATGCCCAACAATCGCAAGCTGGCAGCCGAAATCCGCCACCATGTCTGCTGAAACTTCGCCCGTATAGGCACCTTTGTCAAATCGGCTGACATCCTGCGAGCCGTATCGTGCTGGCGTTCCGGAAAGCGCAGTTTGCAACTGCCCTAAATACGGAAACGGTGCACAGATACCGAGCGTTTTGCCAGAAACCGCCTCAATCGGCCCGAAAGCCTCGATCAACGCTGCGTTGGCCGCAAAACTGCCGTTCAATTTCCAGTTTCCAACGACAAATCGCTGACGAGTCACTAGCGGCATTTGAGCGTTTTTCCCGGAAATTGCCTAAATCTGACAAAGTCGTCGATTATAGCGGGAAAAGCGCGCCAGAGACAATTGCTCGGGGCGTGGTGAAGGGGCCAGCGCACTTCACCGTAAGATTTTTGGAGGCGCGCTTGCGGCAGCCGGGACGCGCTGAGCGCAGATTTTTTCGAGCTGGAAGCTGCCTCCCAGTTGGCCGCTTGTTGGACGGAGCATTCGCAATCAAGCCGCCAACTCCCCTACCCGGGTGGCGCACCTGTTTCGCGTCAACTCGACGTCCAACTGCTGTTGCTAGGTTGGTGCTCTGCTGAAGTTCTGAGAGGCTTATTGGGACATCGCCGCAATCGGCGTGCAACACTCGGCCCCCAGCCTAAGCGCCATGCAATGGGGTTGCCGAAAACCTAGCCGACTGTGCTGCAGACTTGTCCGCCGCCGACGTAGCTGAGTTCATGAAAGACAAGCGTGCCGACTTCCGTTGCATCAGGTGTCGCGTTGACGGTTGGTTCGACAGCAGCCTGTGTGTTGCTCGTGGACTTGAGGATGGCGTTGATGAAGTTCATGTTGTTCTCCGGTAGTGAGTTTGATGAAATAAAGTGGTGTTTCGACTAGCCCACTGTGCTGCACACTTGTCCGCCGCCGACGTAGCTGAGTTCATGAAAGACAAGCGTGCTGACTTCCGTTGCATCAGGTGTCGCGTTGACGGTTGGTTCGACAGCAGCCTGTGTGTTGCTCGTGGACTTGAGGATGGCGTTGATGAAGTTCATGTTGTTCTCCGGTAGTGAGTTTGATGAAATAGAGTGGTGTTTCGATTAGCCGACTGTGCTGCAGACTTGTCCGCCGCCGACGTAGCTGAGTTCATGAAAAGAAAGCGTGGTGGCTTCAGTTGCAACAGGTGTCGTGTTGACGGTTGGTTCGACAGCAGGCTTTGTGTTGGTCGCGGACTTGAGGATGGCGTTGATGAAGTTCATGTTGTTCTCCGGTAGTGAGTTTGATGAAATAGAGTGGCGTTTCGACTAGCCGACTGTGCTGCAGACTTGTCCGCCGCCGACGTAGCTCAACTCGTGGAACGAGAGAACTTCGGCCGCTACCAACGCTGGTCCGGCAGCTTCGTTGTTGATTTCTTGGTCGTTTGCGGTGTTGCTGCAAAGTTTTTTGAGCAAATTCATTGGAATCTCCGAAAGTTGTTGTGGGTGGCGGCAAGTTGCCAAAACAATGTGAACTGTTGTGAATTAGCGCCCGAACACTATTGACATTACTGGTTAATGTCTTGTGGCGAAAGTGTTTTTTATAAAAAAACGTGCTACCGTTGCAAAAATCATCGTTTGAGGTAGCCGCGGCATGCGCAAAGCGTTGTCAAATTGGTGGAAACACCTATTCGGGCCATCAGAAGTGCCGGGGGACGGGCTTGCCCAAGTCGCCGGGGAAGCGGCTAGCCGGATCAAGTCGCCCAAGCCAGACGATGGGGTGTGGTTTGCCGCTAAATCTGAGGTTCTTTTAGCGGCACAGGACGGTGCCCAAATGGACACTTTCGTCGCGGCAACGATGGATTTTCTGCGCTACTACCTCGGCCGCGGCTTGGTCGCAACAAGTTTGCAACTCGATAAGCTGACTGTCACAGGCCTTCAACTGGTTGAACGTAACGGCTCGCTCGCCAATCGCCGGGCGATGACTCACGTGCGAGGTGTCGTGCTGCGCGCCCGAAGCATGCCAAACGACGCGATGCCCGTTTTCATGCGCGCGTTGGCGCTCGCTGAACAGCAGGCCGACTTGGTCGCTCAAGCCAGAGAGCTCTCCGAAATCGGCGCATGCGCCTACGACTTAGGCTGGTACAAAGGCACCATCGACCACTGCAGGAGGGCGTTGGCGGTGCTCTCCAGCGCGGGCAGGGCTGATATTGCACAGGATGTCAGGATGGTGTGTAACCATTCAATTGCCGAAGCGTGCCTTCACCTCATTTACAAGGATGATGGCGAACTGGACAAGGGCGGACACCTAGCTGAAGGTTTGCGCACCATCCAGAATGCTGTCCGTGAGGCCGGTGAGCCCAAGACGGTGCTTGAGATGTCCGTCTCAGCGATAATGCGCTTGACGCAGGCCAATTTGCTGGGCAGGGTTGGCCGACTTGATGATATGGAAGAGGCAATCGCCGTCTGTGACCAATTCGCCAAGCTAACCGGTAACCCTAAAATCATCTTTCACGCGCGCATTACACGCGGCGTGCTCAACGGCCTACGCGATAAGTCGCCGGCAGCCATCGATGACCTCGAGCGTGCCGCGCAAGCCGAACCAGAGGGCAGCGATCTGCGAATGGATGCCCTGGTCGCCGCAGCGCAGGTGGCGGACGCTGCCCGAGACGCAAAACGCCTTCAGGACGTGCGCGTGCAGATTCTGCACGAGTGGTCCCTGCGCCAGACGCTGGCCAATCAGGAGCGCTTCGACAACTACGCCAAGGCAGCCACCCGCACGGATACTTGGGAAGCTGCCATCGCCGAGTCGATAGACACCTTTGCGGTGCTCAGTGAAATCCACGACGACGACACCGGGGCGCATGTATTCCGTGTTGGTGCGCTATCAGCCCGCATCGCCGCAGAGCTCGGCTGGACGCCACAGGCGTGCGAACAACTCGACTTCGCGGCAAGACTGCACGACGTTGGCAAATGTGCCATTCATGTTGACATCTTGTCCAAGCCAGGCATGCTGACAAAAGTCGAGATGGAGGCGATGATGCGTCACACCACGATTGGCAGCGAATTGCTGACGCGCATCTCCCACCCAGTCATGGAAATTGCCGCTGACATCGCGTTGTGCCACCATGAGCGTTGGGATGGTCAGGGCTATCCCAATCGCATCTCTGGCACCCAGATCCCCATCGCGGCGCGTATCGCGGCGGTAGCGGATGTGTTTGACGCTCTGACACACAGGCGCTGCTACAAGGCGGCGTGGCCGGTACCGAAGGCGCTAGAGACCATTGAATCCATGCGCGGACTCAATTTCGATCCGATGGTGGCCGATGCGGGGCTTAAGGTAATTCGGGAACTGATTGCCGAACACGGCGAGATGGGTACAGAAGCCGTCCTCAGTGCGCGCGCCGCTGACAATCCGACAGCCGCGGCAAGGGCGTTCCTCGGACGGATCAAGCAGCAGCCGACGTTGCGCTCGGCCTGACGCGAACTACGCTGGCGCGGCCGGCGCAACCTTAACGCTACCGGTGTTCGCGGTTGCCGAGGCCAGCCAACGACGCGATGCCCGTTTTCATGCGCGCGTTCTGACAAAGACTTTGATTAAAGCGGGGGAGGCCTCAGCGAGACCATTGCTACGCGCGGGGGGACTAGCGCTGCAAGTCCATCGTGCGCTGGAATTGTTGCTGGTATTCGTCCTTGGCAAGCTTTAAGGTTTCCCAGATCTTGCCGCGAGCTTGGATAAACGGGGAAGCGCGGGCGGCCTCGCCCAAATGGTGGTCTAGATCTCGGTGTTCACGGCGAAGACGAGAGACGAGCGCCAAGAACAGGTCGGTGAGTTTTGGATCGAAATGCGATCCGCGGGAGGCAAGTATCTCGTTCAGCGTCGCTTCCACGGTCCACGCTTCCTTGTATGGCCGTTTGTGGGTTAGCGCGTCGTAAACGTCAGCCAGCGCCGTAATCCTCGCCGCAAATGGAATCTCTTCGCCCCCTATTTTGGCAGGGTAACCCTTACCGTCCCAGCGTTCGTGGTGGTGCCGCGCGATTTCTTCCGCCATTTTGATATGCGGAATTTCACTTCGCGCCAACACATCGGCACCTATCTCAGCGTGCATTTCCATGACCAGCCGTTCAGACGGATTAAAACCGCTGGGCTTTAGCAAAATACCGTCTGGAATACCGATCTTGCCGATATCATGGAGCCGCGCGGCGATGTCGATCATGAAGATGGTTTCGTCATCGCAACCGGCTTCTTTGGCCAACAAGCAGGCCATACGCCCCACTCGGTAGGAGTGTTCGCCCGTGGAGTCATCGCGCAGTTCGGCCGCAACGGCGAGTCGTTCCATCGCCTCAACTCTGGCTTTGAATAGTTCCTGCCTTTGTCGAATGACTTCGACTTTGGCGACGCGGCCTTCGAGAACTTCGGCTCTGATCTCCATCCGGCGCATCACCTGCTTAACGTCCTCTAAGGGCGAATTTGCGTCAGCTCCGTGTAACTGCACCAAGTGCTGGTGGACGTGATGCAAGACATTCGCCTCCGCGGTTTTACGCTGCTGGGAAAGCATCTCTTGCAAATACTGAAGTGCCTCATCGTGGCGCCCAGCGAATTCCAACGCCTTGACAAGAGCAACTAGTACCTCGCGCGACGCGAGATTCAAGGACTTCGCTCGGTCCAATGTCACAGTAAGGCGGGAGATGCCCACATCAAGGTGGCCTGAGAACGCCTCTGCCAATCCCTCCGCGACGGAGGCTTGTATATCAGACCGAGGAGATTTCGATTGATTCGCAAACTCGCGTGCTGTTCGCGCGTGCGCCATAGCCCCATCGAAATCGCTGATTTCAATCAGCAGACGTGTGTAAAAATTCTCGAGAAGCACGCGATAGTGGACGGAGTAGGCGTCTTTTGAGGGCGCCGCAACCGCTAGGGCTTTCTGAATCGCGTCGATTCCAAGCGATATCTCGTCGAGGTTGAGCGAGCAAAGAGCGATGTTCTGATACGCCAAAGAAGCGAGCGAGGCGGCGGTCAAGTCCTCTGAACCAAGCGCAAGAACTTTCTGAAAGCATGCTATCGCTTCGCGAAACAACCCGCTGTACATCAGGGCAACACCCGTGTTCTGCCAAAGTTTTGCCTCTTGGCCTCGGTCCCCAAAGCGTTGCGCTAGATTCAGTCCCTCTGCGTATACCTCCATGGCCTTCGGCAAATCACCAGTGTCTGCAGAGCAGACTCCCATTAACACACACGCTGCGATTGTAAGTCCTGGCTGTGCCGTCTCAATGCCGAAAGACTTCGCTCGCTCTGCAACCCTCGCGCCGATTTTCGGGCGACCGCTGATGTAGAAATATCTCGCAGCATCCAACATGGTGCGAACTCGGAGTTCATGTTCGTCCCCGATCGCGGCCAGAGCCAATACTGCCGCCTCAAGTTCGCGAGAGTCGACGTCAATCGATCCAATGCGTAGCGCACGGTCAACCAACTCCTTGACCGACCCGAGGGGAACCCCTGACTCTTTCGTTGCGCTCAAGCACTTGCTCCGAGGTTTACGTTGCTTTTCAACCACTTAGAAAAGTATTCTTTCAAGCCTGTCATGAAATTTGACACTTTTTCACAAATTTTGCTGACAATAGCAAACCACAAGTCTAATCCTAAGGAGACAAGTATGAGCAAAGACACCGCCATCCTCGAACTGAACCACGCCATCGTTGAAGTCGCCGCCGAAGAAATCACCACCCTCGACAACCTTAGCCTCGCCCTCGTTGGCGGCGGTGAAGGAGCAGTCGCAGTCTAAGTCCCACTCCCCAACCTACTGGAGAACATCATGAGCAAAGACACCGCCATCCTCGAACTGAACCACGCCATCGTTGAAGTCGCCGCCGAAGAAATCACCACCCTCGACAACCTTAGCCTCGCCCTCGTTGGCGGCGGTGAAGGAGCAGTCGCAGTTTAGGAGCCTCACGAAAATTGTATTTTTCTCGATTCAACAACCGACTCTTCCCGATGACTAACCATCACCATCGTCGGCACAATCTGCTGCACCTTTGTCCGAATACTTGATTCCTGCGACGAATCAACCTGATCGAGCGTTTCATCCAAGAACAGGATGGAAGGCTTGCGGTATAGCGCTCGCGCGAGCAATACGCGCTGTTTTTGGCCGCCCGAGAGGGACGAGCCGAGTGCGCCGACGAAGGTGGAGTAACCCATCGGCATCTTCTCGATGTCGGCGTGAATGTCTGCCGCTTCGGCACAGGCTTGAATGGCCGCCATGTCAAATTCGCCGCCGAATGCAATCGCATCCGCGATTGAGCCGATGAACAACTGATCGTCCTGCATCACCGCGCCGATGAGCGCACGATACTGCGCCATGTCCCAGTCCTTGAGGTCGCGTCCATTGACGATAACCTGGCCTTCAGTGGGTGGCAGCAACCCTAGCAACACCTTCAACAGCGTGGTTTTTCCGCAGCCGGAAGGCCCCACCAGGGCAACCGATTCGTTCGGTTTGATTTCCAGATTCACGTGGCGAAACGCGAATCCCTCCGGGCCGTACGCGTAGCCAAGATTCTTCGCTTCAATGGTCAGCGACTCGCGCGCCTCCCCCGCCGCCATCGCCACACTGCTGATCGAAGCGGTGCCCGCTTCGGGCTCCGCCAGCGCGATATCGGCAATACGTTCGGCGTGCAGATCAAGCATCCGAAACTCGTTCCACTTCTCAATCAGGTTGTTGACCCGCGACAGGAACAGCAGCTTAAAGCCGATGAATGCGTAAAGCATGCCAACCGAGAACTTACCTTCCATCACCAGCAGCGCCGCCAACCAAACGACGATGACGCTGCCAACGCCAAAAATCAGCGCCTGCCCGCCGCGCTGAAAGATGCCGACGCTCTGCACGTTGACGTTGGCGTTGATATGCTCAACCACCAGGTTTTGATACGAAACACGGCGCTCGTTTTCGCGCATGTTGAGCTTGATCGCCATCATGCCGCGCAGCGTTTCGATGAAATGGGTCGCCGCCTTCGCTTCATGCGCGAGTTGTTCATCGGTGGCGTTTCGCTGCGGGTAATACAGCACCCATCGCAGTAGCGCGTACAGTGCCGCGGCACCGAGTACGACCGACGTCAGCATCATGCTGTAGTAGGCCATCACACCCAGCGTGATGAGCACCATCACACCATCGATGAAAGTCTCCACGAACGTCGTGGAAAGCGTTTTCTGGATGGCATCAACACTGCGGAACTTGCCGACGATGTCGCCGATATTGCGTTTCTCAAACCATCCAAGCGGCAGCCGCAGCAGGTGGTTGAAGAGGACGGTCAGCAAGCGCAAATTAAAGCGCGTCGACAGATACACACCCACCCAGGCACGCACACCAGTCACCGCAACTTGCATGACAACTACCGCAATGAACGCAACACCCAACACGGTAAGAAAGTCGCGGTCGCGCCCGACCAGCACCCGATCCACCGTCAGCTGCAAAAAGAACGGCATGGCAATGGCGAACACCTCGATGGCAAACGACAGCAACACCAGCTGCGCCATTGCGCTGCCGAGGCCCGACCCAACTGAGAGGAGTTGAACGGCACTGATTTGCTTGCGCTCGTCAACCTTGGCGAAACTCGGCGTCGGCGTAAATTCCATTGCCACACCGGTGTAGTGTTTCCCCGCCTGCGCGAAGGTCATTTTGCGCACACCGCGTGCCGGGTCGTGCACGGTGATAGTCTTCGGCGTCACTTCGGTCAACACCACGAAGTGATTCATGTCCCAGTGCAGTACCGCCGGCAATTGCAGCTTGCCAAGCGCCGGCATGTCGGCCTTCACACCGCGCGACGCGAGGCCCATCGTCTCGGCGACGTAGCTGACCTGCTTTAGCGTAATGCCTTTGAGCGATGGCGACAGGCGGGTGCGCATCGCTAACAGATCGGTTTGGTGGCCGTGAAAACTGGCCACCATGGCCACGCAGGCAATACCACACTCAGGTGCCTCCGACTGCAAAATAATCGGAACGCGACGCCTTAACGCCGAAAAGATGCCGATCGCCATCAGAATCTCCCGCGCAGCTGCATCACCGGCTCAAATAACCATTCGAGCAATGTGCGCTTTTCGAGAAGAATGTCGGCGTTTACGAGCATGCCGGATTTGAGCGGCACCTCTTGCGTGCCCGCCATGACGATCTGTTTATCCAGCGTCACAATCACCCGATAGACCGGCTCTTTGATCGCCAACGGGCCAACTTTCTCACCCGGCGACCACACAGTCTGGCTGATGTCGTCTACCACGCCCCGATATTGCCCGAAGCGCTGATACGGGAACGCCTCATAGCGCAACACCACCTCGCGCCCTTTGCTGATGAAACCAATTGCACGGGTCGGCACCAGCAGTTCGGCGCGCAGCACGCTGCCCTTCGGCAATATGGTGGCGAAGTTGGCGTCCGCCGCCACCGACTGCCCGGCGCTGACGGCAATGTTGGTCGCGATGCCGTCAATCGGTGCCAAGATCAGTGACTCTCGTTTGGCGTCCTCCTGAACCAGCGTCTGCTGGAGCTCGGAGATTTGACGGGATAGCTGGTCGGCCTGCGCGCGGGTGCGAAGTTCGGCCGCCGGCTCGTCCAACTTTGCCGCCGCGAGATCACGCTCCAGCGTCGCCCGTGCGCGCTTCAGCGACTGCACCTTCAACTCTTGGTCGGTCACGTCATCGCGCTTTTGCCGCACCATGATTTCGGAGGCAAACTTCTCCCGGCCGAGGTCCTCGAATTTCTTCGCCTGCTCGCGGGCAGAGGCCAGCCGCTGCTCTTGCAAGCGACTCTCACGATCGAGTTGGGCGATCTCATTTTGCAGATCCGCCGCGCGCCGCCGGAGCTGCGTCACCTGTTGCACGCCCAACTCCCGGATCTGCCCCTGCTCGCGTTCGAGCGAATCACGGCGTTGTCCAAGTTCGCCCGCGACCACTGCAGCGGTTGACTTGGACTGGCCGGTCGCTCTCTCGAACGATACCCGGGCCATCGGCATACCTTTGCTGACGATGCCACCTTCTTTAATCATCAGTTCCGCGATACGGCCGGCGTCGCTGAACGACACCCGCGCCGCACCGATGTCTGAGGCCAAAAAGCCTTCAACCCGTTCGCGGCGGGTGTATTGCCCCCAAATGCCAACAGAGATCACAAGAAAGGCGACCCCGGCGGCCAGTGTGGTGAACACCCACATCGGCAGCGGTTGAGCGTCGGTGGCTTCACCGAAGAACTTCTCGCGTTGTGCATCGATCGCCTCTTGGCGGAATAGTTGTTTTGACATCTGGTCTTTAAGGGTGCCTGCCAACCGCGATTAGGTCACTTGGATACTGCTGTTACGCATTCTAATTCAGGCACCGCCCGAGTCCGGGGCGAGTGCACTTTTTGGCACCTATCCCGCGGCGCCCCCGGATTGTCATCGGCGTGTCATACCCTGGGCGCATATTGTGCCTTGATGGCCTCCTCCCCACCCTCCGGCTTGTGTGCAAGCAGGTCTGGTCTCCAAGGTGGTGATTTCAAACGGCGAACGTGTGTTCGCCGTTTTTTTTGCCTAGCTGTTGCCCGGCTTTTGCCGGCCTACACGGCTGTTGCCTACTGGTGATCACGCAAGGGTTGTCACGCAATCATCACCGAAATGCAACATCAGCGAAACGTCGCCTTCGTAATCTGCGTTCAAGTACATGACGCCGGAGGCACCATGCTTAACCTGCAGCCGAATCTCGTAACCAGCAAGAAGAAGGATCGTTACCAAGTATCGGTCGCACGCACCGCAGAGGAAGTGCGGGAAGCCCAACACCTGCGCTATCAGGTGTTCTTTGAAGAGATGGGCGCGACAGCCGCACAAAACGCGCTGCAAACCGAGCGCGATGTCGATCAGTACGACGTCGATTGTGAACACCTTTTGGTACGCGACCTGCAAAGCGGCATGGTGGTCGGCTGCTACCGGATCATGCGGCCAGAGACGGCCATCCAGCGCGGCGCTTTCTATTCAGATAGCGAATTCGATTTGTCCAGGCTCGATCACATCCGTCCAACAACCGCGGAAGTTGGTCGCGCCTGCATTCACCCCGACTTCCGTACCGGCTCGGTCATCATGCTGCTTTGGTCGGGTCTGGCTCGGTTCATGGTGGAAAACAACTACGAGTATGTGATCGGCTGCGCCAGCATTCCGCTCAGCGACGGGCACGCGAACGCGATCGCCGTCTATGAAGAAGTTGCAGCAACGAGTCTGGCACCGGCCGAGTATCGCGTGTTTCCAAGGAACCCCTACCCGATGAATCCGTCTGTTGCGGAGGGCGCAACGAATCGCGTTGTGCAGTTGGCACGCGCTCGCGTGCCGGCACTCATCAAAGGTTACAGCCGGCTGGGTGCGTGGATCGGCGGGGCTCCCGCGTGGGATGCAGACTTCAACACAGCGGATCTATTTGTACTGCTGCCGATCACGCGGATCTCGAACATTTACGCGCGTCATTTTCTGGGCGCTGAGCAGGCGGCTTAGTCCTACTTAGCACTGGCTCGAGGCGGGCCCAAGGCCGGGTCGTTAAATCAACCAAACGCGCGGAGCCAACATACGGTGGGGCTCCGCGCGTTGGCGCGGGACAGCTTCCTATTGAAACTCGGGGACTTGGTTAATTTCTGCGTGGTCAAGCAAACGCAGCTTCGACAAGTAGTGCCGGTCGAGTCGCCAATCTTCAATCAGCCCCAACGCGAGCTTGAAGTGTTCGCGCTCCAATTCATACAGCAAATGCAATTTGTATGGGGCGTTAGTCTCGAGCGCGACCGCGAGCGCCAACAGCGCCTTCGCGTCATCCGTATTCGGATTACTCGCGACGTACTTAGCGGCTTTCTTGATGTTGTTCATGACGTTACCAATCAATGGACGGAGAAATTAAGCGAGCAGCATTGTAGCGACCAAGCAGTGACACAAAACTGTCATCCGCAACTATTTTTTAGCCACGGCTTCGATGCGTTTGCGCATGCACCAGGGTCGGCGATGTCATCCATCTGAAGTATTTGCGTCACAAATTGTGAGTGTTCACTCGCTAGCATATGTCGAACAGGTCACTAGAGAGGTTTCCGTGTTTGACGGCATCCCACATACCGCTGGACCCGACCGCGAGCCGGACCACTCGCTCCCGCACTCGCCGGCAAAACAGTCTGAGCATGACGCGTCGTCGGACACCAAGCACAAGCTCCACTTCCGGACGATCTGGATTTCCGATATCCACCTCGGCACCACCGGTTGTCAGGCAGAGTTGCTGCTGGAGTTCCTGAAACATACCGAGTCGCGGGAACTGTATTTGGTCGGCGATATTATCGATGGCTGGCAGTTGAGACGTCGCTGGTATTGGCACCGTTTCCATAATGATGTGGTACAGAAGATTTTGCGCAAAGCGCGCAAGGGCACCAAAGTGACTTACGTCGCCGGTAATCATGACGAGTTCGCCCGCCATTTTCTCGGGCTCGCATTCGGCGACATCGAGATCTGCAACGAGGCTGTTCACAAAACAGCCACGGGCAAGCGCCTATTGATCATCCACGGCGACCAGTTCGACGCTGTCGTGCAGTGCGCCAAATGGCTTGCCCACCTTGGCGACATGCTCTACGGCATATCGCTCGATCTGAATCGCGGGCTGAATCGTATCCGCCGGGGTTTCGGATTGCCTTATTGGTCGCTCTCTCAGTACCTCAAGCACCGCGTCAAGAACGCGGTGAGCTATATAAATGCCTTTGAGGAGGCGGTTGCACGCGAGGCGAAGCGGCGGGGGTTGGATGGTGTGGTGTGCGGCCACATTCATCGCCCTGAGATTCGTGACATCGATGGCATCACCTATTGCAACGACGGTGACTGGGTGGAAAGCCTGTCGGCGTTGGTTGAAACCTTTGACGGGGAGCTGAAGATTGTCACTTGGCTCGACCTCGAGGCATGGCTGCGTTCCCAGGAAACACCCGCAGCGATTTCACCGACGCTTGACGCGCAGCTGCCACTACCACTAGCTCTCTAAATGCTCGGCTGACCCAGCCAAGCGAGCAGTTTGTTGAAATTCGTTCTGCTAAATCCGAGTGAACTCATTGCGCGTCCGCACTACCTGTGATTCCCCCTTTGGAAAAGGGGGATTAAGGGGGATTTGCGGTCGTTGTCGACACGCAATCGCTAAAAACCCCCTCGATCCCCCTTTCGGCACGCTCAGGGCAGGCCCCTTTCCAAAGCAGGAAGTAACAAACCGAAATTACCTATTAAACGAATTTCGCGAATTTCAACAAACTGCTGGGACAGGCGCGGCTACAAAAAATCCGGGCAGATCACCGCACGCAGTACCACTGGCGGCGCATCGCGCTCCTCGCCCCCGTCACCGCGGCGGCGGTTGGTCAGCCACCACACCGCGCCTTTGCGAATCGTTAGATTCTGTTCTTCGCCGAACAGCAGCAGCGACGCCAGCCTGCCGAGCGTTGGCTGATGCCCGATTAACACAACCGGATGCCGATTTTCCGGCCAATCGGCCGCCACCAACAGGTGCGCAACGCTGGCATCGGCACCCAAATCCGGCCTAACGATACGTTTACGACCGGAAAGCGCTGCCAGCGCGTCGGCCGTCTCTATGTCGCGGGCCAGTTTGCCGGACAGAATTCGGGCGCTATCAGGCAGGCGCTGCTCCAGCCACTTTGCCATTTGGGTGGCCTGCTTGCGCCCCTTGGCGCTAAGTTTTCGGGCGTCTTCCCCGTCTTCATCACCAGGGGTAGCGTCCGCGTGACGCCAGAGAATGAGATCCATGCCGCATTCTTGTCCGCGATTATGTCAACTGCGTGTCAGGCTAATTTGTCCCGTCTTGGGGCTATCTCCGAGGCCCCCTGTCACGAATTCGTCACATTGGGTTCGTAAAGTCCTCCCAAGGGAAAAATTGATAACCAAACGACCTTTTTTTGACGGAGTAAACAGCATGAAACTACACAAGCTTGTAACGATTTCATTGGCAGCGGCGGGCGTGGCTTTCGCCAGCTTGGCCAGCGCAACCGACATTACCGGCGCGGGCGCAACCTTCCCGTTTCCAATCTATGCCAAATGGGCAGAGGACTACAAAAAAATCACCGGCTTTAACATGAATTACCAGTCGATTGGCTCGGGTGCCGGCATTCGCCAGATCCAAGCGAAGACCGTCGATTTCGGAGCGACCGATGCACCGT
>Ga0209181_10005328_pt1 | contig 18554 bp, 20 predicted proteins | sample MAT05_FD_187208 | JGI IMG/M metagenome (GOLD analysis project Ga0209181, IMG submission 187208) | Freshwater microbial communities from Lake Fryxell liftoff mats and glacier meltwater in Antarctica - MAT-05 (SPAdes) (version 2) | ecosystem: Environmental > Aquatic > Freshwater > Ice > Liftoff...
ACCTGAATTAAAAGGTTGTTTAGCCCATGGCGATTCTCATGATGAAGCTTTGAAAGAGGTAAAAAATGTTGCAAAAGAATGGCTTGAAATTGCCAAAAAAGAAGGATGGGTTATACCGGAACCGAAAGGAAGCCTCGTCTACGCCTAAAAATAATTATTGTTATAATAATAGTACGATATTATGCTTTTACAAATAGAAATTGGTTTGATAATAGAAAAATTAGTCCTCATCATTGTGGTGGTAATGTCATCATTGGTGATAGCCATGTATGCAACCTTTGCCGAACGCAAGGTGGCGGCCATTATGCAGGACAGGCGTGGTCCAAACCGTGCAGGCCCTTTTGGATTATTGCAGCCCGTGGCTGATGGGTTGAAATTATTTTTTAAGGAAGAGATTATCCCGAATTTATCTTCTAAATTTTTATTTATACTCGGGCCCTGCCTTGCCATGTTAACAGCCATGATGACGGGTGCCGTTATTCCCTGGGGTGATAAAGTGCATTTTTTTGACCGGGATATTCCACTCCAAATTGCTGATATCAATATCGGGATTTTATATGTATTTGGTGTGGTAAGCCTGGGGGTTTATGGCATCATGATTGGTAGTTGGGCAAGTAATAATAAATTCTCATTAATGGGAGGCTTAAGGGCAGCCTCGCAAATCATCAGTTACGAACTGGCAATGGGTATTGCCCTAATCGCATTGCTGATGACAACCGGAACCCTGAGCCTGAAAGAAATTGTTCAGCAGCAACAGGAACATTGGTATAGCTGGAATTTCATAAAGCAGCCGTTAGGATTTTTGATATTTTTAATTTGCGCATTTGCGGAATGTAACCGTACCCCATTTGATTTACCCGAAGCAGAAAACGAACTCATCGGGGGATACCATACCGAATATTCATCTATGAAACTCGGGTTCTTTTTATTTGCGGAGTATATCAATATGTTTTTGAGCAGTGCGGTAATGGTAAGCTTATATTTTGGCGGTTATGATATTCCTTTTGTAAATGACGCAGCCCTTGCTGAAAATATCGGAACCAACTGGGTCGCATTAATTCACGCAAGTGTGTTTCTTTTCAAAGCCGCCTGCTTCCTGTTTCTTTTCATGTGGGTAAGATGGACGATTCCGCGTTTTCGGTATGATCAGTTGATGAACCTGGGTTGGAAAATTTTGATACCAATGGCACTGTTCAACATGCTGGTGACAGGAGCCTTTATTTTATTTCAACAAAATAACTGGCATTTCTAAACATTAAAAATATATTTGCGCAACTTTTGGTTGCAACAAATTAAAAAATATGCAAGCATTAACTAACAGAGCAAAACAAGTAGAACGTAAGCCAATGAGTTTGTTGGAGAGGGCTTACCTGCCTGCTATTTTTAAAGGCATGGCCATCACTTTTGGTCACATGTTCAAAAAAAGACCTACCATTAATTACCCCGAAGTAACCCGTCCGTTTAGCCCGGTATTCAGAGGTTTACATATTTTAAACCGGGATGAGGAAGGAAGAGAGAACTGCACCGCCTGCGGATTATGTGCAGTAGCCTGCCCGGCAGAAGCCATTACAATGGAAGCGGCTGAAAGAAAGCCCGGTGAAGAAAACTTATACCGCGAAGAAAAATATGCTGCAAAATATGAGATCAATATGCTGCGCTGTATTTTTTGTGGATTGTGTGAGGAGGCATGCCCAAAAGATGCTATTTATTTAAGCGAAACTTTTGCTCCGGCTAATTTTCAGCGTAAAGGTTTTATTTATGGAAAGGAAGACCTGTTAATACCAAATCCGGTAACAGAGCCGGAAGCATTTGCAAAGGCAAAAGGCGGAAGAGTAAAAATTAAATAGTTTTTTATATAAACTTTTCTATAGCAGAAAAGAATACAACCACTTATGAGTTTAATTGAGATAATGTTTTGGTTTTTAAGTTTAATGGCGTTGGGCTCAGCGGCCATGGTGGTTGCCAGTAAAAGCCCGGTATACAGTATTTTGTATTTAATCCTCACCTTTTTTGCCATCTCGGGTCATTATATTTTATTGAATGCACAGTTTTTAGCCATCGTAAATATCATAGTTTATGCCGGTGCCATTATGGTTTTGTTTTTATTTGTTGTAATGTTGATGAATTTAAACGCCGACTCTGAACCGCATCAAAAAAACAGGTGGCTTTTATATATTGGAGGTATTGCGGGGGGAAGCCTGCTATTGGTAATTATTGCTGCGTTGAAACAAACGGTTGCGACTACGCAATTGGTTCAGATGAATGGCGGTAATGTAGGGTTAATAAAAAACTTAGGCATGACATTGTTTACAGACTATGTTTTTCCTTTCGAAATAAGCAGTGTATTATTTTTAAGTGCAATGATAGGTGCAGTGGTGATTTCAAAAAAAGAAACGTAAAAAAAAAGTAAATCCTTAATAATTTAAAATGAAAAAATTGTTCATGCATGCCTGTACTGCTTTATCGAATGTAGGTATTTCGGGTTTGCATTTTGGGCTCTTTACCACTCTTCTGCGGAATAGATTAAATGCAAATGACGGGGTGGTTGTAAATAGTACTGCACTGCCTGCTTATATTTCTTCAACTCAATTATATAGAATATCAACAATGGATAGATATCCGCAAAAAGCGGGTGTGCTGTTTTTGTAAAATAATAATTTTTATATGCCGGTATATTACTACATATTTTTAGCTGTCGCATTATTCAGTATCGGTATAATTGGTGTATTGATCCGCCGAAATGCCATCATCATTTTTATGTGCATAGAATTAATGTTGAATGCGGCTAATTTATTACTGGTAGCATTTTCAAAAATGCATCAACATGCTTTGGGTTCCGTTAATCCTAACACGGGAAGCGATGCACAGATATTTGTATTCTTTATAATGGTGGTAGCGGCTGCGGAAGTAAGCGTGGGCCTGGCAATTATCGTAATGATGTACAGGAATACGCACTCAGTGGATGTGAATTTTTTGAACAGGTTGAAAAATTAAGGCCCCCATCTCCGCCGCGGCGGAGAGTAAGGCAAGCGTATATAAATTTTAAGATCATTTTATTAATCAATACAACTGCACGTAAAAATGGTGTAGGTTAAAATCTCCTTTAGGGGTGATGGGCTTATGAATAATACTTTACAGATAGTCTGGCTGATACCTTTTTTACCATTGATTGGCTTTTTGATCAATGGATTAGGTAGAAATAATTTGTCCAAAACACTTGCCGGGGTAATCGGAAGTGGGGTAATACTGGCATCTTTTTTAATAAGCTTGTATGTGTTTTTTAGCGTAAAGGGTGGTAATACGCATGTGGCACATTATTTTGATTTCATCAATACTGCCTCTCTTAAAGTGGGTTTCGATTTCCAGGTAGATCAATTGTCTTCCCTTTTCTTATTGATCATTACCGGTGTTGGATTTTTAATTCATGTGTACTCTACTTCATATATGCATGAAGAGCAACCAAAAGATTTCGCAAAATACTTTTCCTATCTTAACCTGTTTGTTTTTTCTATGTTGCTGTTGGTGATGGGCGGCAATTATATCATCATGTTTATTGGATGGGAGGGAGTGGGGTTATGTTCTTATTTGTTGATCGGATTCTGGTTTAAAAATAATGACTACAACAATGCAGCAAAGAAGGCATTCATTATGAACCGGATTGGTGATCTCGGCTTTTTGCTGGCGGTATTTTGGTTATTGTCAAAATTGGGTACTGCCGATTATCACCAGGTATTTGCCAACACCGATAAGCTAACGTCGTTTGATATTACCGGGATTACCATGTTACTTTTTGTAGGTGCAACAGGTAAAAGCGCACAGATACCATTATACACATGGCTTCCTGATGCGATGGCCGGGCCAACACCGGTCAGTGCTTTGATACATGCCGCCACCATGGTTACTGCAGGTATTTATATGATTGCCCGTAGCAATATTTTATTTACAATGGCGCCTGCTACGCAAACGGTTATAGCTGTTGTTGGTTTGGCAACCGCTGTACTTGCAGCCACCATTGCATTAAAGCAAAATGACATTAAAAAAGTACTGGCTTACTCCACGGTTAGCCAGTTGGGGTATATGTTTTTAGGTTTAGGCGTAGGCGCTTATACCGGTGCTGTATTTCATGTAATGACTCATGCATTTTTTAAAGCATTATTATTCCTGGGTGCAGGTAGCGTGATACATGCCATGGGTGGCGAACAGGATATGCGGAATATGGGAGGATTAAAAAAATACATGAGTATTACCCATCTTACTTTCCTGTTGGGTTGCCTGGCAATTGCGGGTATGCCCCCTTTCTCCGGGTTCTTTTCAAAGGATGAGATACTGGCCGGTGCGTTTGCAAAAAATCCTGTATTATGGATCGTAGGTGTATTGACTGCTTTTATGACCGCTTTTTATATGTTCCGTTTGTATGCGATGACGTTTTTGGGGAAATTCAGGGGTACACATGAGCAGGAACATCATCTGCATGAAAGTCCGGCGGCAATTACATTCCCATTAATTATACTGGCTATATTGGCTGTAATCGGTGGATGGATCGGAATTCCCGAAGTATTTATGCATGGCGGCCACCGGCTCGAGGCTTTTCTTGAACCGGTTTTTGCTCAAAGCAAAGCGATAGCTGCAAAGCATGAGATGTCGCATGCTACCGAATATATGCTAATGGGCATATCTGTGGGGGGAGCCTTCATTGCATTATTATACGCCTGGAATAAATTCAGTAAATATCAAAACACTGGTGCTGAAGAAACAAGCATTGGAAAAGTACTGGCTAATAAATGGTACGTAGATGAATTGTACGATTCAATCGTGGTAAAGCCATTGCAATCCCTCGCAACATTCTTTAACAATATCATAGAAAAAAATATCATTGATGGCTTTGTTAACGGAGTTGGCAAAGCAGTAAATTATGGTAGCCGGCAGATCCGGTTGCTGCAAAGCGGCCAGGTGGGTACTTATGTATTGTTGATGGTATTTGGTATTTTGATTTTATTTTTTATTCAATTGTTTTTGTAAAATATATTCCTGATGTTTGGTAATGACATAACAATTCCTCATTTATTAATCTTTTTTCCGCTCATAGCGGGCCTGGTTACTTTTTTAATCAGGAAAGATGCGTCAGTAAAAGCATGGAGTTTATTTTCTGTAATAATTACATTGTTCATATCGGTGGCGGGTTTGTATTATCGAAATAACCAGGCATTAAGTGGCCTTACTTTTAATTATGAATGGCTTAAGTATATGGGGGCCAGTTTTTCGGTAAGCTTTGATGGAATGGGTAGACTGCTTACATTTTTAACTGCCTTTTCTTTCCCCGTTATATTTATTGCTACCTACCGCAATTCCTATAAAAATTCAAAAGCATTCTATGGTTTACTGTTATTATCACAGGCGGGTTTAATGGGAGTGTTCCTTTCTACTGATGCATTGCTGTTTTATTTCTTTTGGGAACTGGCATTAATCCCTGTGTACTTTTTGTGCAGCAGGTGGGGAGGTGAAAAGCGCATACATGCCACTTTCAAATTTTTCATTTATACATTTACCGGCTCCTTGTTAATGCTGATCGGTATTATTTACGTTTACCTTCAAACAGCAGCCACTCCATTTTCGGATCATAGTTTTTCCATTCAAGCTTTTCATGCTGTATTATTGATACCATCCCAGCAAAACTGGTTGTTTTGGTTATTCTTTATTGCCTTTGCGGTTAAAATGCCCATCTTTCCTTTTCATACCTGGCAACCGGATACCTACGAGCAATCACCTACAGCAGTTACCATGGTATTGAGCGGAGTGATGGTGAAGATGGGGGTTTTTGGCGTGATACGTTGGTTGCTTCCCATATTTCCGGCGGCTGTTGCCAAATATGATAATGTAGTAATTGGGTTATCAGTAATCGGGATGATTTATGCAAGTTTAATTGCTATCAGGCAGGATGACTTGAAGCGCCTGGTTGCTTATTCATCCATAGCGCATATTGGTTTAATGTGTGCGGCCATATTCACTACCCAACAGTTAGCGCTGGATGGCGTGATGATTCAAATGTTTAGCCATGGTATTAATATCATCGGTTTGTGGATAGTAATCGACCTGATTGAAAAGCAATTGGGTACCAGGAAAATATCCCAATTGGGAGGCGTGGCGCACAAGGCACCCGTACTAACAATCCTATTGGTAGTTATCGCATTTGCAAATATCGCCTTACCACTTACCAATGCCTTTGTTGGAGAATTTATGATGTTCGGCGGCTTATTCAAGTTTAGCATTTGGTATGCAGCGGTGGCAGGTTTAAGTATCATACTGGCAGCAGTTTACATCTTAAATATGGTGCAAAAAGTTTTTTATGGAGAAGCCAATGCGCTGACAAGTGCTATGAAAGAAATTTCGTTAAATGAAAAAATAATATTGAGTGTAATTGTGGTAACAATATTTATGGCAGGTGTTTACCCACAACCATTTTTTGATTTAACAAAAGATACAGTAGCAACAATTATTACAAGATTTAAATAACAATCACTAAATAATTTTCCTTTCGGGGATAGGGGTATGAATGCAATTATATTAACAGCAATCTGGGGAATTGTAATGATGTTTGGAGGGGTGTTCTTCAAAAGTAAGGCTACGCCTAAATATTGGGCAATTATTGGCCTGGTATTAATCATTATAGCTAATTGTTATGAACTGCTTCATGGTGAGCCTAATTTTGCGGTGGATGTTAAGTACATGATCTCAACCAATAGTTTCAATTTAACCTTTATAACGGTTGCATTGTCCTGTACTTTGTTGTTCTTTTTGTTGAGCGGCAGGGATATCGAAAAAGTAGGGGAAAATGTATCTGAATATTTTGCGTTGATATTTTTTGTGTTATGCGGGGTTTCCATGGCTGCTACCTTCAATACGCTATTGACATTGTTCCTGGGTATCGAAATCATGTCGATACCATTGTATATTTTAACTGGCAGCGATAAGCGTAATTTAAAAAGTAACGAAGCCGCTTTGAAATATTTTTTGATGGGATCATTTTCAACAGGCATTATGCTAATGGGTATCGCATTTATATACGGTGGCAATAGCGAGGGATCTTTTTTTATAAATAGCATTAATTTAGGTGAAGGCAAAATGCCGGTTATGCTTGCGATTGGGATGGTATTTATTATGATTGCCATGTCATTTAAGGTATCAGCAGTACCCTTTCATTTCTGGACGCCGGATGTGTATGATGGTGCCCCTACAGTTTTCACTTCATTTATGGCCACCATTGTTAAAATAGGAGGTTTTATTGCATTTGTCCGACTTTTCGAAAATTCATTTGGTAAAGTTCATGGGCAATGGCAAATGTTGATTGCGATAATAACTGCGGCAACACTTTTTATCGGGAACCTGACGGCCGTTTTTCAGCAAAGCGTAAAAAGGATGCTGGCCTATTCAAGTATAGCCCAGGCCGGTTTTATGCTGTTTGCTATTTTCGCTTTAAATGATACTGCCAAAGAGGGCATCATATTATATTCAGCAGCTTATAGTTTGGCGACTATTGGCATCTTTGCAATATTGATAAAAATGGATGATTATACCATTGACGGTTTTAACGGCTTGGGAAAACAACAACCTGTTTTAGCGGTTACCGCTACTGTGTTCCTCTTATCCTTAACCGGTATCCCGCTTACCGCAGGTTTTCAAAGTAAATTTTTTATGTTAATTGCAGCACTAAGAGATGGCCACCAGCACTGGCTTGTTTTGTTTGCTGTGTTATGCGCCGCAATAAGTGCTTATTATTACTTTAAGATCATACAAGCTATGTTTTTCAGGGAGGCTAGCCACGATTTAAAAGCGGGTGGAACAATTGAAATGAATGAAAATATTACACCCGCATTTAAATTACTACTCGTTTTTACTGCAATATTAATTATTGTATTGGGATTATTTCCTTCGCTTTTAACTGAATGGTTACATTATTAATTTTGCTGGTTGTATTTGCTGGTTGTTTATTTTTAACGGGCCGTTTAAAGATGATAGATATTTTAAACCTGCTTTTTACAAGTTGACTGGTTCACCAATGGAAACATTCTGGCAAAATGGTCGGCCCACAGGCAAAGTAGAATTGATATAACAGGAGGATGTAATTCTCATTAACGATCAACTGCTGTTTCTTCTTACATTCTGAGATGATTCTCCGATGTTTTGTATTCTCCGCAGGGTTGTTTATTTCCTTCTGTTAGCATTATTACCGTTTATAAACTTTTTATAAAGTAAGTAATTTTTCAGAACTAACTTTAAATACAATTACAGGCTCATGAAAATATCTGATTCAATTGCCCTCTCTTTTAATACCATCAAAAGCAACCGGCTGCGTACTGCCATCACTGTAATCATTATTGCATTGGGTATAATGGCATTGATAGCTATTATAACTGCCGTAGAGGCAGTCAACGGTAGTCTTACCCAAAGCTTCTCCACCATGGGTGCCAATGCATTCAGCATCAGGTTTAAAGAACGAAATGTTCAGTTTGGTGGCGGTCCAAACCGGAATAAAGCAAAAAAAATCAACCGTAAATCAGTAATATCAAAACAATCAAGTGAAGGAAAATTGATCACTTTCGATGAGGCTCGGGAATTCAAGAAGCGGTTTTCTTTTCCCGCAACAGTTGGAATAGCGTTGGCAGGGCCGGGTGGAGTAATTGTGAATACCGATTCAAAAAAAACCAATCCTGATGTACGGATTTTAGGTGGTGATGAAAATTATCTGCAACTGAATGGGTATGAATTATCCTTCGGCAGAGACTTTAATGAAACGGATGTTGAAACGGGCAGAAGTGTATGTGTGATTGGGAATGTAATAGCCCAAAAATTATTCGGCGACAATACCCAACGTGCCTTAGATAAAATTATTACGGCTTCCAATAATAAGTACCGGGTAATTGGTATTTTAAAAGACAAGGGCAGCAGTGCTTTCATGAATGCTGATAAAGTTGTTATCACCACATACAATAATATCCGCAGGATTTATGGATCTGAAAATAAATCTTATAATATCGCCGTTATGGTATCCGATTTAAAGATGATGGATGTTGCAGTAGGAGAAGCGAAGGGTTCATTCAGACCAGTACGCAAATTAGACGTGAAGGAAGATGATAATTTCTACATCGATAAGAGCGATAGCATCGCACAGTCATTGATGAAGAACCTGGGGTTTTTAAAATATGCCACATTGGCGATTGCTTTAATTACCTTAATTGGAGCGGCCATCGGGTTAATGAATATCATGTTGGTAGCGGTAAATGAACGCACAAAGGAAATCGGATTAATAAAATCACTTGGTGGAAAGGCCTCGGAAGTAAGGGCCCAGTTTCTTTGGGAATCTATCCTGATTAGCCTGATGGGAGCATTCGTAGGGATCGTGTCGGGCATATTATTCGGAAATATAGTTGCCGTACTATTGAAGACCGGATTTGTGATTCCATGGTTATGGATATTAATCGGTGTGCTGGTATGTACCCTGGTTGGTTTGTTGGCAGGTATTTACCCGGCTTACAAGGCAGCAAAACTAGATCCCATTGTAGCGCTGCGATATGAATAACGACGGTATTTAGATTATTAGACTCACTTTCAAACTCCGCATTTTTCAAATACGAAACGACTTTTTAAAAAAGTTTGATTTTTTTGTATGTACAGTTGTTTCATTCAATTAATTTATTAACTTGTGCATCACGAAAAAAAAATCTATTCATTTAATGATGGTAAAATAGATTTTTTGCTTAGCATTGTAGAACGAAATTTTTTATCAATCTCTTTTTCATTTTAACTCACTAAAAATCGAACGTTATGGCAGAAACAAAATCAACTGCAAATGTAAAACCATCTACATCAGTACAGGTAAAAAAAGCCAGTAATTCTATATCATGGATTGCACCAGTGGTTTGTATACTCATTGGATACGTATTCTGGAGGTTTATTCTTGGAGACCCGTCTGGATTTTCAAAACCTGGTACAGGTGCATTCTGGCCCTCTCATGATGGCCCCAAAGGTGCATTGAATAAAATGTATTTGGGTGGCATTATCGTACCTGTGTTAATCGGATGTCTTTTAATTGTAGTAACTTTTGTGGTGGAAAGAATGTTAACTATTTCCAAAGCAACCGGAACAGGAAGCAATGCTGATTTTGTTCGCAAAGTACAATATCACCTTGCTAATAAAAATGTGGATGCAGCTCTGGCAGAATGCGACAAGCAAAAAGGTTCTGTTGGAAATGTAATGAAAGCAGGATTACACCGCTATAAAGAAATGATCAATAATACGGAATTGGCCACGGATCAAAAAGTAATGGCTATCCAAAAGGAAGTAGAAGAAGCAACTTCTCTTGAATTGCCCATGCTGGAAAAAAACCTGGTGTTTTTATCAACACTAGCATCCGTAGCAACATTGATCGGATTATTAGGAACTGTGGTTGGTATGATTAAGGCGTTTTCTGCCCTTGGTGAAGACTCAGGAGGTGGCGCTGCTGCAAGCCAGTTATCAGTTGGTATTTCTGAGGCCCTCTACAATACAGCTTTAGGTATCGGTACATCTGCTTTGGCTATTATATTTTATAATGTATTTACAACCCGTATTGATGGTATTACTTATGGCATTGATGAATCAGGTTTTACTTTAACTCAAAGTTTTGGCTCGCTATATAAGTAATATAGTGTGGAATCCGCATTCGTTTGCATCTATAAGTAAAACATTTAAATTTTCTCAAAATGCCAAAAGTTAAATTACCCAGAAAGAGTACGGCTGTTGATATGACTGCTATGTGTGATGTGGCTTTTCTGCTGTTGTCTTTTTTTATCCTGGCAACAAAAACCAAACCACCGGAAGCAGTTGCTGTAATGACACCATCTTCCGTATCAACCAAAATTGCTAAAGAAGAAGCTATATTAGTAACTCTAACCAAGGAAGGTAAAGTTTATTTAATGTTAGGTGACAAGGCGAAGAAAGAAGCAATTCTGGAAGATATCAATACAACGAAGGCACTTGGATTGGCCCCCGCAGAGTTAACCAAGTTGAAGAAGATGGAGTTTATTGGTATGCCCTTTAATAAAATCAAAAGCATGTTACAATTAGCGGAACCTATGGAACCCAGGAAAATGGAGGGGATACCTACCAGTGATAGTTCCAGCAATGAATTAACGGATTGGATTGGTGCAGTAGTGCGGTCCTATGCCGGTGAGAGTATGGAAAATCTCAATCTGTTGGTTAAAGGGGATAACGCATCACTATATCCGGCGTTTAAATTTGTAAAACAAGCTTTTAAAAAGAATGATATTTTTAAATTTAAGATTGTAACAAACCCGGAAGGAGTACCGCTCGATTCTGAATTGGCAAATACTTCGTCAGCCGAAAAGAAATAATTATTCCAACTTTGCTCCCATAAATGAGCAACTAAAACTTACAGTTATGGCAGAAATGGATACATCGTCCGGTGGCGGACATAAAAAAGGACCTGGTGTCAAGAAGTCTAAAAAAATGAGTACCAGGGTTGATTTAACACCAATGGTTGACCTGGGATTCCTATTGATTACTTTCTTTGTATTTACTACTACAATGAGTACACCTACGGCCATGGCAATGAACGAACCCAAGGATGATTCAACTAACCAGTTGAAAGTTAAAAATTCAGGGGCTATGACTTTGTTGTTGGGTAAAAACGACCAGGTGTATTATTATTTTGGAGAACTCTCTCCAACAGAGGCATCTACACAATTTAAAAGCAGTAATTTTAAAGATATCAGGGCAATCATATTGGAGAAAAAGAAGGGCACCCCGATAGGAGATCTGATGTACATCATCAAGGCGGATAAAAAAGCTACATTTAAAAATGCGATAGATATTTTGGACGAAATGGCTATTAGCGCCGTTCCTCCAGGCCACTATGCTGAAGTAGATATGAGTGATACAGAAGCCCAGTTAATAAAAATGACCGAAGATGCCAATGGCATAAAATAATTTATGGAATTAGTTAAATTATGAATCTAACTAACAAAGCATTTTACAATGGAAATAAACAAAATTTTAAGCGCTGATATCCTCGATATTATTTTCGATGGTAAGAACAAACAGTATGGCGCCTACGAACTTCGAAAAACATACAATAAGCGATTAACCAAAGCTATCATTATTACTGTTTCTTTGGTGTTATTCGCATTTTTGGGTACTGTTTTTTCAACTATGATAGGCAAGAATGTAACAGAAGAAATTGAGGTATTAGACACTCAGATGGCGGAAGTTAAAAAGGATGATGCACCACCACCACCTCCTCCACCACCACCACCACCAAAGGCGCCACCACCTCCTGAAATTAACCAGGTTAAATTTACCCCTCCTAAAATCGTAAAAGATGAAGAGGTAAAGGAGGATGAAAAGATTGAGGAAATTAAAGAAGACCAGGTAATCAGCACCAAGACTGTAGAAAGTGAAAATAAAAATCAGATAGTGCAGGCTCCGGTTGAGGATAAAGGTACTCAAATTGTGGAAGCTCCTAAAGCTGATGAAGAAGACAAAATTTTTACGAAGGTTGAAAACGAGGCACAGTTTCCCGGCGGCCAGCAGGCCTGGATCAGGTATCTTCAAAAAAACCTGAATGCAAACGCACCTGTTGATAACGGAGCACCTCCGGGAACTTACCAGGTAGTTGTAAAATTCATCGTGAGTAAAGATGGAAGTATAAGCGATGTTAATGCGGAAAGCAAGCATGGATTTGGTATGGAAGACGAAGCGGTGAAAATCATAAAGCGTGGACCAAAATGGACACCCGCTCTTCAAAACGGTAGGAATGTAAATGCATATCGCCGTCAGCCAATTACTTTTATAGTTGAAGAGCAATAACTAATATTTAATTTAATTTTTTCCCCCTGCAGCGTTGCAGGGGGATTTTTTTTGCATAAAGGTTTTTTAGCTAATTACTCCTACGTTTAATAAGTCTGGGTATGGTATGCTTTTTTTTTAGATAAACGCACCAGTTGTCCTGAAGCGGTGTTGGTATATTTTACAAGTGATCATACCTGCCTTGTGTACACAATAGCATGGGTTTCACACCACACAGATCCTATAAAATCCTCACGTCTTTATTTTAGTTTCCGGAAGTAAAAGCACGGGAAATATTTGATTCAAAAAATTTATTTTGAATTCCTGATGATATTTATGGATTGATTTATTTTTTTACTCTTACTGGCAAATATTATTATTATGGAAACAAATAAAATTTTAAACTCAGATTTGCTCGATATTATCTTCGATGGCAAAAACAAGAATTATGGAGCCTATGACCTTAGAAAAACTTATAGTGGCAGATTAACCAAAGCAATCATTTTTACTATCGCATTGGTTTCTTTTGTTTTCGCCGGTACCCTGTTATCGGGTATGTCCGCAAAAGATATCATAGCAGATATTGAAGTAGCTGATATGCACATGGGTGATGCAAAAAAGCCAGATGTTTTGCTGCCACCACCACCACCACCTCCAGTTGTACCCAAGCCACCTGTTGAATTGAACCAGGTAATTTTTACGCCGCCCAGGATAGTAGAAGATGATGTGGCAGACGAAATAATCCAGGAAATTACTGACGACGTCGCAATAAGTAATATAACGGTCATAAGTGATAATACAACACAAATCATACAGGCACCAGTTGAAGAATTAAATTCCGCAATACTGGAGTTGCCTAAAAAAAGTGAACAAGAAGGTATATTTTACAAGGTAGAGAATGAGGCGCAGTTTCCCGGAGGCCAGCAAGCTTGGGTAAGGTATCTTCAGAAAAATTTGGATGCGAATGCCCCGTTAGACAATGGTGCAGCTCCCGGCACTTACCAGGTAATTGTAAAATTCATTGTAAGTAAAGATGGTAGTATCAGTGATGTAAATGCCGAAACCAAGTATGGATTTGGTATGGAAGATGAAGCAATGAAAATCATTCAACGTGGACCAAAATGGGAACCGGCCTTGCAAAATGGCCGAAATGTGAATGCATACCGCAGGCAACCAATCACGTTTATTGTGCCGGAACAATAAATTATTTTAATAGGTTTTTCTTTATCCCTTTCAGGTTTTGAAGGGGATTTTTTTTTAAGGAGCCACCCGCTCTATCGGCTAAATGAAATTGCATAAATCCAGTTTGAGAAAAAGGCTATTCACCAGTTTTTTATTTTCTCTGTTATGGAAGGGCAGCATATTACCATCTAAAGTAAAACTACTATATGGCAACCATTGAAAATGATATCCTTCGTAAGCCTTCAAAGCATAAGCGCTTAAATAGAAAAAACATAAGGGTTGATTTAACGCCGATGGTTGACCTTGGATTTTTGTTGATCACCTTTTTTGTATTTACAACACAGTTATCTCTGCCTACCACCCTTCACCTCAGTATGCCTTATGATAAGGCAGACCCCGGTGATACGGTTTGTTCGTCTTGTGTGCTGACGGTTATTTTGCAGGGGGGTAACAGAATACAATATTATGAAGGGATGCCTGAATCAAATCCGGTGATAGGCAACACATCATTTGCTAACAATGGTATCCGCGACATTATTTTACAAAAGAAAAAACAAGTGCAAATGTTGAAAGGGACGGCGGATGATTTTGTATTAATAGTAAAATCGGACGATGCAAGTACTTTCCAAAATTTTGTTGACATGGTAGATGAAGTGGCAATTAACAATATAAAGCATTATTACCTGGATGAAATTAACCTGGCAGACAAACAATTATTAACTAAAAAATAGCCCCCTCCAATTTCATCCGGTCGTTTACTTACAGGGTATCTTTGCCAAATGGTAAATAAACTTTCTGGCTGGGATGATACGATTATAGCTTTAGCCACGCCACCGGGCATTGGCGCAATCGGTGTAATCCGGCTGAGCGGACTGAATGCTTTTAATATAATCAATGAACTGTTTTCCTCCAAAGATTTAACTGCCCAGCCAACTCACACGATTCATGTGGGGCTGCTTAAAAACGAAGGTGAAAATATTGACGAAGTGGTGGTTTCTCTATTTAAGGGTCCCAGGAGCTATACGGGTGAAGATGTAATTGAAATAAGCTGCCACGGTAGCCCTTATGTGCAGCAACAGGTGGTGCAGGCCTGTATAAAAAAGGGAGCCCGCATAGCAAAACCTGGCGAGTTTACCCAACGTGCTTTTTTAAAAGGTAAGTTGGATCTAACCCAGGCGGAGGCGGTGGCAGACCTGATTGCCAGTAATACCGAAGCTTCTCAAAAGACCGCTTTAAATAATATCCGGGGAGGCTTTAGCCAGGTGCTAAAATCGCTAAGGGAACAACTCATCGGTTTTTCCGCATTGATTGAACTGGAACTTGATTTCAGCCAGGAAGATGTGGAATTTGCTGACCGTAGTAAATTTTATGAACTTATCGAATCTGCCAGTATTACTACCCAACAATTACTGCAATCATTTCAATTGGGAAACGTAATTAAAAATGGGGTTAGTGTGGCAATTATTGGCAAACCCAATGCAGGTAAAAGTACGCTCTTAAATACCCTGTTAAATGAAGACCGGGCTATTGTAAGTGAAATAGCGGGCACTACAAGGGATACGATTGAGGAAATACTAAACATCAAAGGAATATTATTCAGGCTGATTGATACAGCAGGTATCAGGGAACATAGTACAGATGTGATTGAATTGGTGGGGATAGAAAAGAGCATGGAGAAAATGAAAGCTGCGGATGTAGTACTTTATATTTTCGATGTCAATGAAATGAGCGGGAGTGAACTGGAAATTATTAAAACAGAATTTAAAAAGGCAAATAAAAAATACATCCTGGCGGCTAACAAAGCAGATGTAATGCCAGGGCCATCTGCGAATGACGAATTCAACGCTTCAGAAAATATTATTTTCATCTCTGCAAAAAACAAGGAAGGTATAGATGAAATAAAGGATGCGTTGTTTTCGTCTACTGTAAATAAGCAGCCTGCAACAGAAAGTGTGGTTATAACCAATGCCAGACACTTTGAATCCCTGCAACAGGTAATGCAATCATTACAGGATATTAAGGCAGGACTTGACCATGCTATCCCCGGCGATTTATTAGCGTTGGATATCCGCAGATGCCTGTATTATATTTCAGAAATTACAGGTGATATTTCCAACGAGGATATGTTGGAGTTTATATTTTCGAAGTTCTGTATCGGAAAGTAGCTGGTACAATCTACATCAAAAAAAAAACTGCCAAACTCACATAAAGCCCAATACTATACAGCCTTTCAATGTATATCAGTAAAGGGTTTCCTTGTTTTTGTAATTGTTTATTTCATTAAAGTTTGCGACATAAATGTATCTTAAACAGGAGAATACAAAAGCGAAACATAAATTGCGGTGATGAAAAATGACATTTCGCAATTAACAAAACTGTCTAACCAAAAGCACCCATCAATTTTATCTCAATCCAGTATAAAATAATTTTCTTGTCATTTTCCAGTTACTTTAATAGCCTGGATATTTCAACTCTTTAGGTTGACAGTTCATCAGCAATGAGGTAGTGGGAGGCTTTATTAACACTCGAGCCGCTTAGTCGTTGTTTCTCTTTTAAATAAGAGATCAGGCGTTCATCTAATTTATGAAAGGCGATGCTTTCAATAGATTTTAGCAACTCAATGAAACGCTCATTAAAACTGCGCATGATGTAGTTTTTCCAACTGGGGTACACACATAGCCACTCATCTAACTTTACATGCGGGATGGCTATTAATTCTACGTTGTCTTCGGCTATGGCTTTTATTTCACTTTTCTTTGCTTCTACACAACAGCTATATGCCATGGAGCAGCTTTCGCTGCTGGATAAATAATACAATAGTATTTCGTTTCCTTTCTCATCTAACCTATAAACCTTAATGGTTCCCTTTATAACAATGGGCATCATGCGAATGTATTTGCCGTAATCAATAATCAAATCCCCATCCTTAAAACGCTGCCAGGTACCGAACTGCTGAATTTCCATCAGTAGTTTTGGTTAACATACTTTGGCAAGCTTATCTAAATTAATCATACTGATTAAAAATGATAGTTTAAAACAAAATTGTATACCTGCATTTTTACTTTATTTATAACAAACTTATTGTTGTTATAAATTTCGCCATTGTTAAGTTTGCCAACAAATAAAAACTGTGCGTCCAATCCTTTCAACATCCCGGCAAAGCTGTACCTTATATCGGCGAGCATTTTTGCAGTTTTGGATTTTGTTGCTTGCCCGCCCGATGCCGATGACTAAAAATAATAAAGATTTTGATGCGAACGACATAACATGTGTAGCAAAAATCAGGTGGCGAATTAGAAAAATGTCAAGCCGATAGCTCAAGAGTGGTGGTGAAATGACCCGTCCTGAGAATTTAATTGTCGGCCCAAATTGCAAAATGTTTTTGTTATCAGTTGTCCAGCATCCAGTTTGTCGTTATGGTTGTTGTGCTGCGTTGGTAGTGTAGCTCGTTTGCATGTTTTTCTTTGAGTTTGTGGGTTGTAAAAATGCAAATGTGCTACCCAATGGTGTGGGCTTTGTTTGTCTTTGACCGCTTGTGCATCTGATAAGTCAAATTAAGAAAGATATTTTTTTCATTTAAGCGGGTACTGCTTATTAGAGGCAATCGGTCGATATACATGTAACCGACATCAAATTTTAGACTGGGCAAAACATTGTATTCAAGATCAAGTCCCATTCTGTTTTGGTCAAAAAAGTGTATGTATGTTGTACCTGCTACATTAACCAATATTTCATCAAAAACGGATAATTTGAATATATTGGTAAAATGGTAACGAAAACCTAAACGGTTTCTCAATCGGGTGATGTCGGGTTGATTATTTTGAAACAAGCGATATTCTGCGGCTGTTCTGTCAATAATGTAGAACCTCTTAACCATTTCACGATGTAATTCTACTGCTGCAGAAAACCTGATTTCGCTATTGGATGCTGCCGTTTCGTCTGCGTTTTTTTGAATGATTTTATAATTAGAAAAATAAGCAAAAGGTGAAAGGGAAAATTTAAATGCTGAGTTATGCTGATAATGTATCCAGTTTCTGAATGTGAACATTAGATTTTTATCAAGCATATCCCTATTGTCAAAACCATTTTGCCGCCTGTGTTGGAACTCTGCATCAACTTTTATTTTTGAACCAACAGGAATACTTACAGTACCCCGAAACCAGGCATTGAGATGTGTTTGTGCCTGTAAATTTTGGCTAATAGAAAACCATATTGCTGCTAAGAGCAATTTTTTTAACCGAGATATCATAACTGTATATGGTTGATTTTGTGGAAAATTTTTTATCTAAAAATCCGTTAACCCAGGTTACCGCAATAGCACTTAAAAGTATAATAGCAACTACGGTTGCACCTGTTCTTATTTGTGCAAACAAAGGACCCGGACAAGTTCCCCTAATGTGTCCCATCCTAAACCAAGAGTCAGCCCACCATAAATTTGCCCTTTGCTGAATCTTTTACGGTGAAATTCTATTGTTCGCCACAAATGGTTTTGATGTTGAATTTGTTTATCAGTCTAACCGAAATCATTCCTG